>WNGA01010259.1_pt1 | contig 14626 bp, 8 predicted proteins | sample 5400061 | NCBI WGS metagenome assembly WNGA01 (sample SAMN13153366, study PRJNA577476) | soil metagenome | isolation source: 100 cm soil or saprolite under grassland replicate 2 | place: USA:California | collected 2016-06-15
CTCTACTTCCTCGATCCCGACGGGAACCTGCTGGAGCTGGTGGGCTACCGGCCAGCAGGCCGCTGAAAAGGGCCCATCTGCTTCGTTGGCGCCCTCGGCCGCACGCTCAACGTACAGGGAGTACGCCTCGCGTGCGGCCTTCGGGCGCCGCCTCGCAGCTGGACCCTTTTGAGCGGCCGGCTGAGGGCGCCGCCTCGCAGCTGGACCCTTTTGAGCGGCCGCTGAGGGGCTGCTGAAAAGGGCGCGTGGCTCGTAGCGCCCAGCGGGCGATCGGGTACACGCGGCGTCCCCGCGTCGGCCTCTGGCTTCTCCTCGCCCTCCTGGTCCTGGCCGGAGGGGGCCAGGCGGTGCCGCTCTACACCGACTGGCTCTGGTTCAAGGAAGTCGGCTTCACGCAGGTCTTCACGACCCGCCTCGCGCTCAACGGCTGGCTCTTCGTCGGGCTGGGCGGGGCCGTGTTCATCTTCCTCTTCGCCAACCTGTCGCTGGCCGCCCGCACCGCGCCCCCCGACGTCTACTGGGAGCTGGAGGACCAGCTGGGTCTGCCCGGCCGCGCCATCCTCGAGCCGCTGGTGCGACGGCTGCTGCTCCCCGTGGTCGCGGTGATCGCGTTCTTCTCCGGTGGTCGGGCGACGGCGGCCTGGGACACGGTGCTCGAGTATCTCAACGCCACGCGCTTCGGCCGGGTGGACCCGCTCTTCGGTCGCGACCTGGCCTTCTACGTCTTCGAGCTGCCGCTCTGGCGGCTGCTCCACGGCTGGGCGACGGCGCTGGTGGCGGGCACCCTCGTGCTGACCGCCGCCGTGTACGTGCTCCAGCGCAGCCTGGTGCTGACGGCGCGCGGTCCGCGCCTCGCGGGGGCGGCCCGCCTGCACCTGCTCGGGCTCGGCGCGCTCGTCCTGGTCCTCCGCGCGGTGGGCTTCTGGCTCGACAAGTACGATCTCCTCTACTCCCGGCGCGGCGTCGTCTTCGGCGCCTCGTACACGGACGTGAACGCCTCGCTCCCCGTCCTGGGCTGGCTGGTCGTGCTCGCGCTGGCCTGCGGCGGCGCGTGCGTGGTGCAGATGTTCCGCCCGGGCTGGCGTTTCCTCGTGGCCGGGCTCATGGTGTTCGTCCTGTTCTGGGGCCTGGGCCTGGGTGTCTACCCGGCCCTGTTGCAGCGGTTCAGGGTCACCCCCAACGAGCTCGCCGCCGAGCGGCCGTACATCGAGCACAACATCCGGATGACGCGCGCGGCCTACCTGCTCGACCGGGTGGCGGAGAAGGAATTCGCCGCCGAGGAAAACCTCAACGTGGCGGCCCTCGAGCGCAACAGCCTCACCATCAAGAACATCCGGCTCTGGGACCACCGGCCGCTGCTGGTCACGTACGGCAAGCTCCAGGAGATCCGCACCTACTACAAGTTCCTCGACGTGGACGTGGACCGCTACACCGTCAACGGCGAGTACCGCCAGGTGATGCTCTCCGCGCGCGAGCTGTCGTACAAGGACCTTCCCAGCCGCGGCTGGATCAACGAGCGGCTCACCTACACCCACGGCTACGGCCTGGTGGGGAGCCCGGTCAACCGCATCAGTCCCGAGGGGCTGCCGGAGTTCTTCTTGAAGGACATCCCGCCGGCCGGGAGCGGGCTGCCGAAGGTGACGCGGCCCGAGATCTACTACGGTGAGCTCGGCAACGACTACGTGTTCGTGCGCACGCGCTCGCAGGAGCTGGACTACCCGTCGGGCGACCAGAACGTCTACACGCGGTACGGCGGCCGGGGCGGCATCCCGGTCAACTCGCTCCTCGCGAAGCTCGCGTTCGCCCTGCGCTTCGGGGAGCTGAAGGTGCTGCTCTCCGATGACCTGACCGCCGAGAGCCGCGTGATGATCCACCGGGACATCACGGCGCGGGTCCGCCAGGCGGCGCCCTTCCTCCGGTTCGACCACGACCCCTTTCTGGTCGTGACCGAGAGCGGCCGGCTCGTGTGGATGGCGGACGGCTACACCACGAGCGACCGCTACCCCTACGCCCAGCCGGCCCGCGGCTTCAACTACATCCGGAATTCGGTGAAGGCCACGGTGGACGCCTACGACGGCACCGTGACGTACTACATCGCCGATCCCGATGACCCGGTGGCGTCCACCTACGCCAAGGCCTTCCCCGGCCTCCTGCGCCCGCTCGCGCAGATGCCAGGAGACCTGCAGGCCCATATCCGCTACCCCGAGGACCTGTTCGCGGTGCAGGCGAGGATGTATGCCATCTACCACATGCAGGACCCGCAGGTCTTCTACAACAAGGAGGACCTCTGGACCATCCCGCGGCTGCCCCAGGAGGGGCGTGACCGGGAGATGGAGCCCTACTTCACGATCATGCGCCTGCCGGGAGAGCCCAAGGAAGAGTTCGTCCTGCTCGAGGCCTTCAACCCGAGCGGCCGCGACAACATGATCGGGCTCATGGCGGCGCGCGCGGACGCGCCCAACTACGGCCGGCTCATCGCCTACAACTTCCCGAAGCAGAAGCTCGTGTACGGCCCCCGCAACATCGATGCGCGGATCAACCAGGACCCCGTGATCTCCCAGCAGATCTCGCTCTGGAACCAGCAGGGGAGCCGCGTGCTGCGCGGCTCGCTCTTCGCCATCCCCATCGACCAGTCCTTGATCTACATCATGCCGCTCTATCTCGCCGCCGAGCAGGGAGGGGCCCTGCCGGAGCTGCGGCGCGTGGTCGTCGTCTACGGCAACCAGATCGCGATGGAGCCCACGCTCGAGCTGTCGCTCCAGCGCATCTTCGGCGGGCGCGCTCGCGGCGAGGAGGGCGCCCCGCGGGCCGCGGCGCCCGGCGTGGCGGCGCCGGCGATCATGGAGGGTGTCCTGACGAGCCTGATCCAGGGAGCGTGGGACGCGTGGCAAAAGGCGCAGGAAGCCCTCCGGCGCGGCGACTGGGCCGCCTACGGCCAGGAGCAGAAGCGTCTGGAAGAGGCGCTGCGCCAGCTGAAGGAGCGCCGCTGATTACAATGGGAGGGGGCCTCGGCGGCCCCCTCCCAGGCCCTCCCCCAGGAATCGGTTGCGCCGGCGAAGCCGGCGGTCGAACGGCGATCAGATCGTGCGAGCGCTTCTCCCAGCCACTTCTGGTCGGGCTTCTTGCTCCGTGGTGGGGTTCCCTCGCTCGCTACGTGCGCGCGTTGGTACGATAGACCCATGCGGTCGGCATGGGCGCTCGCGCTGCTCGCGCTCGTCGTGGCGGGGAGCGCCGTCCCCGCCGTGTCCGGGGATCGGCTCGCGCATTTCAAGGAGCTCGCCCGGCGGTACGCCGACGCGCCCGACCCTGCCCTGGACGATCCCGTCCTCGCTGAGCTCTTCGCGGTCGTCGACGACGAGGTCGTCGAGAACCTCCGGGCAGGCGGGCTGTTCGCCTCGGTCGCCTTCGTCCAGGAACGCCTGGAGGCGTTCAGCGACGAGTGGGGCGGCGCCGCCTTCAAGGTGGCGGCGCCGTCCGGCGGGACGACGGACGCGCTCATGCTCGGGCTCTTCACCCTGACGCGGGGGGAGCCGCGGGGGTCGCTCCGGATCTACGGGCGCTCGGACGGGACGGGTTCCCTGATCGCGGCGGTCACGCGTGAGGGCAGCGTCGAGGTCCAGGCCTGGCCCAACCGCCACGGCACCCCGCAGTTCCTGGCGAGCTGGCTCGGACCGGCGACGGGGCGGCGAAGCCGGACGCTTCACCTCGAGCTCTGGCGGCAGCGCGCCGGCGGCGGCGCCGGGCGCGTCTGGAGCAGCGGCGACGCGTTCCCGGAGGGGCTTCCCGCGATAGACTTCGCGGCGAAGGCGGGGCAGATCCTCGTCCGGTACGAGGTGCACTATCCGGGATGGAAGCCCGGCTGCGCGGGCGAGACCGAGCAGGAGGACGTCTACCGGCAGCCGGCCGGCGCGCCCGGCCTGGCGCTCGTCCGCCGTCGAGTGGTGAACGGCTGGCATCGCGAGCTGCAGTCGGCGGTGACGCGCTTCTTCGGCGCCCTCGGCGCGGACGATCGGAAGGCCCTCGCCGAGCTGGTGCCCGACGCGTCGCTGCGGGCGCGACTGCCGCGCGAGCTCCAGGCGGACGCGGTGTGCGACGAGCGCAACCCCGCCGCGCCCGCCACCGTCATCGTCGGCGCCACGCGCGAGCACGCGCAGCAGCGCGTGCCGTGGTCCCTCGCGTGGCGGCGCGGGCCGCGCGGCTGGCGATTGGCGGCGGCGACCCCCGTGCTACAATGATGACGACTCGACATGAATGAGATGTCGGATCGCTACGACCCCAGCCGTGTCGAGGCTCACTGGTACGGCGTGTGGGACGAGCGCGGATACTTTCACGCCGATCCCGCCTCGCCCAAGCGCCCCTACTCCATCGTGATGCCACCGCCCAACGTCACCGGGTCGCTCCACTGGGGCCATGCGCTGGACAACACGCTCCAGGACATCCTGATCCGCTACAAGCGCATGGACGGCTGCGAGACCCTCTGGCTCCCCGGCACCGACCACGCGGGCATCGCCTTCCAGGTCGTCCTCGAGCGGCAGCTCGCCGCCGAGGGGAAGAGCAAGGAGGACCTGGGGCGCGAGGCCTTCCTCGCGCGCGCGTGGAAGTGGAAGGGGGAGTCGGGCGGCATCATCATCAACCAGCTCAAGCGCCTCGGCGCCTCGTGCGACTGGCAGCGGGTGCGCTTCACCATGGACCCCGGCCTCTCCGCCGCCGTTCGCGAGACGTTCGTGCGGCTGTGGGAAGAAGGGCTGATCTACCAGGGCGATTACATCGTCAACTGGTGCCCGCGCTGCCAGACCGTGCTGTCGGACCTCGAGGTGGAGCGCGAGGAGCGCGACGCCGAGTTCGTCTACATCAAGTACGGCCCGCTGACCCTGGGCACGGTGAGACCCGAGACCAAGCTGGGCGACACCGCGCTGGCGGTGCACCCGAAGGACAAGCGGTACCGGAAGTACGTCGGGAAGACCATGGAGGTGGCGTCGGTCGAGGGGACCATCACGCTCCAGGTCGTGGCGGACACCGCGGTGGACCCCAAGTTCGGCACGGGGGTGATCAAGGTCACGCCGGGACACGACCCGGTGGACTTCGAGATCGGCCGCCGGCACAACCTGCCCGTGCGCACGGTCATCGGCTTCGACGGCCGGATGACCGAGCGGGCGGGGAAGTACGCCGGCCTCGACCGCTTCGAGTGCCGCCGGCGCATCGTGGAGGACATGAAGGCGCTGGGGCTGATCGATCGCATCGAGCCCTACCGTCACGCCGTCGGCGTCTGCTACCGCTGCAAGACGGTCGTGGAACCGCTCATCTCCAAGCAGTGGTACGTGCGCATCAAGCCGCTCGCGGAGCCGGCGATCAAGGCGGTGCGCAGCGGGCGCATCAAGATCATCCCGCGCGGCTGGGCCAAGACCTACTACCACTGGATGGAGAACATCCGCGACTGGCCCATCTCGCGCCAGCTCTGGTGGGGGCATCGCATCCCGGTCTGGTACTGCGACGCCGACGGGAGCGTCCACGTGTCGAGGACGGATCTCGCCGCCTGCCCCCGGTGCGGCGGCCCCGTGCGCCAGGATCCCGACGTGCTCGACACGTGGTTCTCCTCGGGGCTCTGGCCGTTCTCCACGCTCGGCTGGCCGCAGGAGACGCCCGAGCTCAGGACCTTCTACCCGACCTCCTGTCTCGTCACGGGCTTCGACATCCTGTTCTTCTGGGTGGCCCGGATGATCATGCTCGGCCTCAAGTGCACGGGGGAGGTGCCGTTCCGCCACGTGTACATCCACGCCCTCGTGCGCGACGCCGAGGGACAGAAGATGTCCAAGTCCAAGGGCAACGTCGCCGACCCGCTCGCCGTGATGGAGAAGTACGGGACCGACGCCTTCCGCTTCACGCTGGCGGCGGTGGCCGCCCAGGGGCGCGACATCCGGCTCGCCGAGGAACGGATCGAGGGCTACCGGAACTTCGCCAACAAGATCTGGAACGCCTCGCGGCTGGTGCTCTCGAACCTCGAGGGCTACGACCCGCGGCTCGCCAGACGGGGGCACCCGTCTCCGGCCGACCGCTGGATCCTCAGTCGACTGGCGGGCGCCATCACGGCGGTCCGCAAGGCGCTCGACGCCTATCGCTTCAACGACGCGGCCTCCGCCGTCTACCAGTTCCTCTGGCACGAGCTGTGTGACTGGTACCTGGAGATCGCGAAGCGCAGCCTCTACCAGACCGAGGACCCGATCGCCCGCGCCGTCACCCAGCTCACGCTGGTGCAGGCGCTGGAGACGACGCTCCGACTCCTGCACCCGTTCATGCCGTTCATCTCCGAGGAGATCTGGCAGCGGCTCCCGCATCGGGGTGAGTCCATCATGATCGCGCCCTTCCCCAAGGCGAGCCGGACGTGGCGCGATCCCGACGCCGAGCGGCTGATGAAGCCGGTGATCGACATCGTCGGCGCCATCCGGGCGATCCGGAGCGAGAGCCGCATCCCGCCGGCGGCGGAGCTCGCGGTGACCATCAAGCCCGGCTCGGCGACGACGGCGGATCTCGTCGGCGCCGCCGCGCCTCTCATCGGCGCCCTCTCCCGCTCGGTGATCGGCGTGGCGCCGGATGCCGACCGGCCGGCGCTGTCGGCGCATGCCCTCGCCGGCGACGCCGAGGTCTTCGTGCACCTGGCGGGCGTGGTGGATCTGGCCGCCGAGCGGAACCGGCTGCTCAAGGAGATCGACAAGGCCGAGAAGGAGATCGCCTTTCTCGAGGGCAAGCTGGCGCGGCCGGACTTCGTCGAGCGCGCGCCCGCCGAGGTGGTGGACCGCGAGCGGGCGCGCCTCGCCGAGCAGCGCCGGATCCGCGAAAAGCTCTCCTCGGGCCTGGCCGCGCTCCAGTGACCGCGGTGAGCCGGCTCGTCGGGCGCGCCGTCCGCGCCCTCGACACCGTGGAGTCGACCCAGGCCGTCCTGGCCCGGCTCGCCCGCGAGGGCGCGCCCGAGGGCACGGTCGTCACCGCGCGGCACCAGACCGGCGGCCGCGGCCGTCGAGGCCGGCTCTGGTGGGACGAGCCGGGACAGAGCCTGCTCATGTCCGTGCTGCTGCGACCGTCCACCCCCACCGCCCATGCGCCGCAGCTCTCTCTCGTGGCCGGCCTGGCCGTGGCCGGCGCGCTGGGGCCCGCCGCCGGCGTGGCGGCGCGGATCCGCTGGCCCAACGACGTGCTGATCGGCGGGCGGAAGGTCTGCGGGGTGCTGCCCGAGGCGGTGTCGAGCGCGGACGGCCGCGTCGGGCACCTCCTTCTCGGGATCGGGATCAACGTCGACGAGAGCGAGTTCCCGGAGGACCTGCGCGATCACGCGACCTCGCTCCGAATGGAGACGGGCGTGTCGCACGACCAGGATCGCCTCCTCGCGGCGCTGCTGGCGGCGCTCGATCGGCGGTATGCGGAGTGGCTGGCGGGAGGCTTCGCCCGGCTCCGGGAGGAGTGGCGACGGCTCGCGAGCACGCTCGGCGAGCGCGTGCGCACCCCGGACGGCCGGGAGGGCCTGGCGGTGGACGTGGATGATGATGGCGCCCTGCTGGTCGACGCCGGTGAGGGCGCGCTGACGCGCCTGGTCGCGGGGACCAGGGTGCTGGCGCCGTAGAGCGCGGCCCGGAAGGAGCGCGCCATGCTGCTGGTCATCGAGGTCGGCAACACCAACACCGGGGTCGGCGTCTACGACGGGCGGCGGCTGCTGGTCTCGTGGCGGCTCACCAGTCGCCGGGAGCAGACCGCGGACGAGTACGGGGTGTTCATCCAGACGCTGCTGGCGACGCGCGGCATCGAAGCGCAGCAGATCACCGGGGTGGCGATCTCCAACGTGGTGCCCACCGTCCAGCAGACCCTCGAGTGGATGGCCGAGGCCTACTTCGGCATGCACCCGTTCACCGTGCAGCCGGGCGTCAACGTGCCGATCCCCCTCCGCGTCGACCACCCGACCGAGGTCGGCGCGGATCGGGTCTGCAATGTGGTGGCGGGCGTGGCGCTCTACGGCAAGCCGCTCATCGTCGTGGACTTCGGCACCGCGACCAACTTCGACGTGGTCAATGCCCGCGGCGAGTTCGTGGGCGGCGCGATCGCGCCGGGGCTCGTGGTCGCCACGGAGGCGCTGATCTCCAGGGCCGCGCGGCTCTACCGGGTCGAGCTGATCCGACCGAAGGAGGCCATCGGGCGCAACACCGTCACCAATATCCAGTCGGGCGTCGTGTACGGGTACGCGGGCCTCGTGGACGGTCTGGTGGAGCGGATGCGCCAGGAGCTGGACGGCGAGGTCAAGGTGGTCGCGACGGGCGGCCTGGCCGAGCAGATGCGGGAGGTCGCGCGGAGCATCCATGAGGTGAATGCGAACCTCCGGCTGGAGGGGCTGCGGATGATCTGGGAGCAGGCCCATCCCCTCACGGTATGAACCGGCCGACTCCTCGAGCGGCCCGGCGAGGGATCAGTATCCTGTGGTAAGAGCCGCGGGTTGCTGGCGTTCGCGCGCCAGCTTTGCCGGCGCCATCTTCTTCGGATTGCTCTTGCTCGCCTCGCACGCACGGGGCCCATCCCATGGCCGTCCTGCGGCTCGGGTTTCCGGATTGCGCGCCTCGGGCGGCGGGGCCCTAGCCCCGCGCCGTCCTGCGGCTCGGGTTTCCGATTGCTCGCCTCGGACGGCGGGGCCCCAGCCCCGCGACGTCCTGCGGCTCGCACTACGTCCGTCCTGGCGGGGGGTCTCGGAAGGGGGCGGAGCCCCCTCCGAGGGGTTGACACCTGACGGGCGCGTCCGTATACTAACCGCTAAATACGGTATGACTCGACGGGCGCAACTCTACATACGGGGCCTCCGGTAGCGACGGGGCCCGACAGGGGGGGTGCTTATGGGGATGTGGGTGGGACGCGGACGCAAGGCCCGGGCAGCGTACGGCTTCGATGATATCGCGCTTGTCCCGGGGGCCTTGACGATCAACCCCAACGAGGTGGACATCTCCTGGGAGCTCGGTGGCCACCGCTTCCAGATCCCCGTCATGGCCGCCGCCATGGATGGTGTCGTCAGTCCCGCCCTGGCGATCGAGATGGGACGCCTTGGCGGCCTCGCCGTGCTGAACCTGGAAGGCATCTTCTCCCGTTACGAGAACCCCGAGGCCGTGCTGGACCGCATCACCTCCGCGAGCCTGGAGGAGGCCACCAAGATCATCCAGGGCATCTACGGGGAGCCCATCAAGGAAGAGCTGATCCACAAGCGGATCACGGAGATCAAGAAGGGTGGGGGGCCGGTCGTGGTGTCCTCCATCCCCCAGCGCGCCGAGCGCTTCGCCAAGATCGCCGAAGAGGCGGGCGCCGACTTCTTCGTCGTCCAGGCCACCGTGACCACGGCGCGGCACATCGCCTCCGAGTACACGCCGGTGGACCTCAAGCTGTTGAAGAAGCACCTCTCGATCCCGCTCATCGTCGGCAACGTGGTCACCTACGAGGCCTGCCTCGAGCTGATGGAGTGCGGGGTGGACGCGCTCTTGATCGGCGTCGGGCCGGGCGCGGCCTGCACGAGCCGGGAAGTGCTGGGGCTGGGCGTGCCTCAGGTCACGGCCACGGCGGACTCGGCGGCGGCTCGGGATTTCCACTACAAGAAGACCGGGCGCTATGTGCCGATCGTCACCGACGGCGGGATGACCACCGGCGGCGATATCTGCAAGGCGCTGGCCTCGGGCGCGGACGCGGTCATGATCGGCTCCGCCTTCGCCCGCGCCGAGGAGGCGCCGGGCCGGGGCTATCACTGGGGCATGGCGACGCCGCACTCCAACCTGCCGCGCGGGACGCGCATCCGGGTCGGCATCGCCGGCCCGCTGGAGCAGATCCTCTTCGGCCCCGCCTTCACCGAGGACGGGACGCTCAACCTCGTCGGCGCCATCCGCACCTGCATGGGATCCGTGGGCGCGCGCAACATCCGCGAGCTGCAGCAGACGGAGCTCATCATCGCCCCGTCCATCAAGACCGAAGGCAAGGTGTTCCAGCGCGCCCAGAAGCTGGGCACTCCCCTCTAGAGCGATGATAAGGGCCCATCTGCTTCGTTGGCGCCCTCGGCCGCACGCTCAACGTACAGAGAGTACGCCTCGCGTGCGGCTCTCGGGCGCCGCCTTGCAGCTGGACCCTTCTCATCGCTCTAGCCAGAGCGTTCCTCCCACAGACTCCTCGGAGTGAATGGATAAGATCGGGATCCTCGATTTCGGCGGGCAGTACACGCAGCTCATCGCCCGCCGGATCCGCGAGCTGGGCGTCTACTCCGAGATCCTGCCGTGCACCCAGCCGCTCGATGAGGTCCTGGCGGCGGGCTACAAGGGCCTCGTGCTCTCCGGGGGGCCCTCCAGCGTCTACGAGGAGGACGCGCCGCTGCCGGACAAGAAGCTCTTCGAGGCGGGCGTTCCCCTGCTCGGCATCTGCTACGGCATGCAGGCGATGGGCTATCTCCTCGGCGGGCACGTGGTCCCCGCCGAGCGCCGGGAGTATGGAGCCGCTCAGCTGAAGCTCGAGGGCGCCGGTGGGCTGCTCGATGGCGTCGAGCCCGAGCGTGACGACCGGATCTCGGTGTGGATGAGCCACGGCGACACCGTCATGAAGCCGCCGCGCGGCTTCGTGAGCCTGGCCTCGACCGAGAACTGTCCGGTGGCCGCCATGGCCGACCGCGAGCGCAAGTTCTTCGCCGTCCAGTTCCACCCGGAAGTGGCCCACACGCCCCAGGGCAAGACCGTGCTCGAGAACTTCCTCCGGGTCTGCGGCGCCCGCGGCGACTGGTCCATGCCCTCCTTCGTCGACGCCGCGCTGGCGTCCATCCGCCGCCAGGTGGGCACGGATCGGGTTCTCTGCGCGCTCTCGGGCGGCGTGGACTCGTCGGTCGTCGCCGTGCTGATCCACCGCGCCGTCGGAGACCAGCTCACCTGTCTCTTCGTCGACAACGGCCTCCTCCGCGCCGGCGAGGCGGAGAGCGTGGTGAAAACCTTTCGCGACGCGTTCAAGATCCATCTCGTGCACGTGGACGCGTCGCGGCGCTTTCTCGGCCAGCTCCGCGGGGTGACCGACCCCGAGACCAAGCGGAAGCGGATCGGCGCCGAGTTCATCGCCGTCTTCGAGGAGGAGGCGAGGAAGCTCGGGGAGTTCCCGTGGCTCGCCCAGGGCACGCTCTATCCGGACGTCATCGAATCGGTCTCGTTCAAGGGCCCGTCGGCCACCATCAAGACGCATCACAACGTCGGCGGGCTGCCCGAGCGCATGCGCTTCAAGCTGGTGGAGCCGCTGCGCGAGCTGTTCAAGGACGAGGTGAGGCAGGTGGGCGCCCTCCTCGGCCTGCCCGCCGAGATCATCTGGCGCCAGCCTTTCCCCGGCCCCGGTCTGGCGGTCCGCGTGCTGGGCGAGGTGACGGAAGAGCGGCTGACGCTGCTCCGCGAGGCGGACGCCATCGTCCAGGACGAGGTGCGCGCCGCCGGGCTGGAGCGTGATCTGTGGCAGGCGTTCGCCGTCCTGCTGCCGGTGAAGACGGTGGGGGTGATGGGAGACTTCCGGACCTATTCGCAGGTGATCGCGCTGCGGGCGGTGATGAGCCAGGATGCCATGACGGCGGACTGGGCGCGCCTGCCGTACGAGCTGCTGGGGAAGATCTCGAACCGGATCATCAACGAAGTCAAGGGCGTGAACCGCGTCGTCTTCGACATCTCGTCCAAGCCGCCCAGCACCATCGAGTGGGAGTGAGGAAGGCTCGCTGGACGTGAAACAGCACGCCGACTTCGTCCACCTGCACGTCCACTCGGAGTACAGCCTGCTCGACGGCGCGGCCCAACTCGAGAAGCTCGTCGGCAAGGCCAAGACGCTGCGATTCCCCGCCATCGCGCTCACCGACCACGGCAATCTCTTCGGGAGCGTGGACTTCTACACGAGCTGCGAGAAGGCCGGGGTGAAGCCGATCCTGGGCTGCGAGCTGTACGTCGCGCCCGGCAGCCGGTTCGAGCGCTCGGGCCAGGACGGCAGCTACGAGGGCGCGAGCCACTGCACCGTGCTGGTCCGCAACCGCGCGGGCCATGCCAACCTCATGAAGCTGGTCTCGAAGGCCTACCTGGAGGGCTTCTACTACAAGCCCCGGGTGGACCGGGAGCTGCTCGCCCAGCACGCGGACGGTCTGCTCGTGCTGTCCGGATGCCTCAACTCGGAGGTGAGCCGCCTCCTGTCGGCGGGGGAGGAGGCCAAGGCGCGGGAGACGGCGGGCTGGTACCAGGAGGTCTTCGGCAAGGACTACTACTTCATGGAGATGCAGTCCCACGGGCTCACGGAGCAGAAGCGGGTCTCGGAAGGCACGCTCCGGATCAGCCAGGCGCTCGGCGCGCCGGTCTGCGGGACCAACGACTCCCACTATCTCGAGGCCACCGACGCCCGCGCCCACGAGGCCCTGCTGTGCATCCAGACGGGCACGACGACGTCGGGCAGTTCCACCTGCCCCAGTATCAGGTGCCCGACGGCTTCACCCTCGACTCCTACCTCGAGCGCCTGGCGCTCGAGGGCCTCACCGCGCGCTATGGAAGTTCGCCGCCGGACGGTGTGGGCGAGCGGCTCCGGTACGAGCTCGGCGTCATCTCCAAGATGGGGTTCTCGGGGTACTTCCTCGTCGTGTGGGACTTCATCGCCTACGCCCGGCGCCGGGGGATCGCCGTCGGCCCCGGCCGCGGGTCGTCGGCCGGGTCGCTCGTCGCCTACTGCCTCGGCATCACCAGCGTCGACCCGATCCGGTACGGCCTCCTCTTCGAGCGGTTCCTGAACCCCGAGCGGATCTCGATGCCCGACATGGACATCGACTTCGCCGACGACCGCCGGGACGAGGTGATCCGCTACGTCGTCGAGCGCTACGGGGCGGATCGGGTGGCGCACATCATCACCTTCGGCACCATGGGGGCCAAGGCCGTGATCCGCGACGTCGCGCGGGTGCTGGGCCTGTCCTACGGCGAGGCCGATCGCATCGCCAAGCTGGTGCCGGGCTTCCCGCTCAACATCACGCTCGACGAGTCGCTGGAGAAGGCCCCGGCGCTCGCCGAGCAGGTCAAGCGGGACCCGAAGGTGGCGGAGCTGTGGAGCGTCGCCAAGGCGCTGGAGGGGTGCACGCGCCACGCCTCGGTGCACGCCTCCGCGGTGGTGATCTCGGACGAGCCGCTCATGGCGCGGGTGCCGCTCTACAAGGACCCCAAGCGGCCGGAGCTGATCACGGGGCTGGCCATGGGGCCCATCGAGAAGCTCGGCCTGCTCAAGATGGACTTCCTGGGGCTGAAGACGCTCACGGTGATCAGCGACACGGTCGTCTTGATCAAGGAGGCGCACGGGATCGCGCTCGATGCGGACCGGCTTCCCCTCGACGACGCCGAGACCTATCAGCTGCTCTCCGACGCCAAGACCTTCGGCATCTTCCAGCTGGAGTCCGCCGGCATGCGCGACGCCCTCCGGCGGCTCCGGCCGCAGCGCTTCGAGGACATCATCGCGATGGTGGCGCTCTACCGGCCGGGGCCCATGGACCTGATCGACGACTTCATCGACAGGAAGCACGGCCGGGCCCCCATCACCTACGAGCACCCGCTCATGGAGCGCTACCTGCAGGAGACGTACGGGGTGATGGTCTACCAGGAGCAGGTGATGCGGCTGGCCGCCGACCTCGCCGGGCTCACCCTCGGCGAGGCCGACACGCTGCGCAAGGCGATGGGGAAGAAGGACCGGGAGCTGATGGCCCAGCAGCGGGAGAAGTTCCTCGCCGGCTGCAAGGCCAACACGATCGAGCCGCGGAAGGCGGAGCGGATCTGGGATCTCATCGAGAAGTTCGCGGGTTACGGCTTCAACAAGTGCCTGACCGGCGACGCCCTGATCGAGATGGCCGACGGGAGCCGGAAGCGGATCGTGGACATCCGCGACGGCGATGTCGTCCTCACCAAGGACGGCCCCTTCCGGGCCCTCGGCGCGCGGCCGAGCGGCGTGCGCCGGGTCGGCCGGCTCCGCCTCGCCAACGGCATGTCGCTGCGATGCACCGCCGATCATCCCGTCTTCACTCAGCGGGGGTGGGTGAACGCCGGGGAGGTGGACCCCGACGACTTTGTGGCGGTGGCGCGTGAGCTCCCCTGCGGGACAGAGACGGTGCCGGATCACCGTCCCGCCCTGCTCGGTTACGCCCTCTCCGAAGGAAGCCTGGGCTACGAGGGACACTTCTACCTCTACTCGAGCTCTGCCGACGAGATCGAGGACATGGCGGGGATCCTGTCCCAGTTCGGCAACACCACGCCCCGCATCGAGCACCGCCGGGAGGGCAAGGCGTCGTCGGTGCGTCCGGCGAGGAGGGATCGGAAGACGCCGGCGGTGGCGGTGACATTTCTCTTCGACGAGTGCGGCCTCCAGGGGAGCGGTGCGCTGGACAAGCGCGTGCCGGCACTCGTCTACCGATGGGGGCGGCGCGCGGTGTCGGTCCTGGTCGGCAAGCTCTTCCAGGGTGATGGCTGCGTGCACCGGAAGAGCCGCTCCATCTTCTATGCGACCTCGTCCGAGGTGCTCGCCGCGGACATGCGGCGGCTCCTCTTGAAGCTCGGGCTGTCGTCGACGGTTCACCGGAAGGAGTTCGCCTACCGTGGCG
>WNGA01010334.1_pt1 | contig 14626 bp, 14 predicted proteins | sample 5400061 | NCBI WGS metagenome assembly WNGA01 (sample SAMN13153366, study PRJNA577476) | soil metagenome | isolation source: 100 cm soil or saprolite under grassland replicate 2 | place: USA:California | collected 2016-06-15
AGGGCGTCGCGCAACAGTGCCGCGCTTTTCTCGTAGGCGAGCTCGGCGTCGCGAAAGCGTCCGCGCGCCTCCAATAGCCGTCCATTGCCCTGCTCGACGGTGGACTCCCAGCCAGTCACGTACATGGCGACGTTTCGCCAGGTTCTCGATTGCTGCAGGAGCGCCTGGTTCTTCTTGACGTGGATCTCGGCTTGCTTGAGATCGCCCATGTTGAGATAGGCGATGGAGATCCGCAGGTTGATGCCGAAAAATCGTCCCTTGCTACGTTCGATTTCCTCGAATTTGCGGGCCATCTGCTGTTCGAGGTCGATGGACTTCTTGAACTCGCCGACCGTGCGATATTGGTTCGACAAGAACTGCTGGTAGCGGCTGACACTGTTCACATAGTCGCCGCCATATGAGATCGCCTTTTCGCAATCATCGATGGCGTCCCGGTTGCGGCCGACGGCGGCACGGGCCTGACAACGATTGAAATGGAATTGGCCGAGCGCGTTGGTGCCGACCCCGGCGGGCGGGTTGGCCTCCGCCTCAGCCCGCGTCTTGGCGGCACGCGACGGGTCCGCCTTTTGCTGGTCGAGGATCGCGGTGATGTCGGAAATGTTGCGCGGCGGGGCGGCGAAGCCTGCGGTCTGACCGTAACCAACCGCGGGTAGAAGGACCGACAACAATATGCCGCCGAGCAAGCCGGAGAGACCGGCAGCGGTGCCGCTACGGTCGCACATCGGGCTCCCTCCCTTTGCGCATTTTCGCGTGGTCAGAAAATTGAGTCGCGCAATGAGCTATTGATGCCGCCCGAGCAATGCATGCTAATTCCCCGGGGATACCTTTACAATAGGCGCTGATCGCCGCCAGTCGGCGCGGCGCTGTGGTGGCGCGCAATTGTGTCGCCCCTGCGACTTTCTGCTCGAGCTAAAGCCTCGGCAGCGGCCGTCCGGAGGCGGATGCCGACGGAACTTTCACCCAGGCCTCGCCATCCAGCACGACCTCGTCGGCCACCATGCAGGTGCAAACGAGCCGCGCCCGCTGCCGCTCGGGAATGAGCTCGGCCACCTCGACGATCACCTCGACCGTGTCCCCGATCTTGACCGGAGCGCGGAAGTTGAGCGTCTGCGAGATGTAGACCGCGCCCGGACCGGGCAGGCGCGTGCCGAGCACCGCCGAGATCAGGCTGGCGGTGTAGAGGCCATGGGCGATGCGCTTCTTGAACTGGGTCTTGGCGGCGAAATGCTCGGAGAGATGGATGGGATTGCGATCGCCGGTCACCTGCGCAAAGCCGACCACGTCGGACGACGCGATGGTTTTCGACAGCCGCTCGGTCATGCCGAGCGACAGGTCTTCGAAATGGAGCGTCCGCAACGCCAATATCATCGGCATCGACCTGATCGTTGATCTGCAATCGCAACTATCGCGGCAATGTTCAAGCCGAAATGCTGGCGGCGGGGCCGTGCGGCTTTTGGCCCTGCCCGCAGGCGTCGCGACCGGTTATGATGAAACAGAGTGCGGCAAGCGCTTATCAACACGAGAGGGAATAGATGCATCCTCACGCCCGTCCCACCGTCACCGCGATTGTGGCGGCCGCGCTCGCTGCCACCGCCCTGCCCGCTTGGGCGCAGTCGTTTCCGAGCCGCCCCGTCCATCTCGTGGTCTGCTATGCGCCGGGCGGCACCGGCGACATCGTGGCGCGGCTGATCTCGGACAAGCTCGCGGCAGCGCTCGGCCAGACCGTGGTGGTCGAGAACCGGGCGGGGGCCAGCGGCTCGATCGGCGCCCAGAGCGTCGTCTCGGCCGCGCCCGACGGCCATACGCTGCTGGTCGGCCAGCCCGCGGAAGTGGCGATCAATCAACACTGGATCAAAGGGCTCGCCTACGATCCGATCAACGACCTGCAGCCGGTCGCGCTCGCCACCGTGGTGCCGCTGGCGCTCGTGATCCCGGCCACGGCGCCCTATTCGACGGTGGCCGAGATGCTGAACGCGTCGAAAGCGCGCGGGCTCTCGTTCGCGTCCGCGGGCACCGGGACGCCGGGCCATTTCGCCGGCGAGCTGCTCAAGCTCAAGACCGGCAGCAACCTCACCCATGTTCCCTATAAGGGCGCCGGGCCGGCCTTGAACGATCTCTTGGGCAGTCACGTCGACTTGTTCTTTTCCGGCTTCCCCGCGGCCTGGGCACAAGTCAAGGCCGGCAAGCTCAAGCTGATCGCGGTCTCGCCGGCCAAGCGCTCGCCGGCCGCGCCGGAGGTGCCGACCGTCGCCGAGGCATCCGGCATCGCGGATTTCGATATCAGCCGGCGTGTTCGCGCCGCGCGCGACGCCGAAGGAGGTCGTGGCGCGGCTCAATGCCGAGATCAACAAGATCGTCACCCAGGCTGACATCAGGGAGCGGCTGCGCAATGACGGCGCCGACGTGATCCCACTGACGGTCGATCAATTCGCCGCCTTCGTGAAGTCGGAGAGCGACAAATATCTCGCCATCATCAAGCAATCGGGCGTGAAGCCGGAGTGAGATGGCGCGCGATTTCTCCGTCGTCACGCCCGGCACGCAGGCAAGCTCGCGCAGCCTTAAGTAACTTGTCTGCGGTGCCGTGGCATCCACGTCGCGGGCCCTCGCAAGCAAAGTCGTGGATGGCCGGAAGCAAGTCGGCTCTGACGAGGCCGGGGCGGCGTGGGCCCTAACGACGCCGATAGGCGCGCGCCGCTTTACTTACGCCGAAAAGCGCATCACGGCGCCTTTGCCCGCCCCACGCTTCGCGGCGTAATTCGAATGCCGCGCGCAACGCGAGTTCCAGCCGTTGGCGCAATCTTTCCGCAATTTCCGCCGCGATCGCAGGGACGTCGGCTAACTCGTTGATATCGCGACGCCAAGCCTCCATGTAGGCGATTGCCGCCAGCATGACGTCCGTGTCCTCGTCGAAATGTCCAAGGCCGACGTTGCATTTGCTGCAGAGAAGACCGCGCACCTGTTTGGTCGAATGACAATGATCGACGCCGGGCTGACGTTTGCGTTGCTTTTTGCAGATCGGACAAACGCCGCCTTGCCGCGCCAACAGCGCGTAATAGTCCTCCGTTGTAAGCCCGTGGCGGTGATAAGCGCGTTGTCGCTCCCGGTATTCGGGGTCGGTCCGTAATCGCTCTCGCCGACGCGCATTGATCTCGTCCTTGTGCGCTGCCAAGTAACGGCGATTCCTTGCGCGCTTTCGGTTGCGAAATTCCGGCTCTTCTGCATATCGCTGCCTCTGTCGAATGGATTTGCGGGAAACCATCGCTGTTTCCCTCCGCCAATCCACCGGTGAAAGATCGCCGCGCGAACGGCCACGCCCGGCGCGGCGCGCCGGCGCCCGAAGCCGCGCCGAGTGGCCGCATTCCGATGATCCGCCGAGGCTCACCCCGACGGGTCAGTGACCGTTGTTGCTGCTGTGAAAGCTGGAATCCGCGAGCCAACGAGGGGCCGCCCGAATCAAAGCACCCGCGCGGCGGGGCCGGCGGGCGCAGTTACGCGTATACCATTTCACCAACTTACAGCATTTCTGTATGGCTGTCAAGCCCCAGACAGCGTCATTTTTCGAGCGCCGACCCGCCCTTGCGCACCCTACGTCGCGCCGTCTGTAATCTCGGCGCGCCGCTTGCGCACGGCCGGCGCCACCATCACGATCAGGATCAGCACCGTCGCGATGATGAAGGCGAGGCTGATCGGCCGCCGGATGAACACCGACGGGTCGCCGCCCGACATCAGCATCGCTCGCCGCAGGTGTTCCTCGACCATCGGCCCCAGCACGAAGCCGAGCAGCATCGGCGCCAGCGGAAATCCGAGCTTCATCCAGATAAAGCCGAGGATGCCGAACAGCGCGGTGAGATAGATCTCGAACGACGAGTTGTTGACGCTGTAGATGCCGATCGCGGAGAACGCCATGATCGCGGGAAACAAGAGCCGATAGGGAACGGTGAGCAGCTTCACCCACAGGCCGATCATCGGCAGGTTGAGCACGACCAGCATCAGGTTGCCGATCCACATGCTGGCGACCAGGCCCCAGAACAGGTCGGGCCGCATCGTCATCACCTCGGGCCCGGGCTGGATGCCCTGAATCTGCAGCGCCCCGAGCATCAACGCCATCACCCCGCTGGCCGGCAAGCCCAGCGTCAGCATGGGAATGAACTTGCACTGGGCGTCGGCGTTGTTGGCGGATTCCGGTCCGGCCACCCCCTCGATGGCGCCCTTGCCGAAGCGCGACGGGTCGGCGGCCACTTTCTTTTCGACCATGTAGGACGAGAACGAGGCGATCGCCGGCCCGGTGCCGGGCAGCACGCCGAAGAAGCAGCCGAGTCCGGTGCCGCGCAGGATCGGTCCGATCGAACGCTTGAGGTCGTCCCTGGACGGGAACAGGTGCGTCAGCTTGGAGTTGAAGACCACCCGCTCGGTAGGCTCCCCGAGATTGCTGATGATCTCGCCGACCGCGAACACGCCGACCGCGACCACGATGAAGCCGATGCCGTCGGTCAGCTCGGTGATGCCGAGGCTGAAGCGCTGCGTGCCGGTATTGACGTCGGTGCCGACGATGCCGAGCAGCAGCCCCATCACCACCATGGCGAGCGATTTGATCATGTCGCCCTGGGCCAGCACGGCGGCCGCGACCAGGCCCATCAGCATCAGCGAAAAATATTCCGGCGCGCCGAACTTGAGCGCCAGCTCGGCGAGCGGCGGGCCGAACAGCGCGATCAACAGCGTGCCGACGGTGCCGGCGAAGAACGAGCCGATTGCCGCGATGGCCAGCGCCGGCCCGGCGCGCCCCTGCCGGGCCATTGCGTAGCCGTCGATGCAGGTGACCACCGCCGAGGTCTCGCCCGGCAGATTGACCAGGATCGCCGTGGTCGAGCCACCGTACTGGGCGCCGTAATAGATGCCGGCGAGCATGATCAGCGCAGCCACCGGCGAGACACTGTAGGTGATCGGCATCAGCATCGCGATGGTGCCGAGCGGACCGATGCCCGGCAGCACGCCGATCAGCGTGCCCACCAGCACGCCGACGAAGCAGTAGAGCAGATTCTGCAGCGAGAACGCGACACCGAAACCGAAGATCAGGTTGCCGAACAGGTCCATGACGTGGTCAGAAATCGGCGATCAGCGGATAAGGCAGGCCGAGACCCCAGACGAACAGGGCAACCGACAGCACGGTGAGCACCACGGACAACAGCACGACTTCGACCAGCTTGAACTGCGGGCTGGCGAGCGCGGAGCCGAAAATCAGCACGATCAGCGCCGGCACGAACCCCGCATAGGTCATCAGGATCCCGAACAGAACGAAGGCCAGCGGAAGCGCGATCATCGCGCGCAGCGACCAGGATCCCGCAATCTTTTCATTGCTGCGCAAGCCGGCGACCACGAGATAGAGGCCGAACAGGATCAAGATGCCGCCGAGCACGGTCGGAAAATAGCCGGGCCCCATGCGCAGCGTGGTGCCGAAGGAGTAGTTGCGGGCGATGAACATCGTCACCGCGCCGCTCGCGATCAGCATCGCGCCGCCCCAGAAGTCCTTGTTTTCAAAAAGCTCGAGTTTCATCGACGACTCCGTGCCGAATGGTCCACCGCGACCCGCGCCATTCACAAGTCGTCATGCCCACGATGACAGCGAAGGAAGAAAGACACGCCCGACTCGATCCGCTACTCCGCCTTGATGCCGCCCTCCTTCACGACCCGCTCCCATTTGGCCAATTCCTTGACCATGAAGCCGCCGAACTCGGCCGAGCTCATCCGCATGCCCTCGACCCCTTCGGAGGAAAACTGCTTCTGGATCTCGGGCGAATCGAGGACCGCCGAAATCTCCTTGTGCAGCTTGGCGACGATGGCGGCGGGCGTGCCCGCCGGCGCCGTGATGCCGATCCAGTTGGCAGCTTCGTAGCCCGGCACGCCGGCTTCGGCGATCGTCGGAATCTCCGGCAGCACGGGACTGCGCTCCCTGCCGCCGACGCCGAGCGCCCTGAGCTTGCCGGAGCGGACGTGCGGCAGCGCCGTGATCGTCGTGGCGAAAATCACCTTGGTGTGGCCACCGAGCACGTCGATCATCGCCGGCCCGCCGCCCTTGAACGGCACGTGCAGCATGTCGACGCCGGTCGCAAGCCTGAACAGCTCGCCGCCCAAATGCTGGAAGCTGCCGACGCCGCCGGAGGCATATTGCAGCTGCCCCGGCTTCTCCTTGGCGAGCGCGATGAGCTCCTTGACCGACTTGACCGGCAGCTCCGGATTGACCGCGAGCACGTTCGGGGCGGAGGCGAGGATCGTGATCGGCTCGAAGCTCTTGATCGGATCGTAGGGCAGCTTGTAGAGCCAGGGATTGACCGTGTTCACGAGCGACACGACGAGCAGCGTGTAGCCGTCCTTCGGCGCGTTCACCGCGAGCTCAGTGCCGACGACGCCGCCCGCGCCGGCGCGGTTATCCACCACCACCTGCTTGCCCAGTCGGCTGCTGAGCTGCGTGGCGATCATGCGGCCGATGGTGTCGTTGATGGCGCCGGGCGGGAACGGAACGATCAGCCGCACCGGCTTGGTCGGATAGTCTTGCGCCGCGGCCGCGGTCGCGAGTGCCAGCGTGAGAGCCGCGGTCTTGAGCAGCAGTGCGTGCATTCGTGCCATGGGTCACCCTTCCCGAATTCGTCCCACTTCGCCGCAGCGACGTATCACTCCGCCTTGATGCCGCCTTCCTTCACGACCCGTCCCCATTTGGTTATTTCCTTCGCCATGAAGGCGCCGAATTCGGCCGGGCTGGTGCGTACGATCTCGGCGCCCTCGGACGCGAACTGCTTCTGCACGTCGGCCGAGCTCTGCACTTCCTGCACTGCCTTGTGCAGGCGCTCGATGATCGGCGCGGGCGTGCCCGCCGGCGCCACCAGGCCCACCAGTTGACCGCCTCGTAGGTCGGCACGCCGGCTTCCGCCACCGTCGGAACATCGGGCAGCACCGCATTGCGCTTGCTGCCGCCGACGCCCAGCGCCTTGAGCTTGCCCGACCGGATGTGCGGCGTGGTCTGCACGAGCGAGCTGAACAGCACTTTGGTGTGGCCGCCGACCACGTCGATCATCGCCGGGCCGCCGCCCTTGAACGGCACGTGCAGGATGTCGACACCGGCCTCGAGCTTGAACAGCTCGCCGCCGAGATGCTGAAAGCTCCCGATGCCGGCCGAGGCATATTGCAGCTCGCCCGGCTTTTGCTTGGCGAGCGCCACCAGCTCCTTGATCGAATTCACCGGCAGGCTGGGATGGACCGTGACCACGTTGGGACCGCTGGCGAGAATCGAGATCGGGGTGAAAGCCTTGATCGGATCGTAAGGCAGCTTGTAGAGCCAGGGATTGACCGCATGCGCCATCGATATGATCAGGATCGTGTAGCCGTCTTTCGGCGCGCTCGCGGCAAGCTCAGTGCCGACGACGCCGCCGGCGCCGGCGCGGTTGTCGACGATCACCTGCTTGCCCAGCCGCTCGCTCAGTTGCGTGCCGATCATGCGCCCGACCACATCGTTGCTGCCGCCCGGCGGGAACGGGATGATGAGCCGCACCGGCTTGTTGGGGTAATCCTGCGCCGCCACCGCCGTGGTGAGCGCCAGCACCAGGCCGGCAGCCTTGAGCAGCGTTACGTGCAATTTTGGCATGCTTATTCCTCCCGGGGGGAACTTATTAGATCGTCAGCTTGAACAACGTTGTTGTGTCCAGGTCGCCACCAAGCCTTCAGCGTCGCCTCCCGCGCGGCAGGATACCTGGTCCGGCCGTCCTTTTGCACCATTGGAATATCATGGCCCGGCACCGCGATGTTGCCCGGCCGCCTGCGCCACAATGTCCATATCGCGTCGATCGAGGCTCGTTTCAGGAGCCGAGCGGGCTGTCCGACACGACCAGCGCGGCAACGCCGGCCTTCGCCGCCTCCTGCTGCAGGGCGGCGACCTCGCCGGCACTGTACGGGATGCCGTTATCGCGTCGCTGTGCTTCGCAGCGCCGTTCGGGATCGCCAGGCATGAGAACCTCGTTGGAGTCCGCCGCGGTCGGACACGCGCGCACCCGTTCGATCAGCGTGTCCATGCGGGCGCGGTAGTCGTCCGACCGCACGAACAGATCCGGCTTCATCGCCAGGAAGAAGTGGCCGACGTCCTGCGGCCGGTCGTAGACCTTGTACTGGTCGCCGACATCGCCGCCATAGGCCGCGCCCGAGATCACGCCGCCGAAAATGTCCATCAGCATGGCGAGGCCGGAGCCTTTGTAGGTGCCGATCGGCAGCACGACCCCGCCGAGCGCGGCGCCGGGGTCCGTGGTCGGACGGCCCTCGCCATCGAGCGCATAGCCGAGCGGGATCTTCTCCCCTCGCCGCTCGGCCCGGCGGATTTTTCCGCGCGCCGCCACCGCCGGCGACATGTCGAGCAGGAACGGCGGATGCTTGCCTGCCGGGGCGCCGGCCGCGAACGGATTGGTGCCCAGGAGCGCGGTCCGCCCGCCCCACGGCGGCATGGCCGGGGATGCATTGCTGAACACGAGCGAGATGAAGCCGGCATCGAGTGCTTGCAGCACATAGGAGGCTGCCATGCCGAAATGCGTGCTGCGGCGGACCGAGACGATGCCGATGCCGAAGTCACGCGCCATGTCGGTCGCTTCGCGCATTGCCCGCGTGCCGACCACGAAGCCGAAACCGTCGCGGCCGTCGAGCGAGGCGGCGACCGGCGTCACCCGCTGCGGCTCGAGCGCCGGCCGCGGATTGATCAGGCCATGCCGGAGCCGGTCGAGATAGATCGGCAACCGGCAGAGGCCGTGGGTATCGACCCCGCGCAAATCCGCGCTCACCAGGCAGCCGGCGACGATCGCCGCATCCTCGCCGGGGAGGCCGTGCGCGACCAGGAGGCGGCGGGCGAAGGCGTCGGCCGCGTCCACGGCGGCATAGACGCGGCCGGCCTCGACGGCTTGCGGCGTTGACCTCAAAGCTTGATCTCCTGCACCTGTTTCGCCCGCGCGGTGCAGGCGCCCAGCAGAAAAGCCAGATCGGTGCCGGTCGAGACATAGCGGGCACCCATGCGGACGAATTCGGCGACCAGGTCGGGCCGCGTCGCCAAGCCGCCGACGCCGCAGTGCTTGCCGCGCTTGCGGCAGGCGGCGATGGCGCGCGCATAGACCTCGCGCACGCGCGGATGATCGTACTGTCCCGGCAGGCCCCAATCCGCCAATAAATCGTTGAGGCCGACCAGCACCATGTCGACGCCGTCGACTGCGATGATCTCTTCCATCCGATCGAGCGCCGCCGCGCTCTCGACCTGGACGATGATCATGGTGGCGTCGTTGAGCGCCGCATAGGCCTCGGCCGGCGGGAACGAGCGAAAGTGAAGATGCGGCAGGCCGCTCGCATTCGAGCGTTCGCCGAGCGGATGAAATTTGGCCGCCCTGACGACCTGCTTCGCCTCTGCAGCCGACTGGAGGTGCGGGGCGATCACCCCGAGCGCCCCGCCCTCGAGCACGCGGGACACGTAGTCCGGGGTATTGGCCGGCACGCGCACGAACGGCGCAATACCGACTTCGAGCGCGGCCATGCAGATCTGTCCGGTGGTCTCGAGCGAGAAGCTCGAGTGCTCGACATCGACGTAGAGCGTATCGAAGCCGGCGGTCCGGGCAATGCGGGCGATCTCGACATTGCGGACCAGCCGCACGGTCATCGAGGCGACCACCTCGTCCCGCTCGAGCTTCTCCTTGACGTTGTTGCGCAGGATGTCGCTGATTTGCACCGACCCCTCCCTTGGCCTGACGCCCAGGCCGGCCTTATTGTTGGCCTACCGCCCCGAACAGGCGGCAGGCGTCAACCGAAGGCAAAACTATCCATGAATTACACGACCGACTTCAAGTCGATCCGCGACCAGGTGTCCCCCGAGGAATGGCAGGCGCGCCTCGATCTCGCCGCCTGCTACCGGCTGGTCGACGCCTACGGCATGACCGACCTGATCTACAACCACATCACCGCGCGCATCCCAGGCACCAAGGACCACCTGCTGATCAACCTCTATGGCATGCTCTACAAGGAGATCACGGCGTCGAGCCTCGTGAAGATCGACGTCGAGGGCGAGATCATCTGGAAGCCCGACACCGACTATGGCATCAACAAATCGGGCTATGTGATCCACGGGGCGATCCACCAGGCGCGGCCGGAGGTCTCCTGCGTGCTGCACACGCATACCCGCGCCGGCATCGCGGTGTCGGCGATGCAGTGCGGGCTGCTGCCGCTGTCGCAGACCTCGATCCGGTTCGTCGGCCACATCGGCTACCACGACTACGAGGGGCCGGCGGTGGACCTCGACGAGCGCGAACGCATCGTCAACGACCTCGGCCCGCATGACGCCTTGGTCATGCGCAACCACGGCCTGCTCACCTGCGGGGCCACCATCCAGCAGGCGTTCAACACCATGTATCAACTCGAGCTGTCCTGCCGCTCGCAGGTCGACGCCATGGCGGCACGCACCGAGCTGACCATGCCGGGCGAGAACGTGCTCGCGTACACCGCGCATCTCTATCAGCCCGGCACCCGCCGCCCCTACGGCGTGCTCGAATGGCCGGCGATGCTACGGCTGCTCAAGGCCGAGCAGAAGAATACGGATTACCCGCCGTATTGGCACTGAGGGACCGTACAACGACAATCAATGTTGCGGCTCGCCGATTTATTCGCGCAGCGCTGTTTTCTTTAGCGCTGAATTGGGAAAGGGCAGCGCGGCAACCTCCGCACCGTCGGCCACCGAGTACGCATGCGCCGTGACGGCGTTGAGACGCTCCTCGAGCGCGCGGCGCACAGCTTCGAGCGTCGCATCGTCGGCGTCGCGCGGGACGTGGATGGGCTCGCCTCTCGCCATCACCATGCGCCCGAATGGCAGGCTGATCGGCGTGCGATCCCAGTTCGACAGGCGCCGCCGCCTGCTCGTCGCCATGGCGACCGGCACGATCGGGCATCCCGAATGCTTCGACAAGGTGACAATCCCGAGCCCGACAACGCGGGCGATCTTGGGCACGTCGGCGGTCATCACCACGCTTTCGCCGCGTTTGAGCAGCCGCAACATCGTCGTGAAGGCGCGCAGCGCCTTCTTGCGCATGAATTCCGGTCCATGGTCCCCGGAGCCGCGGATGAACTTGAGACCAAAGCGCTCCCCCGCGCGGACCAGGATCTCACCATCGCGATGAGTCGTCACGAGGATGTTCAGCTTGTCCTTGCGCCAGCCGAAAAACGGCATGAGGAAATGCTCGCCATGCCACAAGGCAATGATCACCGGCTGTTTTTCAAAGGGCTCGAAGAACGACGCATCCGGGATGCGCATGAGGCGGTTGGTCAAGCCGATCAGCCGGTAGTGACTGAACAACAGATAGCCCCCGATCGCCAACGCGACCTCGGAAAACGAAAACCGCCTAAACATCGCGCAGTCGCCCGTGGTTCTGGCCCATAAGATCGTGGCTCATCATGTTGCCGTGCCTGACCTGCTGAGCGGCCCCTTGAATCATCCCTACCTAGCTCATCGGGTTTATCCGCCGCAAGGCGATCGGTCATGCCCGAGCACTCGGCTCAAACCGTGAGCTCCCGGACTGCGCGCCGCGCGGTCAATACCGATAATCCTCGATCTTGAGCAGCGGAAACGCGCTCAAGACATGCGGCGGGTTGCTCGGCACGGCGGCGTGCAGATAGGAGCGGTCGAGATCGGCAAAGCTCGCGGCGCCGAGCAGGCCGAGGCAGCGCTGCACCTCGTCCTCCAGCAATTCGAGCAGCCGCACGACGCCGGCCTGGCCGCCGGCCGCCAGCGCATAGCACTGCATGCGGCCGATGCCGACCAGATCGGCCCCGGTTGCGATCGCCTTGACGATGTCGGAGCCGCGGCAGATCGATCCGTCGACCAGGATTTTGGCGCGACCGGCGACGGCCTCCACCACCTCCGGCAGCACGTCCATGGAGCCGCGGCCGTGATCGAGCTGCCGGCCGCCATGGTTTGACACGTAGATCCATTCAACCCCATGGTCGAGCGCGATCCGCGTATCCTCGGCGGTGGCGATGCCCTTGATCGCGAGCGGAATCTTGAATCGCTCCTTGATGCGCTTGACCGTTCGCCAATCGAGCGCGGCCTGGAAGGCGCGGCCCTGGACGCGGCGCCGCCCGGCGGTCACGAACCGCTTGGCGATATCGCGTTCGCGCCGGCTGTAATGCGCGGTGTCGACGGTCAGGCAGAACGCGGAATAGCCGTGCGCGATGGCGCGGGTGACGTGATCGTCGACCCAGGCCTCGTCGCCGCGCACGTAAAGCTGGAAGAGCCGCAACGCATCCGGCGCTGTCGCGGCCAGCTCCTCGAGCCCGGGATCGCAGACCGAGCTGAGCATATGCCCGGCGCCGAATTCCCCGACGGCGCGCACGACCGAGGTGGCGCCGAGCGGATGAAAGCTCTCCAACGAGCCGACCGGCGCCAGCACCACCGGCAGGCGAAGCTTGCGCCCGAACTGACTCACCGAGGCATCGACCTTGCTGACGTCGCGCAGCACCCGCGGCCGGAACGCGATCGAGTCCAGGGCCATGCGGTTGCGCCGCAGCGTAGCCTCGCTTTCGGCCCCGCCGACGATGTAGTCCCAATCGTTCTGGTTCAGGTTCTGGCGCGCCTTGGCGACGATCTCATGCAGGTTGAGAAGGTCGCTCGGAGCTGCCGGCATGTCATGGACGGATGCTTGCAGTGAGGCGCGTTCTTGCATGGAAAAGCCGATCGGGGTGATGGGGAGGAGCAAACAGGTCTTGCCAGCCCGTCATGATGCTCACCCTGATGATCGGTCGTCAACCAGGGGCGGACTTGCTAGATATCATCGGCCATCAAGGGAGGGTGATCGGTGAATGCCTCGTCATCAGCGCCGGTTCGCCTGGTCGTCATGGAGGGTGACGGCATCGGGCCGGAGATCACGGCCGCAACGCTCGCCGTGCTGCGCCAAGTCGATCGCGCTTTCAGGCTGGGACTTACGTTCACGCCCGTCAGCATCGGCCTGGCAGCACTGCGCGCGCAGGGCACCACGCTCCCTGCGGCCGCGGTCGAGGCCGCCAAGGACGCGGACGGCGTCATCCTCGGCCCGGTGTCCCATAACGAATACCCGCCGGTCGCCGAGGGCGGCGTCAATCCATCGGGGGCATTGCGCAAGCAGCTCGATCTGTTCGCCAACATCCGCCCGGCGCGCACGCGCGGCGGGTTTCCGCCGCGTTGTGGGTCTCCGGTCGACCTCGTTATCGCGCGCGAAAACACGGAAGGCTTTTATGCCGACCGCTCGATGTTTCTCGGCTTGGGCGAATTCATGCCCACGCCGGACCTCGCGCTCGCGGTGCGCAAGGTCACGCGGGCCGGATCCACCCGGATCGCGGAGACCGCCTTCGCGCTCGCGTCGGCGCGCCGCAAGAAGGTGACGGCGGTTCACAAGGCGAACGTGCTGCGAGTGTCGGACGGGTTTTTTCTCGAATGCGTACGCGCGGTGGCGTCGCGGCATCCGGCCGTCCAATACGAGGAGCGGATCATGGACGCGATGGCGGCCTTGCTGGTACGCGACGCCGGCGCGTTCGACGTGGTCGTCACCACCAACATGTTCGGCGATATTCTGTCCGATCTCGCCGCCGAGATCAGCGGGAGCCTCGGGCTTGCCGCCTCGCTGAACGCCGGCACCGAGCACGCGGTGGCGCAAGCCCAGCACGGCTCGGCGCCCGATATCGCCGGCCAGGACCGCGCCAACCCTGCTTCGCTGATCGGCTCGGCGGCGATGTTGCTCGCCTGGCTGGGCGAGCGGCGCAGGGACGATCAATTGACGCGAGCGGCCAACGCCATCGAGGACGCGCTCGACCGCGCGATTGCGGCGCCCCAATGGCGCACGCGCGACCTCGGCGGCCCGCTCGGCACCAAGGCTTTCGGCGAACGCGTGGCCGCGCTGGTGGGCGAGACCCTCAAGTAATGGTCGTACAAAGAGCGCGGGCGCGAAGCATCACAGCACCGCCCCGGTCGCGTCATCGATGAGATGCATGTTCTCGAGGCTCGCGGCGAGCTTCATGCGGACGCCTTCGCGCGCGCCGGCAGTGGGGTTGACCCGCCCGCACACGTCGATACCGTTGATGCGAAAGAACACTAGCGTCTCCATGCCGAGCGGCTCGGTGACCTCGAGCATCGCGTCGATATAGGCAGGTTGCTTCTCGCCGTTGGGCTTGGCTTCGGTCAGGTGCTCGGGGCGCAGCCCGAAGGTGATGCGCTCGCTTCCCACGTGCGGCCGGTAGCGCGCGACGCGCCCTTGCGGCACCGGCAGCACGATCTCATCGCTCAGGCGGACCCGCAGGCGACCGTCCGCCTCTTCCAGCCGGCAGGGGAGGAAATTCATCGCCGGCGAGCCGATGAAGCCGGCGACGAAGCGGGTCAGCGGCGCGTGGTAGAGATCGTTGGGCGCGCCGATCTGCTCGATCTTGCCGCGGTTCATCACCACCACCCGGTCGGCGAGCGTCATCGCCTCGACCTGGTCATGTGTGACGTAGACCGTGGTCGTGCGCACCTTCTGATGCACGCGCTTGATCTCGGTGCGCATCTGCACGCGCAGCTTGGCGTCGAGGTTCGACAGCGGCTCGTCGAACAGGAATACCTTGG
>WNGA01011350.1_pt1 | contig 14626 bp, 13 predicted proteins | sample 5400061 | NCBI WGS metagenome assembly WNGA01 (sample SAMN13153366, study PRJNA577476) | soil metagenome | isolation source: 100 cm soil or saprolite under grassland replicate 2 | place: USA:California | collected 2016-06-15
CGCCTCCGCGCCGAGCGCTCGCTTCGGGAGGGCGAGGAGCTCTTCCGCGCCGTTGGCGACCGCCTGGCCGATGCCATGTTCCTCCTCGACGCGCAGGATCCCGCGACGCTCCCGGTCCGATATGCCAACGAGGCCGCGTGCCGGCTCTACGGATACGCGCCGGAGGAGCTGGTCGGCCTCCCCGCAAGCGCCATCGGGGTCGTGGACCAGGCCGCCCTCGACGCCCTGGAGCGCATTCTGGTCGGGGAGACGATACTCTTCGACATGACCAACCGGCGCCGCGATGCCTCGACGGTCACGGTCGAGGTCTATGCGCGGGCCATCGATTGCGCCGGGCGCCCGACCATCGTGGCGCTCGCCCGCGACGTGTCCCGGCGGGTCCAGGCGGAGCGGGCGCACCTCGAGTTCCAGGCCAAGGTGCTCGGCGCCCAGCGACGCGAGAGCCTGGGTATCCTGGCCGGCGGGATGGCCCATGAGTTCAGCAACCTCATCATGGGCATTCTCGGGCGGGCGAGCCTCGTCCTCGCTGAGCTGCCGGGCTCCGACACGCGCCGCGAGCACGTTGGCTACATCGAGACCACCGCTCGCCGGGCCGCTGACCTGTGCCATCAGCTCCAGGCTTACGCGGGCCGGGGTCGCTTCGAGCCGACATCGGTCCAGCTCGCGTCTCTGGTCGAAGGGACGGTGCGCCTGCTCCGAGCTGCCATGTCGCATCAAGTGACCCTCCGGGCCGAGGTGGCGAGCGAGCTCCCACCGATCGATGGGGACGCCATCCAGCTTCGGCAGGCCCTAGTGGCGCTGGTCACGAACGCCGTCGAGGCCCTGGGCGACCGGCCTGGCACCGTGATGGTCCGCACCTCGGTGTGCCGCTTCACAGCAGCGGAGCTGGCCCAGGTCGCGGAGTGGCCGGCGCCGGAAGGGGACTACGCCTGTATCGAGGTGACGGACTCGGGAGCGGGGATGAGTGAACGCATGCGGCGCCGGATATTCGAGCCCTTCTTCACGACAAAGGTCGCGGGGCGTGGGCTGGGGCTGGCCGCCGTGCAGGGCATCATGCGCGCGCATCGAGGAACCGTCTCCGTGAGCAGCCTGCTCGGCCACGGGACGACGGTTCGCCTGCTCGTGCCGATCCTTACGCGGGCCGTGTATGCGGCGTCCGCGGAAGTGGCCGGCGCCGGCATCGGGACTGGGACCCGCCGCCTGACCATCCTCGTGGTTGACGATGAGCCCCTGGTCTGCGAGGTTGCCACCGTCGCACTGGAGACCGCGGGCTTCACCGTGCTCACCGCGCGCGACGGGCGGGAGACTTGCGAGCTCGTGCGAGCCCGCCAAGACATCGGCGTCGTCGTGCTCGACGTGGAGCTGCCGGACCTTCCCGGGGACCAGATCCTGCGGGAACTCCGGCTCCAGCGCCCCACCCTCCCGGTGATCGTGTCCACCGGGCATCACGAGTCGTCGCTGGCGCCCGAGCGCTTCGGAGCCGACCTGGTCGGATTCCTGCACAAGCCGTGGCAACTCTCCGAGCTGCTGGCGATGGTGGCGCACGCCCTGGGGCCGGAGGCTCCAGCCGATTCGATGCCCGGCCGTTGAAAGCGCCCGGTCGCCGCCTACTCCCGGAACTTCTTGACGATGGGCAGGCGCCAGTCCCGGCCGAAGGCGCGGGCGTGATCTTGATGCCGATGGGGCCCTGGCGGCGCTTTACTCGTTCCGGTCCACCATGGCGATGACGCGCGTGACGGTGGCGGCGTCGACGCCGCGGGCCACGATGTCCTGGCGCCCCTGGTCTCCTTCCACGTAGGCTCATTGGCCTCGCAAGACACATTCCCCAACTATCCCCGCAGATCTTGCCGACCACGATTCCGGGTGAGAACTGCAGTATGCCTGGCAAGGATCAGCAGCAGCCCCGAAAGAGCATGGATCATCGACAAACGGTAGGCCCTGGTGAAGGGCGTCTCGATGGTATGAAGTGGCGATCGCACCTGTACGGTTGTCCTCGAAGAGGCAAGCCATACCGAGCGAGCCGGCGTAAGACCCAGGCGGGCCGCCGCGCTCCGTCACCGTCGCCACCGCCTGGCCGACCTCGGCTGCGATCTGGCAGGCGGCCTTGGCGTCGAGGTCGAGATATCCTGCCACCTCCACCGCGCGCTCCAGCGAGGTGGATGGTCAACATCAAGTGCCGGCGGCCGTGTTGGTTGGCGCCGTCACGGGTCGTGGATCTGGGCGCGGTTCTCCGGCACGGCCGAGCCGGGCAACGGTCTCCGCGCACTTCGCCGCGTCGAAGTCGGCGCCGTAGAACCGGATAAACAGCGCGCGACGCACGACCGTGGGCGAGGCTGTCGGCTCCCGCTCCAGCACGGATGCGACGACGAGCGCTCGCGCGGTCGCGAACATCGAGCAGCCCATCTTGAGCCGTTCGGCGCCCGAGCGCTGCAGAAGCATCTCCCGGTACCTCCGCTCCGTATCGAAAGGCGTGTCGTTCATCCGACGACCTCCCGATAGAGCGAGTCGAGCCCCAGGCGGCTCACCCACGCCGTCAGATACTTGCGATCAAGGTCCAGCCCGGCGGCGAGCAGGTTGCGGACGTCGGCGAGCTGGACCTCGGAACGGGTGTCTCTGGCCCAGTCGAGCTTGGAGATGATCAAGTCCTCCGGAGCCACGATGAACATCACCGCGTCGTCGATCCTCACCGGGCGCCGCCGCCGAAACTCTTCGCGGCGGTACTCGGTATCCTTGCGCACGACGAGGTCCACCTTGACCACCAAGACCGTGTGGATGACGTTGAACATCGTCCGCTCCGCGATCGCCTGCCCCACCGCGTCGCGCTCGATGTAGAAATCGTCGCGAAACAGCCCGCTCAGCCGATCCGCGTCGGCATTGGACGCCTCGATCACGATGTCGATGTCCCGCGTCATGCGTGGCACGGCGTAATAGTTCGCGGCGATCGACCCCGTCACCATGTAGGGGATTCGCGCGGCTTCCAGGCGCGTGGTGACGATCCGGAGGACCTCCAGCTCCTCGGTCACGCCCGTGTAACCGCCTCTCACGCGTCGCCGTCCGACAGAGCGGCGAGGCTGCCCCCTCCGCTTCCCTACTCCCGGAACTTGTTGACGATGGGCAGTCGCCAGTCCCGGCCGAAGGCGCGCGGCGTGATCTTGATGCCGATGGGGCCCTGGCGGCGCTTGTACTCGTTGCGGTCCACCATGGCGATGACCCGCTTGACCGTCGCGGCGTCGAAGCCCCGGGCCACGATGTCCTGGAGCCCCTGGTCGCCTTCCACGTACGCCTCGAGGATCGCATCGAGCTCCGGATAGGGCGGGAGCGTGTCCTGGTCCATCTGGCCCGGGCGCAGCTCGGCCGAGGGCGGCCGCTCGAAGATCGTCGACGGGATCAGCGACCGGCCGGCCCGGCGGTTGGCGTGCTCGGCGAGCTGGTAGACGAGCGTCTTCGGCACGTCCTTGATCACGGCGAAGCCGCCCGCCATGTCGCCGTAGAGCGTGGTGTACCCCACCCCGATCTCGCTCTTGTTTCCGGTGGTGAGGACGAGCCAGCCGAACTTGTTGGACAGCGCCATCAGGAAGTTCCCCCGGATGCGCGCCTGGATGTTCTCCTCGGTCACGTCCTCCTTCAGCCCCTTGAACGGTTTGGCGAGGGCGCGGTGATACGCCTTGAACACGCCGCGGATGGGCAGCGTGAACAGCTCGATGCCGAGGTTCCGGGCCAGCCGCGCGGCGTCGCGCCGCGTCGCCGCCGATGAGTACGGGGACGGCATGGTCACCCCGGTGACATTGGCCGGGCCCAGCGCGTCGCAGGCGACGGCCGCCACCAGCGCCGAATCGATGCCGCCGGAGAGCCCGAGCACCACGTGAGCGAACCCGTTCTTTCTCACGTAATCGCGAGTGCCGAGGAGCAATGCCCGGTAGATCTCCTCCACCGGCGCCAGCTCGGTGGCCTCGTGCGGGGGAAGGGCGGGACGCTCGCGGGGGGGCAGGGGCGATAGCGACACGCGCGGGGCCGGCGCCCCGCTCCGGAGCTTCTCCTTGCGCCGCCGGGAGTCGTGGAGCCGCGCCCGGAACACCTCGTCCAGGTCGAGGTCGGCCACCAGGAGGTCCTCGTCGAAGGGTTGGCCGCGCGCGACCCGCTCCCCCTTTTCGTTGAAGATGAAGGACTGTCCGTCGAACACGAGCTCGTCCTGGCCGCCCACCGTGTTGACGAAGGCGAGACACACCAGATCGTCGGCCGCGCGCGTGGCGAGCATCTTCTCGCGGAACCGGGCCTTGCCGGCGTGGTAGGGCGAGCCATTGATGGTGATCACCAGCTCCGCGCCCGCCAGCGCCTGGGTGGTGGTGGGCCCGGTCGGATACCAGATGTCCTCGCAGATGTTCGCCGCGATCATCGTGGGCCCGATGGCGAACACGGGGGACTCGGTGCCGGACTGGAAGTACCGGTTCTCGTCGAAGACGCCGTAGTTCGGGAGGTACTGCTTGTGGTAGGTGCCGGCGTGGCTTCCGTCGTGGAGGACGGCGGCGGCGTTGAAGATGTCGTCGCGCTTGTCCACGAAGCCGAGCACGACGGTGAGCCCGCGGCTCTGCCGAGCGACGTCGGCCAGGGCCCTCAGGTTGGCCTCGATGAACGCCGGCTTGAACAGCAAGTCCTCGGGAGGGTAGCCGGTCAAGACCAGCTCCGGGAAGGCCACCACGTCGCAGCGGAGCGTCCGGGCACGCTCCATCCAGTCCACGATCAGCCGGGCATTGGCCTCGATGGCGCCCACCGTGGGGTTGACCTGGGCGAGCGCGACCCGTACCCGTCTCATGGCCGCATTGTAGCAGGCCGCCGAGTAAGGCCCATCTGCTTCGTTGGCGCCCTTGGCCGCGTAGCGAGTGTTTTGGCAACCTCCGCCGAGCGCGCCGGAGAAACCCCGGTGTGATGGCCGTGGTTCGAGCGCCGGCTTTGCCGGCGCAACGATCCTTCGGGGGGAGGCTCGGAAGGGGGGCGGAGCCCCCCTCCGAGTTTCCTACGTCCCCGCCGTCACGGCGAGGTGAAGGCCGAAGACGATGAAGAGCCCGCCGGCGATGGTGAACGACGTCAGGGGCTCGCCCAGCCACCAGACGCCGAGCAGGGTGCCGGCCAGCGGCTGCAGGTTGAGGAAGATGGCCGCGCGGGGGGCTTCGACCCGCTCCAGTGCGTAGTTCCACGCCGTGAAACCCAGCGCCGTCACCACCGCCCCGAGGTAGACCGCTCCCGTCATCGCCGCCGGCGTCCAGGACGATCCCCGTCCCCCGGCCCATTCGGCGACGGCGAGAGGCGTCATGCCGGCAGCGCCACAGAGCACGGACCAGGCCGTCACCGGCAGGGCGGGGTGACGGCTCAAGACCCGTCGGCCCAAGAGCGTGTAGGAGGCATACGCCAGCGCGGCGGCCACAAGCAGGAGGTCGCCCTGCCAGCGCGGCGCCCAGGCGGCGGTGAGACCGGGGATCCCGTTGACCACCACCACCACCGCGCCGAACAAGGTGAGCAGCGCGCCGACTCCCTCCCGGGTGGTCAGCCGTTCGCCCAGCAGCATCGGCGAGAGGAGGATCAGGCAGGCCGGTTCGAGGGTGATGAGCAGGGCGGCATTGCTGGCGGTGGAGAGCCGGATACCCCAGTTGCTCAGCGAGTAGGCCACGGCGAAGCCGACGAGACCCATCCACAGGATGGTCCACCGATCGGCGGCCGACACGGGAGTCACCTCACGCCGTCTCGCGATGGCGAGCGGGACGAGGATCGTCGATCCGATGACGAGCGCCGTGAAGGCGAGGGTCGCCGGGCCTACCTCCTCCAGCGCGAGGCGGGCCACGGCCGGCGCGGTCGAATAGATCAGGTTGGCGGCGACGAGAACGAGATAGGCCCTCGGCACGCCGATGAGCTTACGCTATAATCGCTCGCGTGAAACGCAAGATCCCCTGGCTCCCGGGCGAGGTCCAGCCGGGCCAGAAGACCGAGCGCTGCCCGCGCTGCGGGGCGAAGAAGATGATTCCCTGGACGCTCCGGCGAGACCCGCAGCGGGTGATCCTCCTGCGCACCTGGGTCTGCACTGCCTGTCAGACGACCGAGGAGCGCCCGGAACCCGAGTAGCCAGCAGGAGGGGGCTCGTCAGCTCCGGTTGACGAAGTCGATGAGCTGGCGGAGGCGGGAGAAGGACACGCGGTTGAATGGCAGGACCAGCCGCGGCAACTCGGGGAACTCGCCGTTCTCCGCCTTCAGTGGCCCGTCCGTCTGGTCGGCCGCGTCATCGAGGATGTCTGCGAACCGCGCGTTCAGATCGGCCAGGGCGGCAGCCGAGAGGGGCCGGCGCAGGCGGAAGACGAGCCGCTCCCCGACGTAGCGCTGCGAATGATAAATGCGGTAGAAGTCCAGGATCTCCGCCACCGCCTCGTCCAGGTCGTCGGTCATCCGGAAGAGCCCCGCATCATCGGCGGAGATCATCCCCCTGGGCGCCATTTCACCGCGGATGAATTCCTCGAAGCTCTTCCAGTACGTGCCGCCGGGCTCATCCACGAGCACCAGGGGCAGCACGGGCTGCTTGCCGGTCTGGATGAGCGTGAGGGCCTCGAAGGCCTCGTCACAGGTCCCGAAGCCGCCCGGGAACAGGGCCATGGCGTGGGCCTCGCGGACCAGGAAGAGCTTCCGGGTGAAGAAGTACTTGAAACTGATGAGCTTGGGGTCGTCGGCGATCCAGGGGTTGGCCTCCTGCTCGCTGGGCAGCCGGATGTTCAGCCCGAAGGAGCGCTCGCGCCCGGCCCCCTCCTGGGCCGCGCCCATGACTCCGCTGCCCGCCCCGGTGATGACCATCCACCCGGCGTCGGTCATGCGCCTCCCGAAGCCGTAGGCCTGGGCGGAGACGGGGTGGTCCGGCGGCGTCCGCGCTGACCCGAAGACGGTGACCTTGGGCACCTGCCGGTAGGCCGCGAACACCTTGAAGCCGTACCGCATCTCCTTGAGGGCCATGTGCGCGATCTTGAGATCGCCCACCCCTGCCCCGTCCTCGAACATCTTGAGTACCGTGGTCAGCATCTCGCCGTAGAGGCGCCACGTCCCCTCCGGGACACGGAGGTGCTCGAGGAGCGCGTCGATACGCCGGTTGGCCTCGTCGGACTGGAGCTGATAGTGACGGTCAGCACTCACGTGCACAGTATACATTGAGCTCGTACCCCGAGGGGCCGTCGAGGCGCCGCTTGCGATTCACGCGAGCGTGTGCCTGACCATCTTCCCCTCGACCATGTAGATCACCATCTCGGCGATGTTCGTCGCGTGGTCGGCGACCCGCTCCATGAACCGGGAGATGAGGATGAGGCGAATGGCCCGGGGAATGGTGCGCGCGTCCTCCATCATGAAGGTCAGCAGCTCCCGGAAGATCTGTTCCTTGAGGGCGTCCACCTCCGCGTCCGCCGCGCAGACCCGGCGCGCCAGCTCCGTGTCGCGCGTCACGAACGCGTCCAGGCTCTCCTTGACCATGGCTTGCGCCCGCTCTGCCATCCGCGGCAGGTCGATGTACGGCTTGAGCTGCGGTTCCCGATTGAGCTCCAAGGCGCGCTGGCCGATATTCACGGCCTGATCGCCGATCCGCTCGAGGTCGGTGACGATCTTCATGGCGGTGGTGATGAAGCGCAGGTCCCCGGCCGCCGGCTGATGCAGGGCGAGCAGGTTCACGCACGTCTCGTCCACCTCCACGTCGTAGGCATTGACCTGCCGGTCGCGGTCGATCACCTCCTGGGCGAGCGCATCGTCACGCTCGGTCAGGGCCCGCATCACGCGGCGGATCTGGTCCTCGACCAGCCCGCCCATGGCGAGCAGCGTCTGCTTGAGCGCCTCGAGCTCTTCGTGAAAGTGCCGCTGCATGGTCCCTCCACCATCGCGTCCGCCCACCACGGCGCGGGCCCGAACTCCCTCCGTTCGCGCGCCGGCCTTGCCGGCGCAACCGTCTGGATGCTCGCCGCGGACGGCGGGGCCCCAGCCCCGCGACGTCCCGCGTCTCCCACTACGTCCTCGGGCAGGGCGCGGAGGGGGGTGAAGCCCCCCGCCCCGGCTTACCCGAACCGGCCGGTGATGTAGTCCTCGGTCCTCTCCTCGCGCGGGTTGGTGAAGAGCTGCCGCGTCACGCCGAATTCCACCAGCTCGCCGAGGAGCATGAAGCCCGTGTAGTCCGACACCCGCGCCGCCTGTTGCATGTTGTGGGTGACGATCACGATCGTGTAGCTGTTCTTCAGGTCGAGCATCAATTCTTCGATTCTCGCGGTGGCGATGGGGTCGAGCGCCGAGCACGGCTCGTCCATCAGCAGCACCTCGGGCTCGACGGCGATCGCCCGGGCGATGCACAGGCGCTGTTGCTGGCCGCCCGACAGCCCGAGGGCGCTCTCCTGGAGCCGGTCGTGCACCTCGTCCCAGAGGGCCGCGGCCCGCAGGCTCCGCTCGACGATCGCCTCGAGGTCGCTCCGGCTGGGGGCGCCGAGGATGCGCGGCCCGTAGGCCACGTTCTCGAAGATGGACTTGGGGAACGGGTTCGACTTCTGGAACACCATCCCGACGCGCTTGCGCAGCTCGGTGACGTCCAGGCTCGCGTCGTAGATGTCGGTGCCGCCGATCCGGATGCTGCCGGCGATCCTCACCCCGTCCACCAGATCGTTCATCCGGTTGAGACAGCGGAGCAGGGTCGACTTCCCGCAGCCCGACGGGCCGATGTAGGCGGTGACGCGGTGCTTGGGCACCAGCATGCCGACGTCCTTGAGCGCGAGCTTCTCCCCGTACCAGAGCGAGAGGTGCTCGATCTCCACCATGGGCGTCTCCATGATCGGGCCGATCGCCGCCTCCTCCTTGAGCGCCCGTCTGACCTCCACGGTCCCCGTCATAGTATCTCTCTCCTATACAGCCGCCAGCGCATACTTCCGGCGCAGGCGGTTGCGCATGCTGATGGCGAACAGGTTCAGGAGCACGACGATGAGCAACAGGAGCAAGGTCGTCGCGAACACCATCGGCCGGGCCGCGTCCACGTTGGGCGACTGGAAGCCGACGTCGTAGATGTGAAAGCCCAGATGCATGAACTTCCGCTCGAGGTGCAGGTACGGCCACGCGCCGTCGACGGGGAGCGACGGCGCGAGCTTCACGACCCCGGTGATCATGAGGGGCGCGACCTCGCCCGCTGCCCGCGCCATGGCGAGGATGAGGCCGGTCAGGATGGATGGCATGACCGCGGGGAGCACGACGCGCAGGGTCGTCTCGAGCTTCGTGGCGGAGAGGGCGAGGGAGGCCTCGCGCATGCCGAGCGGGATCGCGGCCAGCCCCTCCTCGGTGGCGACGATGACGACGGGAACGGTGAGCAGCGCCAGCGTGAGGGACGCCCAGAGGATGCCGCCCGTCCCGTACGTCGGTGTCGGCAGCGCCTCCGCGAAGAAGAGGCGGTCGATGGACCCGCCGACGAAGTAGATGAAGAAGCCCACCCCGAAGACGCCGAAGACGATGGACGGCACTCCGGCCAGGTTGTTCACGGCGATCCTCACCGCGCTCACGAACGGCCCCTGCTTGGCGTACTCGCGCAGGTAGAAGGCGGCGAGCACCCCGAGCGGGGTCACGATGACGCTCATGATCATGACCATCATGACGGTCCCGAAGATCGCCGGGAAGACGCCACCCTCGGTGTTGGCCTCGCGCGGGTCCTCGGAGACGAAGTCCCAGACCCGGGCGGCGTAGGCGGCGCTCTTGGCGAGGACGCTCATGGCGTTGGGGAAGCGCACGTCGATCACCTGGGCGAGCGGAAGGTCCTTGGTCTTTCCGCCGTCGGCCTCGACGACCACGCTCAGCGTCTGCCCGTTCCGGAGCAGGGCGAGGCGGTCCGTCTGCGCCTTGTACCGCTCCTGGAGCGGCGCCAGCTGCGCCCGGAGCGCCTCGATCTCGGGCCCGCCCGTGACACCCTTGAGCTCGAGCCTCCGGAAGGCGAGTCTGATCCTCTCCTGCTCGTAATTGATCGCGCCGATGTCGTGCCTCTCGATGCCCTGGATCTCCCGCCGGACGCTCTCTGCCTCGGGGCGCCGTGCCCGGATCACCGCCCAGCTCGACGAGCCGCCCGACGCCACGACATTGCCGGCGTCGCGCACCTCCTTGATCGTCCCGATGAGGAGGCCCCACTCGGTGCGCTCGATCACCGCGACGTCGGAAGGATACTCGCGCTTGACGATCCGGACCTCGTCCACCCACCGGAAGTCGGCGCCGTAGAGGTCGCGGTTGGCCACCTTGAGCTTGATCCGGTACTGCCCGGCCTGCCCCGGGATCGCCTCCCGCTCGACCACCTGGCCGGTCATCACCGCGCCGTTCGCCAGTGTCACGCGCAGCACGTCCCTCGGCCAGAACAACCCGAGGCCGTTTCCGACGATGAGCGCCACCAGGCCTCCCACCAGGATGAGGGAGAGGGTCAGCGCCCCGCCCGTGAGCCAGATGAAGGGTTCACCGCTGCTCCAGAAGTGCTTGTTCAACAGACTCATAGGTAGCGGTACTTCCGGCGGAGCTTGAGCCGCACGAGCTCGGCCATGGTATTGACGACGAACGTGAGGCAGAACAGGATAAAGGCGGCGAGGAAGAGCACGCGGAAGAGGGTCCCGCTCTCCGGCGCCTCGGGCATCTCCACCGCGACATTGGCGGACAGCGCCCGGAAGCCGTTGAAGATGCTCCAGTCCATCACCGGGGTATTGCCGGTCGCCATCAGCACGATCATGGTCTCGCCCACCGCACGGCCGAACCCGATCATGATGGCCGAGAAGATGCCGGGGCTCGCGGTCGGCAGGACGATGCGCAGGGCCGTCTGCCAGCGTGTCGCCCCGAGCGCCAGGGACCCGGCCCGGAGGTGCTGGGGCACGTTGGCAAGGGAATCCTCGGCGATGGTGAAGATGATGGGGATGACGGCGAAGCCCATGGCCACCCCGACCACGAGCGAGTTCCGCTGGTCATAGGTCAGGCCCAGCGCCGAGAGCAGCCAGCCCCGGTAGTTGCCGCCGAGCAGCGTGGCCTCGACGAGTCCGCCGAGGGCGAAGGCCATCCACGCGCCCCCGAGCACGACCGGGATGAGCAGGAACACCTCCGTGCCGGTCTTGAAGCGGCCGCGGACCGGTCGCGGCGCCAGCCGCCAGAGGGAATACGCGGCGAGGATCGCGGGCGGCAGAATGAGCGGCAGCAGGAACAGGCCGGGGACGATGCGCTCCACCACCGGGGCCAGCCACAGGCCGGCGAGAAAGCCCAGCACCACGCTGGGCAGGGCGGCCATGATCTCCACCACGGGCTTGACGTAGCCCTTCACCGTCGGGTGCATGAACTCGCTCACGTAGAGCGCGGCGAGCAGGGCCAGCGGCACGGCGAAGAGGAGGGCGTAGAACGTGCCCTTCAGTGTTCCGAAGATGAGCGGCGTCAGGCTGAACTTGGCCTCGAAGTCATCGGTGCCCCCGGTGGACTGCCAGACGTACTCGGGCCTGGAGTAGCCCTCGTACCAGATCTTGCCGAACAGGGTCTTGAAGGTGACCTCGGGGTGCGGGTTGTCGAGCCGCCACTGCACGAGCCTCCCCCGCCCGTCCGCCGCCAGGACCCCGTCCGACTTCGGCGCGAAGGCGACGGCCTCGAGCCCTCCCTGGTGGGGCTCGAAGCGGTACGTGAGGGTGAGCCGGGCCTCCCCGCCGCCTGCCGGCGGGACCACCTGCCACGTGGAGACGTCGCCCGCCGCGTCACCGACGATCAGGGTCCGGTCACCGAGGAGAAACCCCAGGACGCTCACCGGGACGCCGGCGCGGGAGGTGGCCTGAGTCGCCTCCATCGCCTTCGGGTTGTCCCGATCCCGCAGGTCGTAGCGAACGACCCGGCCGGTGGCCGTGCCGACGAAGAGATCCTCGGCACGGCCGTCGAGGGCCAGCGCGGTGACCTCGACGGCTCCGGGAACGCGGAGCGTCTGGCGCGATTCCTCCTTGCGGCCACCGCCGATCAGGGCCTTCTTCTCGACCACGCTCTGGATGGTGAGCTCGGCCGGGGGATAGTGAGCTCGGCCGGGCCGACCTGAGCCACCGTCACCGCTCCCGACTCCGGCATGGCGGCGGTGAGACGCAGGAGCGGTCGCTTGCCGTCAGGGTCGAGCAGCGATGGCTCGGCGAAGACCGGCCGGGGGGCCACGGTGCGCTTGCCGTCGTCGAAGGCGACGTCGAATCTCATCTCGAGTGAGGTGACCCGCCCGTTCGAGCTCCCGATGACGTAACGCCCCTTGCCGACATCCGCCACCGCGGTGACCTCGGCACCCTCGAGCCATGGAACAGCAACCGTGGAGGGGCTCGGCCCGCCCGTGAGAGACACGAACGCGAGGGTCCCGGATCGCGTCAACTCGTATCCGACCTCGCGGTACTCGTCCATCCCGATCGACCGGCCGGGCGCCGGGTTCTGCGGCCCACCCACGGCGGAGGGGACATAGGAGCCGACCCGAGCGGCCACCGGCTTCTTGAAGAGCGGGTACACCTCCGCGGCGATGACGAACAGGATGGCGAGGATGGACGCGATGATGACGACGCCCCCGACCACGACGACGCGCGAGGCCCAGGAGTCGAGGAGGATCCGGCGCGCCGTCCGCGCGCGGCTGACGGACAGCGAGCGGGCCGGGGGCCCCGACCCGCTCGCCGGGAGCGCGGTGACGTTGCTGGCCACCTACTGGACCTTGTTCAGCTCTTCCTTGGCGATGGAGGCCGGGATCGGGAAGTAGCCGTCCTTGATGACCCCCTCCTGCCCCTCCTTGGACACGATCAACTTGACGAATTCGCGCGTCAGCGGGTCGAGTGGCTTTCCCGGGGCCTTGTTGACGTAGACGTAGAGGAAGCGGGCGAGCGGGTACGCGCCGGAGTAAGCGTTGTCGGCGGTGGCCTCCACGCACTTGCCGGCGCCCTTCTCGCTGAGCGGCACCGCGCGCACGCCCGCCGTCGCGTAGCCGATGCCGCTGTAGCCGGCGCCATACCGATCCACCTCCGGTGAGGCCGAGCTGCCTCCAGGTCACGATGTCCTCCTTCCCGCCCTGGCGGCGCGACTTCGAGAAGATGGCGTCCACCTGGGGGACGCTCAGACACTTGATCGGGTTGTCCTTGTTCACGAAGACGGCGAGCGCGTCCACCGAGGTGCGGATGGGCGTGGGCTTGTAGCCGTACTTCTTCTCGAACTGGTCGACCTCGGTGCCCTTCATCTCGCGGGACATGGGGCCGAGCTGCGCGGTCCCCGTGATCAGGGCGGGCGGGGCGGTCGACGACCCCTTCCCCTCGATCTGCACCTTCGCGTTCGGATAGAAGCGCTGGAACGTCTCCGCCCAGTGGGTCATCAGATTGTTCAACGTATCCGAGCCGACGCTCGAGATATTGCCGCTCACGCCGCTCACGGCCCGGTAGCCGTGGAGGGCCGGATCGAGCTGCGTCTGGGCGCGGCCCGTCCCGGGCCCGGCGCTCGCCAGCGCGACTGCGACCACGAGGCCGACGGTCAACGTAGGAGCGTGTCGGAGTAACGGGCACGACGTCCGTGACCGATCGCCGACCGCTCGGTGTTCCGCTTCGAGCGCGGGCTTTGCCCGCGCAACCTCCGGATCGCTCGCCTCGGACGGCGGGTCCCCAGCCCCGCGACGTCCTGCGGCTCGCACTTCCGGATCGCTCGCCTCGGACGGCGGGTCCCCAGCCCCGCGACGTCCTGCGGCTCGCACTACGTCCTGGGGGGAGGCTTCGGAAGGGGGGCGAAGCCCCCCTCCGAGTGTCCTAGTGCCCTTCTTCATCGGTGTCTCCTTCACGCTCAGGTTCTTGAGCCCGTCGACCCCGTTGGCGACGACGCGCACCTCGTAGCCTTCCTTGGCGAGGTTGTACCGGATCAGCTCCGCCACATCCTGCTCGTCTTCGATGACCAGGACCCGGCCGGGGCGCTGAGCGGCCGCGGGACCCGCCACCTCGGCCAGCCGACGCCGGTTGGAGACCATTTCTTTGACCTCCGGCATGGCTCTCAGCACGGTGGCAGTGTCTCCGCCGAGGGTTACGGGACGATGACGGGCACGTAAACCTTACGTGAACGCCTACGTGTCCAGCGCTATAGTCTGACCGGAGGGCGCCGTGATGGGCCGGGAAGTCGTGCATGCAGCCGGTGGAGTCATCGCCAGGCAGACCGAGCGAGGCGCGCTCGAGGTCCTGCTCATCCACCGCCCGCATCGCGGCGACTGGACGTTCCCGAAGGGCAAGGTCGAGCCCGGTGAGACGGACGAGGCGTGCGCGCTCCGCGAAGTGGAGGAAGAGACAGGGCTTCGCTGCACCCTTCAAAGCGAACTCCCGACGACCTCCCACGTCGACCACAAGGGGCGCCTCAAGGTGGTGCGCTACTGGGCGATGTCTCCCGTCGGTGGGGTCGCCGAACCTCGAAACGAGGTTGACGCCGTTCGCTGGGTCGGTCTGGCCGAGGCGGCTGGCGTGCTCACCTACGAGGCTGACCTGACCCTCTTGAAGACCTTCTCCGCCACTGTGACCGGCGGCGGGGCCTGCTGACCCGGCAGGAGGTTGCGGGGATCACGACCTTCGTGTGGGCTCGGGAGTTCTTCGCCCCTTGGCCGCCGGCAGCGTGA
>WNGA01040976.1_pt1 | contig 14626 bp, 17 predicted proteins | sample 5400061 | NCBI WGS metagenome assembly WNGA01 (sample SAMN13153366, study PRJNA577476) | soil metagenome | isolation source: 100 cm soil or saprolite under grassland replicate 2 | place: USA:California | collected 2016-06-15
TGACGGGGCGCCGGGGTCAGACAGTCGCCGCGTAGAGACGCCTTCGCCCGACGCCCTTCAGCTCGAACTCGCCGCGATCCTCGAGCTCGATGCCCGATCCCGCGACGAGGTCGCTCGTCGTCGAGCTCACCAGCACTTCGCCGGCCGCGGCTGCCGCGGCGACCCGCGCGCCGACGTGCACGGCGATACCCCTCGGTGAGCCGCCGCGCGGACGCTCGACCTCACCCGTGTGCACACCCGCGCGGAGGGAGAGGCCGAGTGCGGCAACCGCGTCGCGAACTGAGAGAGCGCAGCGGATCGTGCTTGTCGGCCCTTCGCCGAGCGCGAGGAACCCGTCGCCGGCCGTGTCGATCTCCTCACAACCGAAGCGGACGAGCTCGCGTCGCACGACGTCGTGGTGGCGTTCGAGCAGCTCAGCCCACGCACGGTCCCCGAGCTGCTGCGCTGTATGCGTTGAGCCGACGACGTCGGTGAAGAGCACCGTGGCGAGCACGCGCTCGGAGACAGGAACGGGCTTGACACCCGTCAGGAACTCCTCGATCTCGTCGAGGATCTGATCCGAATTCACGTGCGGAATATGGTCATCCCCTGAAAGCTCGACGAACGTCGCACCCGGAATGCGCTCTGCGATGTAGCGGCCTTCTTCGACCCTCGCGTCGCGGTCGCCGGTCCGGTGCAGAACCAGTGTCGGCGCCTGGACGAGCGGCAGCGCCGTGCGCACGTCCGCCTTCGAGTTCATGAGGATCAAGTCGCGCGCCCCGCGCGGGCTGAGCGACGCGCGTCCGCGGACGCGCATCCACTCGACGAGGTCGGGGGACGCATTCGGGGCCATAGTCTCCAGGTCGACCCTTTCGCCCCACCTCGCCTCGAGCTCCTCGGCCGCGGCGACACGTTCGTCCCACGTCGGCGCCCACGGGTACTCGTCGTCGGTTCGCAGGCGCTTGGCGTACGTCCCGTAGAGAACGAGCGCGCGCGTGCGCTGTGGGTAGGTCGCCGCGAACAGCACGCACATCGGCCCGCCCTCCGAAAAGCCGAAGAGGGCTGCACGCTCGCTTGCCGCGGCGTCCATGACTGCCCGGACGTCGTCCATACGCGCCTCGAAGTCAGGCAGGCCAACCGAGCGGTCGGAGAGGCCCGTGCCGCGCTTGTCGAACCTGATCAAGCGCGCGAACGACGACAGCCGCTCGATGATGTGTCGCGAGGAGGGATGGTCCCAATCGACCTCGAGATGCGAGAAGAAGCCGTGCACGAGCACGAGATCGAACGGACCGTCACCGGTGACCTGGTAGGCGATGTTGACGTCACCGCTCTTCGCATAACGGATCGACTCGCGGTCCATGCAGCGCATTGTCGCCGCTAGCATCCGCGCTCGTGAAGAGCGCGGCATTGCTTCTGCTGGTCCTCCTCCTCGCCGCCTGCGGCGGCGGCAAGGGCGGCACGACCGAGCAGGCGGCGCCGAAAGGCGGCTGCTCCGAGGCGACGACGCAGACGCACGACCGCACGCTCTCGAACGAGCACCTGAAGCTCGACGCGGCAAAGACGTACCGCCTCGTCTTCGACACGAACTGCGGCGAGTTCATCGTCACGCTCGATCAGAAGGTCGCGCCCAACGCGACGGGCTCGCTCGTCTCGCTCGCCAAACGCGGCTATTTCGACGACACGTTCTTCCACCGGATCGTGCCCGGCTTCGTCATCCAGGGCGGCGACCCGACCGGCACTGGATCGGGCGGACCCGGTTACTCGACGCACGACAAGGTGCCGCAGAACGCGTCGTACGCCCACGGCGTCGTCGCAATGGCGAAGGCCGGAGCGGAACCGGCAGGCACAGCGGGAAGCCAGTTCTTCGTCGTCACGGGGCAGGCGTCACTGCCGCCCGACTACGCGATCGTCGGCAAGGTCACGAGCGGCCTCGACGTCGTCGACAGAATCGGCAAGCTCGGCAACGCCTCCGAGCAGCCGACGCGCGCCGTGGTCATCTCGAAGGTCAGGGTCGAGACGTCGTAGCTGCAGTCGTGCTCGCGGCCGGTGCGGCGACACGCTTCGGCTCGCCGAAGCAGCGGCTGTTCCTGCCGGGCGTGCTGGCAGCGCTGGCCGGAAGCTCGGTCGAGGATGTCATCGTCGTCACCGGCGCACACGAGATCGAGACGCACGCTCGCGTCGTCCATTGCCCCGAATGGGAGCGCGGGCCGGGCGCCTCGCTGCGCTGCGGGCTGCGCGAGCTCGACGCGGAAGCCGCCGTCGTTGTCCTTGCGGACGGGCCGCAGCTCGACCCGCGCGCCGTCGATCGCGTCGTCGACGCGTGGCGGAATGGCGCAGGTGACCGTCTAGCGGCGACATACGACGGCACGAATCGCTCCCACCCCGTCCTGCTTGCGCGCGCTGCGTGGAGCGAGATCCCGGACGAAGGCGCCCGCGCGCTCGACGTAAAGCTCGTCCCTTGCCAGGACCTGACGCCGCCGGGCGACATCGACGAGCCCTAGTGAAGAGGAGTGCGCAACGCCGAGAGCCGCTCTTTCAGCTCGGGCGCCATCCGCTTCTCGGCGGCAGCCGTGCGCACGTAGCGGCGCAGCGAGACCTCGAAGCGATACCGGCGCCGGCAGTACGAGCACCCGTCCAGGTGCGCTTCGGCCTCGCGCATCTGGGCCTCGTCGAGCTCGCGGTCGAGGTACGGCTGCATCATCTCCTCGCACCGTTCACAAGGATCGAACGCGTAGCCGCTACTCACTTCACGACCTCTTCTGCCAACTCGCCCTTCAGGATACGCCTCGCACGGTGGAGTCTGCTCATCACGGTCCCGATCGGGATGTCGAGGATCTGGGCAGCGTCCGCGTAGCTGAACTCGCCGATGTCGACGAGCACGAGCACGTCGCGGAAGTCGTCGCTCGTCGATCGACGTCGTCTGCGGCGCGCGCTGCTGGCGCCGGCCGCGGTCGATATTGAGGTTCGTGAGGATGCGGAGCAGCCAGGCGCGCAGGTTCGTGCCGGGAGTGAACGAGCGCCAGCTCCGAAATGCCCGCGCATACGTCTCCTGCATCAGGTCCTCGGCCTCCTCGCGGGAGCCGACCAAGTGCCGCGCAACCCGGAAAACCTGGTCGGACAACTCCAGCGCCTCTTCTTCGAAACGAACGCGATCACGCGCCTCCTCGGCGATGCGCCTGGCCTCTGTCTGGGTCGGCTCGCTCATCGGGCCACCCTACCAACGCGCTTGCTTTCGCTCGAACGCGGGTAAGAGCCCAGGTATTCCCCCACCAGGAAGAGGAGAGGGCCATGCAGGGTTACGACGTACGCACGATCGACGGCGACAAGATCGGCCACGTCGTCGACAGCGACGGCGACTACCTGATCGTCGAGCACGGGTTGCTGAAGTCGAAGCACGCGCTGCCGAAGACGTTTGCCGAAGTCGACGAACGCGAGCACGTCGTCCGGACCGCGCTGTCGAAGGATCTGATCTACGACTCGCCGAAGGTGAACGGCGATCTCGACCATGGAGCCGTCGCAGAGCACTACGGTCTGGCCGAGGGCTTCACCGATCCGCCGACGCGCGCGCTCGGCGATCTCGAGCCTGACGATCCTGCGTGGATCGCCAACGAGCCTTTGCGCGAGCGCATTGCAATACGCAAGGAGGTCACCAGCGACGAGGGACCGTTCGACGAAGCTCCGCCCTCGCCCGGCGTCACCGGGGGAGACCGCAGGCGCGACTTCCCGAAGGACGACTACCCGAACGACTGAGCCGGCTTGAAGCCGGCGCGGCTCATCTTCTCGAGGAGCGCATCGAGGCTGGTGCGCTCCTCGTCGTACCGGAGCATCACCTGACCCACGAGGTTGGCGTTCGCGAACTCGAGCCCGTCGTGTCCCTCGAGTGCCTTACCCAGCCGCAGAACACAGCGTTCGCAGCGGATGCCCGTCACCTGCAGCGTCTCCGTCGTCACCCCTCTACGGTAACGAGCGGCGCACGACGTCCGCCGTCGCTGCGCGCGGATCGTCGAAGGCGAGCTGCGCGTCTGCCTCGCACGACGTGTCGCCGAGCGGGTCGGAGCCGATTCGATCCACGAGCTCGGCGTAGAGATCGGCCGCGCTCACCGCCGCCCCGTCGCGTTCGGGATGAATCAGCTTCGCGGCCGTGCCGAAACGCGACGCGGCCCAGCGGTTCTGGTCGAAGACGGCACGATTCCCCGCCGATTGGGCCGGCGGCGGCTGCTCCAGTGCCCATGCGGCGAGCGCTTGCACCAGTGCGACGAACGCGCCCGTGCGCGAGACGTCGGTCGGCTGGTCGGGCATGCGCACCTCGACCGTCCCGAACTTCGGATGCGGACGGATGTCCCAGTGGATCGCGGTGTACGTGTCGATCACACCGGACTCGCAGAAGCGCTCGATCAGCCGCTCCCAGTCCGCCCACGAATCGAAGCGCGGCGGCGCGCCGTGCCGCGGCAGCAAGCCGAGGATCTCCGCCCGGGTGGACAGCAACCCGGTCCGCTCGCCTTCGAACCACGGCGAGTTTGCCGACAGCGCGAGCATGAGCGGCAGCCACGGAATGAGGTGCTCCATGACGCGCAGGCAGGTCTCCGCGTCCGGCATCCCCACGTGCACATGCAGGCCCTGCACGCCCTGCCGGCGCGCTGTCGCTCCGGCGTACTCGACGAAGGTGCTGTAGTGCGGCTCGTCCGCGATCTGCTGCTCGCTCGCGATGTCCGTCGGATGAGACCCGGCTGCGGCGATCGTGCAACCGATCTCGCCTGCAGCGTCGGCGGTCGCACGGCGCAGCGCGCGCACGACCTCGAGCGCCTCGTCTGCTGACGAGCACACGCCGCTGTTCAGCTCGACGATCGACTCGAACAGCTCGTGCTTGACGACTCCGCGCTCCGCATGCACGCGCGGGATCACGTCGCTCGACGCCGGCCGCTGCGCCAGCGTCTCCGCGTCGACGAGCATTAGCTCCTCCTCGACGCCGAGCGTGAGGACCTTGCCCCAGGCCGCCTGGATCACGCGGCCTTGATTCCGTGCACGGGCCGCCCGGCGGCCTCCCATGCGTAGTACGACGCGCTCGGCCCAAGCTCCGGCCGGTAATCGACGACGCGCGGATTGCGCCCTACCTCCATCGCACGCTGCGCATGTCGCAGGAGGTTCGGGTCGTCCCGCTCCTCCCATACGAGGATCAGGTGCACGGCGGTCATGAAGTTCGCGACATACGTACAGCCCGCCGCGGGACAAGGGAACGGATCGGTTGCGACGCAAGACCAGCCCTCGTGGCCGCCCGAGTCGCCCGCCCACAGCTCTGCCTCCTGGAGCAGGTCGGTGCCCACGCGCCAACGCTAGCGCCGCGGCCTACTTCAGCGACGGGGGCGGGTCGTTCAGGTTCAGCACCAGCGACGGCGTTGCGATCTCGTGGTCGGCCTTCGTCGGAATGATCGCCGTGCCGATCGCCACGAACTCGATCACGTGCGAGCCCCAGCCGTGGCTGCGCTCGTGGAGGTCGACGCCGACGATTCCCTCCGCCTCGAGCGACTCCGCCTCGGCCTGCATGCGCTCCATCGCCAGCTCCCGTGCGTCGTACAGCGCCTGGGTGTAGTTCGGCATCTCCACGTTCCGGCCGACGCGGCTGATCCACCTCCCGACGTTCTGGTGCGCGACGTGGTAGACGCAGTTGCCGAGAACGAGGCCCACGGGCCGGTAGCCGGCGGAGAGAAGCGTCCAAAAATCCTGACCCGACAGATCGCTCGTGAAGGGCCGCCCGCTCGGCGCGCGGTGCAACTCGCCTTCACGGTGCTTGACCGCCGTCCCGATCGCGATGAACTCGGCCAGCTCGCCACCCCACGCGTGACGACCCACGTCGAGGCGAACGCCGACGATGCCGTCGGCACCGAGCTGATCCGCCTCCTCCTCCATGCGCGTCATCGCCAGCTCACGCGCGTGATACATCGCCTGCGTGAGCACGTCGAGCTCCTGATTCTTGCCCCAGCGGCGGAGCTGAAGGCCGATGTGGTAGATCGAGCTGCCCAGGACGAGGCCGAGCGGGTCGAAGCCGGCCTGCCTCACGAGCAGGAACTCGTTCACCGAGAGGTCGCTCGTGAAGAAGCGGCCGGATTCGCGGATCCGCCGCAGCCGCTCGCGACCATGCTCCGGAATGCCTTCGACAGATGTCGGGTCGTAGCTCATGCCTTGCCCAGCCCGAGTGCGTACGCGACCCCTCGAGGAGCTCCCTGCTCGAGCGGCGCGATCGCGTTGCCGAGTACGTCGATCGTCACGATCAGGTTGTCATCCTTCTGCTCTCGCTGCTCGCGCGCGATCTCGATCGCGAGGGCACCGGCCGCGGCGACCTCTCGCGCCTCCTGGCGTAACCGGCCCATCGCGCGGCGGCGCGCCTCTGAGAGCCCGATGGTGTAGTCCTCGTATTCCTGATTGCGCAGAGAACGCTTCGACAGGCGAAGCCGGGCGAACTTCGTGCGGTAGCCGGAGATGACATAGACGACGCTGCTCCCGCCGACAATTCCGAGCGGCCAGTAACCGGAGTCGTAGAGCTTCCAGAACTCGCCCCCGCTCAAGCTCACGAGCGGGATCGCCTCGTCTTCCGCGAGCTCGAGGCCGTCAGAGGCAACCGCCGTGCCGATCGCCGTGAACTCGATTGCATGCGGCGCGTGCGCGAACCTGCCGCGGCGGACACGGACATCGACGACCGCGACCGCTCCGGCCTCGCGCGCGTTGTCGCGCAATCGCGTAACCGCCTCCCTGCGTACGTCGTTGTACGCGGCCGTGCGCTCCTCGAGCTCCATCCATACGCCCTCGTTCAGATACTGCTGCACGGCGAGGCTGCCCGTCGGCAAGTAGACCTGCGCCCCGGTGCCGTACGAGCCGTAGCCGCCGCCGATGAGCTTTGGCTTGAGGGAGCTGCGCAGCGCGAGCGCCGGCGAGCGCTGCCAGCCGAGGCTGAGGATCGACGAGCCTTGCACCTGCCGAAGCGGCCGGAAGCCAGCTTTGCGCATGGCGAGAAAGCTGCCGGTCGAGAGTGTCGATCCGAACGGCCGCTCGCTCATTCGCGGAGCAGCCGCTCGAGCGCGACGCGTCCGCGCTCGCTCTCCTCGGCGCCCTCGGCGAGATCGCGCGCCAGCGACTCGATCCACTCGTCGAGGCCGAGCTCTTCGTTCTTCAGGACGATCCCGCGCACGGTGCGGGCACGCGAGCTCGTCGGGCGACCGGATTGCACCGACAGGCGGTAGCGATGCTCGCCGAGCTCGACGTCCAGCGCGCGAACGCGGCCTCCGCCGCGAAAGCCCTTTCGCTCCACCCGCGTGCTTTGCGGAAATGCGGCCGTCAGCTTCGCGGCCAGTGCTTCGACGAACGCATCCAGATCGCGCGCATCGGCACGCAGCGATGCCGCGAGAAGCTCGAAGCGAAGGCGTCGAGAAGCGCGCGCTCGGCCTCCGGCGACAGCGACTCCGGCGTGAGCGCTCCCGCTACTCGAATGGTCGCCCGCATCTGCTCGAGATACATCTGACAACCCGAGCAGTGAGCGATGTGCGCGTCGAAGCGGTCGCGCAGCCCGTCGGGCAGCGCCCCTTCGAGATAGTCGGTGACGAGCTCGACCAGCTCCTGGCAGGAGAGATCTTCGTAGGTGTTGGCGGTCTGCGTCACGTCATGACTCCTCGAGATACTGCTCCAGTGCCGCCCGGACGGCCGAACGTGCCCGGTGGAGCAAGACTCGCTGATTGGTCTCGGTCAGCGTCAAAGCGTTACACACCTCTTCCGCGCTCCAGCCCTCCACATCCCGCAGCGAGATGACCGCGCGCTGCGTCGGCGGCAGGGCCTCGATGGCTCGCTCGATCACCTCGCGCGTCTCCCCGGCGAGGAGCCGCTCCTCCGGGAAACCGGTCGGCGGGGCGGCCCAGTGCCCGGGCCAGTTGTGGTCGGCACCGTGAAAGCGATCAGCGGGCACCGCGGGCTCGTCGGGGTCGAGGGCCGAGAAAGGCAGCGAGCGCCCCTCGCGGATGCCTCTCGTTTTCGCGCGGTTCGTGAGGATGCGGAAGAGCCACGTCTTGAACGACGAGCGGCCCTCGAACCGGTGGATGCCCTCGAGGACGGCGAGCCAGGTCTCCTGCGCGACCTCTTCCGCGACAGCCTGCGTCGAGACGTACATCCGCGCCACCCGAACGAGCATCGCGTGGTACATCTCGATCAGCGCGCGGAACGCTGCTTCGTCACCTGCGCGCAGCGCCGCGACGAGTGCGCCTTCGTTCTCCACGAGTGCGAGCGTAACGGAGCCGCGTTTGAGACGATCAGCCGATGGCTGACAACTTCGATCTCATCGTCATCGGCGCCGGCTCCGCGGCGCGCGATGCGGCGGCGAAGGCAGCGCGGGAGCACGGCGCGCGTGTCGCGCTGATCGAGCGTACGCGCTGGGGCGGTAGCTGCCCGAACGTCGCGTGCCGCCCGACGAAGGCGTACCTCGTCGCCGCCGAGCTCGCGTACACCGTCAACGAGCTGAGCGATTGGATGGGCGTGATCACGGGTCCGGCGCGCGTCGACCTCGCGCGCGTTCGCGCGTGGAAGGACTCACTACGACGGTCGCAGGAGAGTTGGTTCGAGGTTCTATCGGATGCCGGCTACGAGCTCGTGCCGGGCGAGGCGTCGTTCGTCGACGAGCGGACGGTGTGTGTCGGCGAGCGTGAGCTGTCGGGGGAGCGGATTCTCATCGCAACGGGATCCCGGACGGCGGTGCCTCCCGTGCCGGGCATCGAGCACGTCGACTGGATCGATCACGTGAGTGCGCTCGAGCTCGAACAGGTTCCCGAATCGTTGCTCATCGTCGGTGCCGGACCCGTGGGTCTGGAGTTCGCGCAGATCTTCGCGCGCTTCGGCTCGCGTGTGACGATCGTCAACCACGGCGGCCAGATCGCCGCGCGCGCCGATACCGAGGCCGCGAACGAGCTGCAGGCCGCACTCGAGGATGAGGGAATCGAGGTCGTGCTCAATGCCGGTGTCGAGTCGTTCGCGCGCGACGGCGCTGCGACTGCCGCAACGCTTCCGGGCGGGCGTGAGCTGAAGGTCTCGCACGTCCTGCTCGCGTCCGGGCGCACACCGAACACCGACGGGTTGGAGGTAGATCGCGCCGGCGTGGAGACAAACCGCGGCTACGTCGTCGTCGACGACCGCCAGCGCACGAACGTCGACAGGATCTGGGCCGCGGGCGACGTCGCGATCGGCCCGCAGTTCACGCCCGCCGCGCAGTACCAGGCGCGCCTCGCGGTCGAGGACATGTTCGGCGGCGGCAGGCGCGCCGACTACACGGTCATGCCGACGGCGATCTTCACGGATCCCGAGCTCGGCTCGGTCGGGCTGACGGAGGAGGAGGCGCGCGCCGGGGAGCACGACGTCGACATCGTGAAGCATCCGGTGGCGAACGTGACCCGTGCGCAGTTCACCCGAACGAAGCACGGCCTCTTCAAGATCGTCTTCGACCCGGGCACACGCAGAGTGCTCGGTGTGCACGTCGTGTCGCGCGGAGCGAGCGATATCGTCGGCGGCCTCGCCGCGGCGCTGCAGCTCGGCGTCACCGTGGACGATCTCGCATACATGCACCACGTGTATCCGAGCTATTCGGAGGGCCTGAAGGCGGCGGCGGAGAAGGCGCTGGCGTAAGCTCGCGCGCGCATGTGCTTCGACAGCGACTCTTCGCCGCCGATCCCCGCCCTCTCGGGCGGCGCGCTCACGCACGAGGATCTCGTGCTCGAGTCGGACGACGGCACGCAGTTCGCCGCCTTCGTCGCGCTCCCTGACGGGCCGGCAAGTGCAGGCGTCGTGATCCTGCCCGACGTGCGCGGCCTCTACCGCTTCTACGAAGAGCTCGCGCTGCGTTTCGCGGAACGTGGCTACGCCGCAGTCGCGATCGACTATTTCGGACGCACCGCAGGCGTGGACAAGCGCGGCGACGACTTCGAATACAGGCCGCACGTCGAGCAGACGACGAGCGAAGGCGTGCAGGCGGACGTTGCAGCCGCCGTGGAATGGCTACGCAAGCGAGGTTGCAGCGCCGTCTTCACGGTCGGCTTCTGCTTCGGCGGGCGGAATTCGTGGCTCGCCGCGGCGAGCGGACACGACCTCGCCGGCGCGATCGGCTTCTACGGCCGCCCGGGCGCAGGCGGCGACGGGTCACCCGGCCCAGCGCAGCTCGCCGATCGAATCGAAGCGCCAGTCCTCGCGCTGCAAGCCGGCGCCGATCGAAACATCACCGCCGAAGACAACGCAGCCTTCGAGGAAGCGCTGCAGGCCGCAGGCGTCGAACACGAGGTGGTGACGTACGAAGGCGCCCCCCACAGCTTCTTCGATCGCAAGCAAGAAGCCTTCGAAGAAGCGTCAACAGACGCGTGGCGCCGGGTCCTGAATTTCCTAGAGCACCACCGAAAATGACCTCTCGCCGGCAGCGTGGCTTGCCACGCTGCCCACTAACCACTACCGAAGCCGCAACCTCTCAATGACGCCAAATTGGCACGCGCGCCAAAGGCGCGCCTGCCAGGTCTTCACGGGCCAAAGTGCGCAGCACTTTGGCCCGATATAGAAGCGAGGGCCCGGGCAGGCAGTCGGGCCCTCGCTTCAGGCTTCGTCAGCCGTGCTGGCTACGGCCTCGGAAGCAGGCCCCCAGGGAAGGGGCCGTCTCAGGACGGCAACGGGTTTCGTCAGGGAGAGGAGCGCTGCCGCCCAAGCTTCACCTCGATCGTTTGTTTCGTGTCGCCGCGGTAGATGACGAGCTTGATCGTGTCGCCGGGCTTGTGATTCGCGATCACGTCGCTCAGCTTGTTGGCGGTCGTGGTCGCGACGCCGTCGGCCTCGACGATGATGTCGCCGCCGAGCGGCCACGTCACTCCCGCGACGACAACCTGGTCCGTCGGGCCTTTCAGGCCTGCATCCGCGGCGCCGCTCCCCGCCTGCACCTGCGCGACGAGCAGGCCCTGCTTGACGGGCAAGCGGAAGAGCTCTGCGACACTCGGCGTGAGCGCTTGCGCGCGGATGCCGAGCATCGCGTGCTCCACGTGGCCGTGTTCGATGATCTGCGCCGCGACGTTGCGGACGGTGTTGGTCGGAATCGCGAAGCCGATGCCGAGATTGCCTTGCTGGCCGGTGTTGCCGGTCGAGATCTGCGAATTGACACCGATCACCTCTCCGCGTGCGTCCAGCAGCGGACCACCGGAGTTTCCGTGGTTGAGCGCTGCATCGGTCTGGATCGCATGTTCGATCGGGAAATCGTTCGGGGCGGTGAGGGGGCGGTCGAGGGCGCTGACGATTCCTTGCGTCACGCTGCGCGTGTAGCCGAAGGGATTCCCGATCGCGACGACGGAGTCTCCGACCTGCAACGCGTCTGAGTTGCCCCAGCTGAGCGGCGTCAAAGCGCGTGAGTGCGCCTGCACCTGCAGCACCGCGATGTCCGTAGACGGATCGGAGCCGACGACGCGGGCCTTGACGTTGTCGCCGTTCGAGAAGCTGACCTGCACCGACTTCGCACCTTCGATCACGTGGTAGTTCGTGACGATGTGACCGGCCTTGTCGATCACGAACCCGGAGCCCAACGACTGCTGCTCTTGCGTCGCCGGCGCGAAGGGATTGCCGAACAGCGGATCCTGCGGGACACTGACGACACTTGTCGACGTGATCTGCACGACGCCGGGAGCCCAGCGCCGGTAGATCTCGTTGATCGACAGCGCCTTTCCGTGCGCGAACGAAGCCGGAGTGCTCGACGACTCGGGCGTGACGATCTGCCGAACCGTCGTGCCTTCGCCGAGCTGACCGAGCAGGCTTGCTCCGCCCAGTGCCGCCGCGCCGCCTATGATCGCCACCGCGACGAGCGCCGCGAGGCGCGCGAACGGATTGTTCGGCGAGACCTGCACGCCACCGTTGTACCGTTCCTCAACCACGGGTCGTTCGGCGCCTGCCCGCGGCCGGTGTTCGAGGAGTACCAGCGCCTCCAGCGTGAGCTCGAGCGCGAGCCGGTCGAGTTTCTCAGCCTCAAGCGCCGCTTCCCCGAGCTGATCGCCGACGTGCGCGAGCGGCTCGCAGCGTACGTCGGCGTCGCGGTCGACGACCTGATCCTCGTCCCGAATGCGACGGCTGCCGTGAACGCGGTCGCCCGCTCGCTCGACCTGCAGCCCGGCGACGAGATCGTCGCGACGACGCACGAGTACGGCGGCAACGAACTGCTCTGGCGCTACACATGCGAGCGGCGCGGCGCCCGCTACGTCGAGATCGAGACGACACCGGCAACTGCCGCCGACGACTTGCTCGGCGCCGCGCTCGACCTCGCCACGCTCGGCGCGGACTTCTACGCCGGCAACTGCCACAAGTGGCTCTGCGCACCGAAGGGTGCCGGCTTCCTCTACGCCGGCAAGGACGTGCAAAGGCTGCTCGAGCCGCTCGCGATGAGTTGGGACTCGGTTGCCGTCGCGTGGGCCGACCGGTACCGGTGGACCGGCACGCACGATCCCTCGCCACATCTCGCGGTTCCGGCGGCGATCGACTTCCAGACGGACAATCACTGGGACGGCGTGCGGCATCGCTGCCATGAGCTCGCGGCGCGCGCTTCGCAGGAGCTGAGCGAGCTGCTCGGGACGGAGCCTCTGGCCGCATATGACGACGAGTTCGTGCAGATGGCCGCCGTGCACCTACCGCCGTGCGATGCCGAGGCGCTCACCGTGCGGCTCTACCGCGAGCGGCGGATCGAGATCCTCGCGCAGACCTGGCGCGGCCGGCCGATCCTGCGCGTCTCCTTCCAGGCTTACAACGACGACAACGACCTCGATGCGCTGCTGGCGGCGCTGCCGACGCTGCTCTGATCTGGCTGGACTAGCATCAGCCGTGTGCTGAAGGTCGGGCAGCGGTCATACGAGATCCACCGCATAGACACGATCGAGGGCGTCGAGCGCCTCCCGTACACGCTGCGCGTCCTGCTCGAGAACGCGCTGCGCACTGCCGGTGACGACGACGTGAACGCCGTTGCCGGCTGGGTGGCGACGGACGAGCCGAGCCGCGAGATCAACTTCTCGCCGGCTCGGGCGATCCACCAGGACTTCACGGGTGTCCCCGCGATCGTCGACCTGGCGGCGATGCGCAATGCGATGGCCGACTTCGGCGGCGACCCGGCGAAGATCAATCCGCTGATTCCGGCGGAGCTCGTGATCGACCACTCCGTTCAGGTGGACGAGTTCGCGACGCGCTTCGCCTTCGGCCGCAACGTCGAGCTCGAGTTCGAACGGAACCGCGAGCGCTACGCGTTGCGTGTCGTCGACGAGCGGGACGGCGTCGCTTTTCCCGACACGCTCGTCGGCACCGATTCGCACACGACGATGATCAACGGCCTCGGCGTGCTCGGCTGGGGCGTCGGCGGGATCGAGGCGGAGGCCGCGATGCTCGGCGAGCCGCTTTCGATGCTCGTGCCGCAGGTCGTCGGCTTCAAGCTCAGCGGTGAGCTGCCCGAAGGCGCGACCGCGACGGATCTGGTCCTCACCGTCACGGAGCAGCTGCGCAAGACAGGCGTCGTCGGCAAGTTCGTCGAGTACTTCGGCGAAGGACTCGGCTCCTTGCCCGTCGCCGACCGCGCGACGATCGGGAACATGTCGCCCGAGTACGGCGCGACGTGCGGCTTCTTCCCCGTGGACGAGCAGACGCTTGCGTACCTGACCCTGACGGGCCGCAGCGAGGAGCGGATCGCGCTCGTCGAGGCCTACTGCAAAGAGAACCTGCTCTGGCACGATCCGACGGCGCACTCGAGCTATTCCCAGGTCGTCGAGCTCGACCTGTCGTCGGTCGTGCCCAGCCTCGCGGGGCCGCGGCGGCCCCAGGATCGGGTGCCGCTCGCGCGGGCGAAGGAGAGCTTTCTGCAGGCGCTCGGCACGTTCGGGGTCGAGTACGGGAACGGCGGCCACGACCAGGCCGTCGCCGACACGTTCCCCGCCAGCGACCCGACCGTCGAGCAGGCGCCGGGCAGCGAGGAGGTCGAGGATCACGTCGCGGCAGCGGTCGCGCTCGCGGAGCCGCAGCACCACCGCGTGCCGGTGCGAGGGAAGGAGTACGAGCTCGACCACGGCTCCGTCGTCATCGCAGCGATCACGTCGTGCACGAACACGTCGAACCCGCAGGTCATGGTCGGCGCCGGTCTGCTCGCCAGGAACGCCGTCGAACGAGGTCTCCAGCGCAAGCCGTGGGTCAAGTCGTCGCTCGCTCCCGGCTCGAAGGTGGTCACCGAGTACTACGAGAAGGCGGGGCTCGACGTGTACCTGGATGAGCTCGGCTTCAACACCGTCGGCTACGGCTGCACGACGTGCATCGGCAACTCCGGTCCGCTTTCGGACGAGATCTCCGTGGCGGTCACCGAGGGCGACCTCGTCGTCTGCTCGGTGCTGTCGGGCAACCGCAACTTCGAGGCGCGTATCCATCCGGAGGTGAAGGCGAACTACCTCGCGTCGCCGCCGCTTGTCGTCGCATATTCGCTCGCAGGCCGCATGGACATCGACCTGCTGGAAGAGCCGCTCGGCGAAGACGGCGACGGGAACGCGGTCTACCTGCACGACATCTGGCCGACGTCGCAGGAGATCAACGCAGTGATCGCCTCGTCGGTTCAGAACGAGATGTTCACGCGCACCTACGCCGA
>WNGA01007950.1_pt1 | contig 14625 bp, 11 predicted proteins | sample 5400061 | NCBI WGS metagenome assembly WNGA01 (sample SAMN13153366, study PRJNA577476) | soil metagenome | isolation source: 100 cm soil or saprolite under grassland replicate 2 | place: USA:California | collected 2016-06-15
CGACCACCTGGTGGCCCAGGCGGCGGGTCAGCTTGCGCACCGTGGACTCGTCGGGGACGGCACAGGTGAGCGGGATCAGGCAGAACCGCCGCAGGTGCAGGGAGTCCGACACCTCCTTCATCAGGGTCTCGTAGCCCCATCCGGTGCGGTGCTTGATCACCATGAGCCGCAGGTACGTGGCCATGGAGATGGTGGGGCGGCCCCGTCCCAGTGGGTCGGTCGAGAGCTCCGCCGCCTCGGTCTCGAACCTCGCTTTGAACGGGGCAAGCATGGCCGGGTCCGACAGCGCTTCGTCGATGCGGTGAAGGTCCTCGGGCAGGGCCGTGGCCCCCTCCGGCAGCAGCTCGTCCCACAGCACCTCCACCTGGTCGGCCTGCACCCTGAGCATCCCTGCCTCCTCCTGCTGTCCCCTGTGGAATGCTTGCAGCTTACTCGCGTCAAGCACCCTGATCCAGTAAGGTGGGCGGGTGGATGCGCGTGCCGCGAAGCGTCTGGCCGCCCTACAGGAGCGATACCGGGTCCTCGGTGAGGAGGTTGCCCGGCTCGACTTCATCAGCAGGGGCACCGTGATGAGGACGTTCACCCGGTGCGGGAACGCCGGGTGCCGGTGCCGGGGCGATCCCCCCGCCCTGCACGGCCCCTACTGGACCTGGAGCCGGTCGGTGGGCGGCAAGACGGTGACCCGGCGGCTCAGTCAGGGTCAAGCTCGCCTGTACCGACAGTGGATCGCCAACGCCCGCAAACTCGACCGCATCGTGGCCCGCATGGAGGAGACCTCCCGGGCGGCCCAGGAACTCCTGCTCCCGCAGAAGCGGCCCTCACGTGTGGGGGCGAGTCGGGGTCAGCGGGGACGCTGACCGTCATCGCTGATCACAGAGAGTTTTTTTCCGGGGGAAGTAGCGAGCCCACTGCGTCAGGAGCGACCTCGCCTTCCGACACTCCTCTAGGCGAGGACGGCCCGGTCGTGGCGAGTCCCACAACATATGACGGAGAGGTCTTGATGGAACCGCTCCTTCAATCGACAGCCGGCCTGGCTGGTCCATGTTTCCGGCCTCTGTATCGAAGGTATGTCGGGTGGCCCAAATCATCCCCCGCCCACGGGGTGTGTCGCCACGACTGCTGACATCCTCATCGATGCCGAGACGGGGGAAGCCATCGTCGAGATGGTCAGGCCATAGCCTTCGCTGGCCTGGACCGACTGAGTGGTTCCGCGTCCTGATGTGACGCGGCCGGTCCGTTCCCGGCACACTCGTGGTCACGATGCTGAAGTTCGTTGTTCCCAAGGGGTCGTTGGAGGAACAGACGCTGCTCCTGCTGGAGCGGGCCGACCTGCGCGTCCGGCGGGGGTCCACGCGCGACTACCACGGGCGGATCGAGGACGAGCGGATCGAGCGGGTGTCGCTGCTTCGGCCCCAGGAGATCCCCCGGCTGGTGGAGGACGGGTTCTTCGACCTGGGCATCACCGGGCGGGACTGGGTGGTGGAGACCGGCGCGGAGGTCGAGGTGCTGGCCCGGCTGGAGTACGCGAAGAGCGGGGCCGGCGTCGTCAAGATCGTGCTGGCCGTCCCGCAGTCGCACCCGGCGGACAAGGGGGCCGAGATGCCCCCCGGCTCCCGGATCTCCACCGAGTACCCCAACATCACGAACCGGCACTTCGAGGAGCTGGGGATCCCCGTGAAGGTCCTGACCTCCTACGGAGCCACCGAGGCCAAGGTGCCGGACATCGTGGACGCCATCGTCGACGTCACCGAGACCGGGAGCACGCTCCGGGCACACGGCATGAAGATCATCGACACGCTGCTGGAGTCCGAGGTCCTCCTGATCGCCGGCCGGGAGGCCGCGGCCGACGCCGAGAAACGCCGGGCCATGGAGGACATCACCACGCTCCTGCTGGGAGCCCTCCGCGCGGAGGGGCGGGTCCTGATCAAGCTCAACGTGGCCGCGGCCCAGCTGGAGTCCGTGCTGGGGGTCCTGCCGGCCATGAAGTCGCCGACGGTCTCGCCGCTGGCCGGCGAGGGCGCGTACGCGATCGAGACCGTGGTGGAGAAGGCCTACGTGAACACGCTGATTCCCCTCCTGAAGGCCCACGGCGCGTCGGACATCCTGGAGCTCCAGATCTCGAAGATCGTGCCCTGACCGTGGTGCCGGCCGACGACCCCTACGCCGATGTCGAGGAGACGCCCGAGGCCGACGGCGGGCGAACCGCGCTCGGCCCGCTGGCCCGCATCCTTCCGCCCAGCGCCACGGTCGAGGGGGGGCGCCTGGTCATCGGCGACTGCGACGCCGTCGAGCTGGCCGAGCGGTTCGGGACCCCGCTGTACGTCTACGACGAGGACTCCCTGCGGTTCGAATGCCGGGAGCTGGCCGAGGCCATGCTCGGCGGACCTGAGGGGTCGCAGGGGCTGTTCGCCGTCAAGGCGTTCCCGGCCGTGGCCATGGCCACGATCGCCCGCGAGGCCGGGCTGGGGATCCTGTGCTCGACCGGCGGCGAGCACGCGGTGGCCACCGCCGCCGGCATCGAACCCGAGCGCCTCGTCCTCCACGGCAACAACAAGTCCGAGGACGAGCTCCGCCTGCCGGTGAGCCGGCTGGTGGTGGACAGCTTCGACGAGATCGACCGCCTGGAGCGCCTCGGGGTCGATGTGGACGTGTGGGTCCGGGTCACGCCCGGGATCGAGGTGGGCGGCCACGAGTTCATCCGGACCGGCGGGGTGGACTCGAAGTTCGGCATCGCCGCGGCGCAGGTGGTGGAGGCGGCCCGCAGGCTGGCCGCCCTGCCGAACGTCCGCGTCCGCGGCCTCCACGCCCATGTGGGCTCCCAGCTGCTGGTGAAGGAGGAGACGGGGGTCCGCGACGTGATGCTCCCGCTCCTCCGCGAGGTGGCCGAGGCCGTGGGCGAACCGGTGCGCGAGGTGGACCTCGGCGGCGGGATGGGCCTCCCGTACACCGTGGAGGACCCCGAGCCGCTCTCGCCGGGGGACACGGCTCGCACCCTCCTGGACGGATGGCCGGACGACGTGGCCCTGACGCTCGAGCCCGGCCGGGCCCTGGTGGGCCGGGCCGGCGTCACGCTGCACCGGATCGGCACCGTGAAGGAGATCGAGGGGATCAGGACCTACGTGGCCGTGGACGGCGGGATGTCCGACAACATCCGGACACCGCTGTACGGCGCGCGCTACGAGTTCTTTCTGGCGAACCGGGCCGACCATCCGGGGTCCCGCCCGGTCCGGATCGTGGGCAAGCACTGCGAGTCGGGAGACATCCTGGCCCTGGAGGCGTCGCTGCCGGAGGCCATTTCCCCGGGGGAGGTCCTGGTGACGGCGGCCACCGGCGCCTACTGTTTCGCCATGGCCAGCAACTACAACGTGGTCCCGAGGCCGGCCGTGGTGCTGTGCCGGGACGGCGAGGCCCGCCTGGCGGTTCGCCGGGAGACCGTCGAGGACTTCCTGCGCCTGCAGGCGTTTCCCGATGGGTCCAGCTGAGGCGATGGGATAGGCCGACCACCGTGAGGTTCAAGGGGGTGAACACCGGGTGCACGTTCGTCTCGACCACCCAGCTCAAGACCACCGTCCCCGCCCTGGCCTCGACCGGCCCGATCTCGGTGACCAACGCCGGGGGCACCGGGACCAGCTGGACGAACTTCACCGTGACCCTGGGGATCGGGCGACCACAACCTGTACGCCTTCGATCTGGTCGCGGGGTCGGCGGGGGTGCCGCGCCCGGCCCTCCGTGATCTCCGGGCCGACCGGACCCTCCGGGTTCGAACCTAGCCACGCGTCCCCCCAGGCTCCCGAGGCCGCCTCCTTGTGGGACGGCGGAGTCGGGATCGCCGGACACTCCGGGTTGGCATGGTCTGCCGCCGAGTGCATAATTATTCACCACATGGCACGGAATCCCATACCCGTCGCGGTCCTCGGCGCATCCGGGTTCTCCGGGGCGGAGCTGCTGCGGCTGCTGGCGGGCCATCCCGAGCTGGAGGTGGCGTTCGTCGGCGCGCACGACGCCGCCGGGCAGACTCTGGGCGACGTGTGGCCGCACCTGGCGCCGTTCGCCGACCGGATCCTCGAGCCGAACGACGCCGTCGATCCCGCGTCGGTGACCGCAGCCTTCCTGGCGCTGCCGGCGGGGCTGAGCTCGGGGATCGCGCCGGGCCTGGTGGAGGCCGGAGTGCGTGTGGTGGACGTGGGCCCGGACTTCCGGCTCCCGCCTGAGGACTATCCCATCTGGTACGGATTCGAGCATCAGGCGCCGGCGTGGCCCGGCAAGGCCGCCTACGGGCTCACCGAGCTGTTCCGGGACGAGGTCGCCGCCGCGCCCCTGGTGGCGAACCCGGGGTGCTACCCGACCCCTGTGATCCTGGGGCTGTGGCCGCTGTTCCGGAAGGGCCTGGTGAGCGGCGACGTGGTGGTGGACGGGAAGTCCGGGATCTCCGGCGCCGGGAAGAAGCCCACGCCGCAGTCGCACTTCGCGGCCCTCGACGGCAGCGTCCAGGCGTACCGCGTGGGGCGCCACCAGCACACCCCGGAGATGGAACGCGTCCTGGCCCGGACGAGCACGGGCAGCGCCGTGACGTTCGTCCCGCACATCGTGCCCGCGGTGCGGGGCATCGTCACCACCTGCTACGTCCGGGCCGGGGCCTCCGGCGAGACCGGGGCCGGCGAGTCCGGCGTCCCAGACGCCGCCGTGCTGCACGACGCCCTGGCCGGCGCCTACGCTGGCGAGCCGTTCGTCCGGGTCCTGGGGCGGGGGCGGATGCCCGACCCCAAGCGGGTGGCCGGGACCAACGTCTGCGAGCTGGCGGTGGAGGTCGATGCCCACTCCGGCATGGCCGTGGTGATCGGCGCCATCGACAACCTGGGGAAGGGCGCCGCCGGGCAGGCCCTGCAGAACCTCAACGCGATGCTCGGGTTCGCCGAGACCACCGGGCTGGCCACGATCGGGGTGTACCCGTGAGCGTCACGGCGCCGAAGGGATTCCTGGCAGCCGGGGTTTCTGCCGGGCTGAAGGCCGGCGAGAACCTCGACCTCGGTCTGCTGGTGTCGAACGGTCGGACCACCGCCGGCGGGCTTTTCACCACGAACGCGTTCGCCGCGGCGCCGGTGGAGCTGTGCCGGCGGCGGCTGGTGGACGGCTCGGCCCGGGCCGTGGTGACGAACAGCGGCCAGGCCAACGCGGGGACGGGCCCCGAGGGGCTCCGAGATGCCGAGCTCATCACGGCCGCCGCGGCGGTCGACCTCGGGGTGGACCCGACGGACGTCCTGTCGTGCTCGACCGGCGTGATCGGCCCCCGGGTCCGGGTCCCGGCGGCGGTGGCCGGGATCCGCCACGCCGCCGCCGAGCTCTCCTCCGACGGCGGGCCGGCGTTCGCCGAGGCCATCAGGACCACCGACACCGTGGCCAAGGAGACCGCCGTCGAAGGCGGCGGGTTCGTCGTGGGCGGGTGCGCGAAGGGCGCCGGCATGATCGCCCCGGACCTGGCCACGCTGCTGGTGTTCCTGACCACCGACGCGGCGGCCTCCCCGACCGCGGTCCGGCACGCGCTGCGGCTCGGCGCGGCGCCGGTATGGAACGCCCTCACCGTGGACAACTGCCCCAGCACGAACGACACCGTGCTGGTGTTCGCGAACGGGGCATCGGGCGTCGGGCCCTCAGTGGAGGACCTGACGGCGGCGATCGCCGAGGCCACCCGGGACCTGGCCCGTCAGATCGTGGACGACGCCGAGGGGGCCACCACCACGCTGGTGGTCCAGGTGGACGGCGCCGGCAGCGACGGCGATGCGCGCCGGGTGGGCAAGGCCGTGGCCGGTTCGATGCTGGTGAAGACCGCGGTGTTCGGCAAGGACCCCAACCCCGGGCGGATCCTCCAGGCGGTTGGAGCCAGCGGGGCCCGGTTCCGCCCGGAGGCCGTGGGGGCCACCCTCGGCTCGGTGCCGGTCATCGCCGACGGCCGGGTCCCACCGGAGTTCGATCCGGCAGCGTGCACGGCGGCCATGAAGGAGCGCGAGGTCCTGATCCGGATCTCCCTCGGCGACGGGCCCGGGCAGGCCACCGCGTTCGGCTGCGACCTCGGCTACGAGTACATCCGGATCAACGGGGAGTACACGACGTGACCTCGGCACGGAGCGCCGGCGCCACGAACGCCGCCGCGGCAACGGTGAGCACGTCCCCGCCGCAGGTCCGCGAGCGGACCCGGGCCAAGGCCCGCGTGCTCCTGGAGGCCCTCCCGTTCATCGAGGAGCACACCGGCTCGGTGGTGGTGGTGAAGGTCGGCGGCGCGGCCATGGAGGAGTCCGGGCTGGCCGAGACCTTCGCCCAGGACATCTCGCTCCTCCGCCACGTCGGGGTGCGACCGGTGGTGGTGCACGGCGGCGGGCCCCAGATCACTGCCATGGCCCGGCGGTTCGGCGTGGAGCCGGCGTTCGTGGGCGGCCACCGGGTGACCGACGCGGCGACGCTCGAGATCGCGCGGATGGTCCTGGTGGGGCTGGTGAACCCGGACCTGGTCGGGCTGCTGTCAAGGCACGGCGTCCGGGCGGTGGGGGTGTCGGGGATCGACGGCGGGCTGATCCGGGTCCGCCCCCGGGACGCCGCGCTGGGGTTCGTGGGCGACGTGGAGCGCGTGGACGTCGGCGTGCTGGAGCACCTCATGCAGGGCGCCGTCCCGGTCATCGCCACGATCGGCGCCGACGAGGGCGGGCAGGCCTACAACGTGAACGCCGACGCGGTGGCCGGCGCGATGGCCGCGGCGGTGGGCGCATCGAAGGTGGTGTACCTCTCGGACGTGGCCGGCCTGCTGGGAGAGGGCGGCGAGCTCGTCACCGAGGCCACCGTGAGCGACTGCGATCGTCTGGTGGCGGAGGGCGTGGCCGACGGGGGGATGATCCCCAAGCTGGAGAGCGCCGCCGCTGCCATCCGGGCCGGGGTCCGGCGGGCCCACCTCATCGACGGCCGCATCCCGCACTCGCTGATCCTGGAGCTGTTCACCCCGGAGGGGATCGGCACCATGCTGGTGCCGGACGCGGTGTTCCCGGAGGCGGCCACATGAGCCTGGCGGCCGGACCGTCGGGGGGCGAGGCGGTGGGCGCCGTCGCCGAGTCCGCGGTGATGCCGACCTACACCAGGTACCCGGTCACCCTGGTGCGGGGCCGGGGGACCACGGTGTGGGACGCCGAGGGCAACGCGTACCTGGACTTCGCCGGAGGCATCGCGGCCATCCCCATCGGGCACTCCCACCCGTCCTGGGTGAACGCGGTGGCCGAGCAGGCCGCCACCCTGACCCACGTCTCGAACCTGTTCTCGACGGAGCCCCAGGAGGAGCTGGCCCGCCGGCTGGTCTCGCTGGCCGGGTTCGGCAGGGTGTTCTTCGCGAACTCGGGCGCCGAGGCGAACGAGGCCGCCCTGAAGATCGCCCGGAAGCACGGGCTCGCGGCCGGCCGGGGGTCCCAGCGGCTGGAGGTGGTCGCGCTCCAGGGGTCGTTCCACGGGCGGACCTTCGCCACGCTTGCCGCGACGGGGCAGCCGGCCAAGCACGCCCAGTTCGCGCCGCTTCCCGAGGGATTCGTCCACGTCCCGGCGGGAGACCGGGCCGCGCTGGAGGCCGCCGTCGGCGACCGGACCGCGGCGGTGCTCCTGGAGCCGGTGCTGGGCGAGGGCGGCGTCATCCCGCTGGAGCCGTCCTACCTGGCCCTGGCCCGCAGGCTATGCACGGAGCGCGGCGCGCTGCTCGTGCTCGACGAGGTCCAGACGGGGGTCGGGCGGACCGGCGAGTGGTTCGCGTTCCGGCACGCGGGCGTGGAGCCCGACGTCGTGACCCTGGCCAAGGGGCTGGGGGGCGGGCTGCCCATCGGCGCGTGCATCGCCGGGGAGGAGCTCGCGTTCGGCCCCGGCGAGCACGCATCGACGTTCGGCGGGGGTCCGGTCCCGTGCCGGGCGGCGCTGGCCGTCCTCGACGTGATCGAGCGGGAGGGCCTGCTGGAGAACTGCCGGGCGCGGGGCGAGGAGCTCGCCGCCGGGCTCCGCGCCCTGGACGCCCCGGGCGTGACCGGCGTGCGGGGGGCCGGGCTCCTGCTGGGAGTGGCGTTCGACGGCGACGTGGCGGGGCCGGTGGTCCGGGCCCTGATGGCCCGGGGGTGCCTGGCCACCGAGGCAGGCCCGAAGGTGGTGCGGATCTCCCCACCGCTGTCGGTGTCGGCGGAGGAGGTCGACCGGTTCGTGACGGCGTTCGGCGACGCGGCCGCCTCAGCGGTCGCGATCAACACGAAGGAGGAGACGGAAACGTGAAACGCGCCCGGCAGCAGGCCCTGATGGAGCTGGTCCGAACGGAGCCGCTTGCCAGCCAGCACGAGATCCGGGACCGGCTGGCGTCCATCGGATACGAGGCCACCCAGTCCACGATCTCGCGCGACCTCGAGGAGCTGGGCCTGGTCCGGGTCCGGGACGGCGGGGGCCACCTCCGCTACGCCCGGCCCACCGAGGCCTCGGCCACCGGCAACGGGCATCGCCTCCGCACGCTGCTGTCCGAGTTCCTGATCTCGGTGGACTCCTCCGGGAACCTCGTGGTGGCGAAGACCACGCCGGGCGCGGCGAACGCGGTGGCCGAGGCGGTGGACCGAGCCGGCGTGGACGGAGTGATCGGCACGATCGCCGGCGACGACACCATCCTGCTGATCGCCGCGGAGGGGGCCAAGGGCCGGGCCGTGGCCAGGCGTCTCCAGGAGCTGGCGGGAGAGACCCCGTGAGCGGGGCCGGTCGGACCGTCGCGCTGGCCTACTCGGGCGGGCTCGACACCTCGGTGGCGGCCCGGTGGCTGGCCGAGGAGCGCGGCCTGCGCGTGGTGGCCGTGGCCGTCGACGTGGGCCAGGAGCTGGATCGCGAGGCCCTGGAGGCACGGGCCGCCGCCGCCGGCGCGGAGCTCGTGGTGGTCGACGCCCGGGAGGAGTTCGTCCGGGAGTACTGCTGGCCGGCGTTGCAGGCCAACGCGCTGTATGAGGGGAAGTACCCGCTGGTGTCCTCGCTGGCCCGGCCGCTCATCGCGGCGAAGGTCATCGAGGTGGCCCGGGAGGCCGGCGCCGAGGTGGTGGCCCACGGGTGCACCGGCAAGGGCAACGACCAGGTCCGGTTCGAGACCACGTTCGCGGCTCTGGCGCCGGACCTGGAGGTCATGGCTCCCGTCCGCGAGTCGACCATGTCTCGCGACGAGGCCAGGGCCCGGGCCGCGGCGTGGGGGATCCCCATCACCGCGGTGGCCAAGACCTTCTCCGTGGACGAGAACCTGTGGGGACGGACCGTGGAGTGCGGGCCCCTGGAGGACCCGTGGGCCGAGCCCCCGGCCGAGGCCTTCTTCCTCACGGTGGACCCGCGCTCGGCTCCGGACCGGCCCGACGAGGTCGCCGTGGCGTTCGAGGCGGGCGAGCCGGTGGCCCTGGACGGCCGGGGCCTCGACCCGGCGGACCTGGTGGCCGAGCTCACCCGGATCGGGGGGCGGCACGGGTTCGGCCGGGTGGACATGATCGAGAACCGACTGGTGGGGATCAAGTCGCGCGAGCTGTACGAGGTGCCGGGCGCGCTGGCGCTCATCGCGGCGCACCGCGATCTGGAGGACCTCACCGTGGAGCGCGACCTGGCCCACGAGAAGGCCGCCGTCGAGCGGCGGTGGGCCGAGCTCGCCTACTACGGCATGTGGCACTCGCCGCTGCACGCCTCGCTCCGGACGTTCGTGGCCTCCACCCAACACGGCGTCACCGGCGAGGTCCGGCTTCGGTTCTTCAAGGGCTCGTGCACGGTGACCGGCCGCCGGTCCCCGGCCGCGCTGTACGACCTGTCCCTGGCCACGTACGAGGCCGGGGGCGACCGGTTCGACCACCGTCACGCCGAGGGGTTCGTGCGGCTGTGGTCGCTCCCGGTGCGCACGTGGGCGGCGCGCCAGGGCCGTCTCGACGCCGCTCCTGACAGATCTCCGTCCGCCGAGCCCGTCCGCGAATCCAGGCCGACTCCGGCAGTCTCACCCTCCCTGGAAACCCCGAGGCCGACCGGTCTCGCGCCCGGGCCGGGCGGGCCGGCGGACGGAGCCGACACCGAACCCCAGCCGCTGTGGGCTGGACGGTTCGCCGACGGCCTCTCCGCGGAGGCCATGGCGTTCACCCGCTCGCTCCCGTTCGATCGTCGGCTGGCTCCCCAGGACGTCCGGGCCACGGCGGCCCACGTCGAGGGACTGGCGGAAGCGGGGCTGGTCTCGGAGGAGGAGCGGCACGCGCTCCTCGGCGCGCTCCAGGAGATCGGCGCCGACGTCGCCGCGGGCCGGTTCGCCTGGTCCGACGCCGACGAGGACGTCCACTCCGCCGTCGAGCGGGCCCTCATCGAACGGCTCGGCCCCACCGGGGCCAAGGTCCACGCCGGCCGTAGCCGGAACGACCTGGTGGCCACGGACCTCCGGCTGTGGGCCATGGAGGCGTCCGGGCACCTGGCCGGGCTTGTCGCCGGGCTGGCCTCGGCCCTGGCCGAACAAGCCGAGCAGCACTTCGGCGCGGTCATGCCTGGGTACACCCACCTCCAGCGGGCCCAGCCCGTCCTGCTGTCGCACCATCTGCTGGCCCACGCACATCCCCTGCTGCGGGACGCCGAGCGGCTCCTCCGGGCCCGCGGGGCCGCCGACTGCAGTGCTCTCGGGGCCGGGGCGCTGGCCGGGTCCACCCTCCCGCTGCAGCCGGAGTCCACCGCCCACCGGCTGGGGTTCAGCAGGACGTTCGGGAATTCGATCGACGCCGTGTCCGACCGCGACTTCGCCCTGGAGCTCCTGTCGGCCTGCGCGATCCTCGGGGTGCACCTGTCCCGCCTGGCCGAGGACGTCGTGCTGTGGACCACGGAGGAGTTCGGGTTCGCCCGGCTCCCCGACCGCCACAGCACGGGGTCGAGCATGATGCCCCAGAAGCGCAATCCCGACGTGGCAGAGTTGGCCCGGGCCAAGGCCGGAAGGCTCATGGGCGACCTGGTGGCGCTGGCCACCGCGATGAAGGGCCTCCCGCTGGCCTACGACCGCGACCTCCAGGAGGACAAGGAACCGCTGTTCGACGCCCACGACACGCTGGCCTCGGCCCTCCCCGCGATGGCCGCGCTGGTCGCGGAGCTCGGGTTCGACCACGAACGGATGCGGGCGGCCATCCCGGCGTCGGCGTTCGCCACGGACCTCGCGGAGTCGCTGGTGGCTCGCGGTGTCCCGTTCCGGGAGGCCCACGCGACGGTCGGGGCGCTGGTGGCCCGGCTGGATTCCGAGGGACGGACCCTGGCCGACGTGCGGCCCGAGGAGTGGGCGGACGTCTCGCCGCTCCTGGGTGCGGAGACCGCGGCCCTGTTCGACGCGGAGGCCGCGGTGGAGCGCCGGTCAACGCGGGGCGGCCCCTCCTCGGGTTCGGTCAAGGACCAGCTCGTGGACGTCCGGGAGCGCATCGCGGACGTCGCCGCCCGGACCGCGGGCACCCCGGCGCCCTAGCCCGGCCGCCCTCCGCCGTTCGGCCTCCCCCCGCCGCAGCGGCGTCCCCGCCTTTCGGCCTCACTCCACGCGCCGTCGGGAGGCAATGCATGGGTGGGGCTCAAGCGGCCCCGAAACCCGTCCGATGCTGAGCCGTCCGCAGTCGAACCACCCCGAACGCTCGCGACGACGCCAGACCGACACCACCGACGGGGAGTACGGCCCGCAGCGAACGAAGGGGGCGAGCCCGGCGACCCGACTACGGTCGTCGGGCTCGTCGCTGCCGGAACAGCAGGATGGCGCCGGCCACCGTGATGGCCAGGGCCGCCGCCGCCAGGAATACGAACCCGATCAGGATCCACGTCTCGCGGTCGACCGCGATCACGGCTCGGATCCCGGCGGGGGGTCTGCGGCCGGCGATGGGTCCGCGGCCGCGTCGAGCTCCCGGCGCTTGGCCTCCGACCGCCGCTCCGCGGCCAGCCGCCCCAGCTCCACCGGCGAGTGGTCGGCGAAGGACATGGCCGCGGCGATCCGGGGATGGACCTGTCCGATCAGCTCGTGCATGCGCTGGGCCACCCGCCGGTACGTGGGATGCCCCTGGGGCGCGGATCGCAGCTCGATGAGATGCATGGCCTCCCGCGCGTTCATCTCCATGACGAACCGCACCCGGTACGCCATGGCCACGGCGTACTGCCCGGCCTCCCCCAGGCCGGCGTCCGCCAGGCGCCGGTGGAGGCCGGCCGACGCGGCCATGACCGAGTGCCAGTCCTCGACGGCCCCGGGAAGCTCCGACAGCTCCACGGGGACCGCCGTGCCGTGCATCGGCGACAGCGGCTGCCACTCGATCGTGAGCAGCCGGTGACGCTGGAGGTCCCGGAACGCGCCGTAGTCGCACAGGACGTCGAACCGGTACGAGGTCCGTTCGAAGGCCCTTCCCGGCTTGTGCCGGCGATTGTTCCGGTCCCCCACATAGGCCCGGAGGACCCGGTCGCGGTCGGCCGTGGACATGAACCGGGCCCGCTCGAGCAGCTCGCGGTCCCCGAGGGCCTCGTTCGCCGCGTACATCGCCGCCCCCACCACCTTGGTCTCACCCTCGGGGTCGAAGTCCGTGAGGTCGACCTCCACTCCTGCCTGCCCGTGGGCGCCCCCGGTGTCGAGCGCGTCGGGGGCGCCCAGCACCTCGCCCGCCACCCGCCGAGTCTCCTCCCGGGTCTCCGAGAGGTACGCCGACCACTCGCCGCCCCGGTCCGGGCGGTCCACCCTGACCAGGAAAGCCGGGATGACCTTGCGCAGCTCGCCGAGCATCATGTCGGCGTAGGCCCGGACCTCCGCCAGCGGGGTCGCCCGCATGCGCAGCAAGAGCTGCTCGTAGGCCTGGCCGGTGGCGTAGATCCCGACGTTCGTTCTGGTGGCCGCCGGGAGGAGGCCGCGAAGGGTGTCGCAGGCCCGGGCCCGGATGCTGGACCGGTACACGAAGTCCGAATCCGCCGGGTCCTTCGGGAACCACGACCGGTACAGGTCCTGCAGCGGCCCCAGCCACCGCGCGTACGCCTCGAACGCCGCGTCCTGGACCCGCCGGTACTCCTCGGCCAGCTCCGGCTCGTTCTCAACCTCGGGCGGCACCACGTACCGGAAACGGCCTCCCGGGCGGTCGTCGTACGGCACGTACCGGGTGGACTGCTCCAGGTACGCGGCCAGGCGCCCCCATTCCAGGACCTTGGCCAGGGGCTGCGAGGCCTGCTCGCAGGCCAGGTGAACCCCCCCCAGCTGGGCCACGGAGTCGTCGCCGTACTCCAGGAAGATCCGCTGGTACAGCTCCTCGGCCCGGCGGACGCCCACCACCTCGGAGGAGCCCATGGCCGCCTCGGCGAACTCGTCCAGGAACAGCCGCCGGAGGGACTTCGCCGAGCGCGAGTACCTGGCGAACAGTGCCCCCTTCACCACCTCCGGCAGGTTCACCAGCGCGAACACTGGCCCGTCGAGGTCCGTGAAGTGCGGCGCCAGGACGGCCCGCTCCTCCTCGGTGAACGCCTCGCGGACGAACCAGATGTCCGCGGCCGGAGCGGCGCCGCCGGAGCCCTGCGGCCGGTCGAGGTCCGAGCGATCCGTCACGTCGGTCACGGCGTCGGGCTGATCGGGGGGGACGGAGAGGGCGACGGCGACGGCGACGGCGAGGGCGACTCGCTCGGTGGGGGTGACGGCGACGGCAGGGTGTCCGAGTGATACAGCGTGACGTCGCTCCCGTCATCGACCTCGCTCCCCGCCGGCGGATCGGTGCGGGTGGCGCGGTCGGGGTTGGGGCAGTTGAGGTCGGGGCCGTGCGGATCCGTCCCGCCGTCGATCACGTTGAACCCCCTGTCCTCGAGGAGCCGCCGGGCGTCGTCGAGGGGCATGCAGTGCACGTCCGGGACGGCCACGGTCGGTGGCCCGCTCGACAGGAAGTAGTCCACGGTCGATCCCGCCGTGACCTGTGCGCCGGCCTCCGGACGCGTCCGCGTGATCTTGCCCTTCGGCACGGTGTCGCTGGCTTCGTCCGCCAGCTTTTCGCCGAGCTGGAGGCGGGCGTCCTGCAGGTCGGCGCCGGCTTCGTCCCGGGTCTCGCCCGTGACGTTGGGAACGGGCACCTGGGCCCGGCCGGCGGAGATCACCAGCGTGACCGTCGTGCCGGTCTTCACCTCGGTCCCGGCGTCCGGGGTCTGGTTGATGACCTGGTCCTCGCGTTTCGAGCTGGACTTCAGCTGCTCCTTGGTCTTCAGGCCCAGCCCTTCGAGCTTGAGCTTCGCTGCCTCGACGTTGAGGCCCACCACCTGCGGGACCTTCACGGTCTCCGCCGACGAGCCGGTCAGGCTCTTGGCCAGCAGGAACAGCGCGAGCCCCACCAACCCGGCGACGAGCAGGCCGACCAGGATCCCGATCCACACGCGGCGCTGCCGTGGGCCCTCCTCCGGCGGCAGGGGCGTGGTGAGGACGGCGGTCCCGTCCCGGGTCGGGGTGAACAGCTGGGTCTCGTCGGCCTCCGGCTCCAGCACCGGGGTGGCCAGCACGGGACGGCCCCCCAGGTACCGCTCCAGGTCCTCTCGCATCTCCTGAGCGGTGGAGTACCGGTTGGCGGGGTTCTTGGCCATGGCCTTCAGGACCACGGCCTCGAGGTCCGCCCCGAT
>WNGA01022340.1_pt1 | contig 14625 bp, 14 predicted proteins | sample 5400061 | NCBI WGS metagenome assembly WNGA01 (sample SAMN13153366, study PRJNA577476) | soil metagenome | isolation source: 100 cm soil or saprolite under grassland replicate 2 | place: USA:California | collected 2016-06-15
TCATGACCGGCGCGATCAGGTGCGGCACGTCGCCGAATGCGGTGAAGTCGACCCGCTTGAGGTTGCCGATGAGCAGCCGCACGTCGTCGGGCGTCGCGTTGAGGAGCAGGCTGCAGAGGATCGAGCTGATGTTGACGCTCTTGCCGGACCCCGTCTGACCCGCGACGAGCAGGTGGGGCATCGCGCCAAGGTCGAGCACGATCGGCGCGCCTGCGACATCACGCCCGAGCGCGACCGTCAGCTTGGACGGCGAGCCGCGGAAGATCGCCGTCTCGACGACGTCGCGCAGCGAGACGAGACCCACGGCGATGTTCGGGACCTCGATCCCGACGACGCTCTTGCCGGGGATCGGTGCCTCGATGCGGAGCGTGCGCGCGGCGAGCGCGAGCGCGAGGTTGTCGTTGAGCGACTCGACGCGCGAGAGGAGGATCCCCGGCGCGATCTTCAGCTCATAGCGCGTGACGACCGGTCCGGGCGTGACCTCGACGACCTGTCGGCTTTCGCGTGGAGCACCCCTTCGACAGCGACGCTCTTGTCCGGCAGCCCGGCGATCGAGGGAGTGAACGCGCCTCCCGGCGCGGAGGACGCCTCGTCCGTCTCGGGTGGCGGAAGGAGCCGCAGCGCGGGCTTAGCGGGCTGAGCGGCCCCCTTGGGGCGCTCGACGGGCATGTTGATCCGAAGCGGCGCGGCGGGCTCCCCCACCTCCTCCTCGGCCTCCGCCTCGTCCACGCCCCGCCCGAAGCGCCCGGCCGTGCCACCTCCTGGGAGGCTGACACCCGGGCGGAGCGCGCTACGGCGCTCCCAGGCCGGCCGGACGAGGTCGCCCAGGGTGCGGTTCGCGGTCACGACGACGCCAACGAGCAGAAGGGCGACGAGCGCGATGGGACCGCCGACGTCGCCGAAGGCGCCCGTCGCGATCTTCGCGACGATGGCGCCCACCATGCCGCCGGCGCCTTCGCCGACGGCGGGTTCTCCGCGCTGGTAGTGCTGCGCGATCGCTAGGAGAGCGATGAACACGAGCGCACCGCCCGAGATGGGAATGACCGCGCTGCGTCGCATGAGGCCGAACCAGAGCTCCGCGGCGAGCGCGCCGAGCAGGAACGGCACGGCGAACGCGCCCCAACCGAGGAGCGACACCAGGAACGAGCGCCACCAGTGCAGCACCGCGCCCTGGTCCGCAATGAGCGCGACGATGGAGAGCACCGCGAACGAGAGCAGCGCGATCGCGCCGACCTCGTTGCGGATGCGCGGGTCGACCGCTGGGACCGCACCACGCTGCGGTTGGCGGCGCGCTACGCGACGTGCCACTACGACACCGCCGGGGGGTCGGCGGGGGGCGGAGCCCCCTGCCTGGTCGTCATACCTGCATGATCACCGGCAGCACCATCGGCCGGCGCTTCGTGCGCTCGTAGAGGTAGGCCGTGACGCTGTTGTGGATCGAATCGCGTAGCGTCGCGACCTCCGCGAGGTGCTCGCCCGTCTGCGCCTCGCCGAGGCCGTCGAGGATGCGCTGCTTGGTGCGCTCGACGATGTCGTTCGCGTCCTCCTCGGGGACGAAGCCTTTCGTGACGATATCCGGGCCCGCGACGACTTTGCCGGTCTGACGCTCGATCGTGAGCACGACGAGGAAAATGCCGTCGCTGCCGATCGACCAGCGGTCGCGCATCACCGATTGGCTGACGTCGCCAACACCGAGACCGTCGACGTACACGACGCCCGATGCGACCTTCTCGCCGAGGCGCGCGCCGCGCTCGTCGATCTCGAGCGAATCGCCGTTGGTGATGACGAACGCGTTTCCCGCGGCCACACCGAGATCGATCGCGATGCGCGCGTGGCGTACGAGCATCCGGTACTCGCCGTGCACCGGGATGAAGTACTTCGGTCGCAGGATGTTGAGGAGCAGCTTGAGCTCCTCCTGGCTCGCGTGTCCCGACACGTGCGGCCGCACGCCGGCGTCGTAGATCACCTCTGCGCCGAGCTTGAAGAGGTTGTCGACGGTGCGGCTCACGAGCTCCTCGTTGCCCGGGATGGGCGTCGCGGACATGACGACGGTGTCGCCGTCCTTCACCACGACGTGGCGGTGGTCACCGAGGGCCATGCGCGACAGCGCGCTCGTCGGCTCGCCCTGGCTGCCGGTGGTGATGATGCAGACCTCATGGTCCGGGAGCTTGTCGATCTCCTTCGGTTGGATGAGCGAGCCCTCGGGGAACGTGAGGTAGCCGAGCTCGCGCGCCGTCCGGGTGTAGTTCTCCATCGAGCGTCCGATGATCGCGGTGCGTCGTCCCCACGCTGCCGCAACGTCGACGATCTGCTTGATGCGCGATATGTTCGACGCGAATGTCGTCGTGATCACGCGGCCGGGTGCGCGGGACATGATCGTGTCGAGGAGATCGCCGACGTGCCGCTCGGACTGCGTGTAGCCGGCGACCTCGGCGCGCGTCGAGTCGGAGAGAAGCAGCAGCACACCGTGCGCGGCGATCTCCGAGAGCCGAGCGAAGTCGGTCTGCTTCCCATCCACCGGCGTGTGGTCGAATTTCCAGTCTCCGGAGTGCACGATCGTTCCGTAGCGGGTCTCGATCGTCAGTCCGACCGCGTCGGGGATGCTGTGGCATACGTAATACGAGTCGCAGTCGAACGGGCCCACCTTGAATGGCGTCCCGGGCGCGATCTCGATCGCGTTGACCTTGTCGGCGAGCTTGTGCTCCCGCAGCTTCGTGCGCATGAGACCGAGCGTCAGCTTGGTGCCGTAGACCGATACGTCGGGAAGATCGCGGAGGACGTACGGCAGGGCACCCATGTGGTCCTCATGCGCGTGTGTGAGCACGATGCCGCGGACCTTCGCCTTGTTCTGGCGCAGGTATGAGATATCGGGGATGACGAGGTCGATGCCGAGCATCTCCTCGTCGGGGAACATGAGGCCGGCATCGACGACGACGATGTCGTCGCCCTGCTCGATCGCGAGCATGTTCTTGCCGATCTCGCCGACCCCGCCCAGCGGGATCACCCGCAGCCTATTTGCCAAAGAGCGTCATCTGATCAGCGGCCTTCTTCTCCGCGGCCACCGGTTCCTTCGCCACCGGCTCGGTCGCCAGCAGCAGCGCGAGCGCCGCGAAGTCGCCCGCGAGCGCGCCGCGCAGCGCGGGCTGGTGGAGCGCGGCGGCCGTGAGATCGACTCACCGGGCAGGAACTTCCCCATCGCGTGACGGCCGAGCGTCACGATGACGCGCGGCTTCAGTACCGTGAGATGGCGCCGGAGCCAGACGTCGCAGGCGCTGACCTCCTCGGGGAGCGGGTCGCGGTTCTCCGGCGGCCGGTGCCGCACGACGTTGGTGATGAACACCTTGCTGCGATCCAGACCGATGTCCGACAGGAGCTCGTCGAGCAGCTGCCCCGCGGCTCCGACGAAGGGCCGCCCCTGGAGATCCTCGTTGTATCCCGGCGCTTCGCCGAGGAAGAAGATCCCCGAGTCGGCACTCCCCTCGCCGGGCACCGCCTGCCGTGCGCTCCGGTGAAGGGGACAGGCCGTGCATGCCCGGATCTCGTCCGCGAGCATGCGCAGGTCGTCTTGCATTCGCGCTGATTATGTCGCGCTCACAGCTTCGTCGGGGCCTTTCTCGCCAGATAGAGCACGTCGGTGTAGATGCGCTTGGGCATCTCGACGACGTCCACGACGAATCCGGCCCGCTCGAACATCGCGAGCGCCTCCGTTCGCGATGGGAAATAGAACCGCTCGCGTCCGCCCTTCGTCAGGCCAAAGCTCACGGTGACGAGCTCCTGTCCGTAGGTCAGCGCATAGCGCGGGTCGAGCCTGCGCTCCTGCGCCTTCACCACGAGCGGCCCGCCCTCCCCGAGGGCGGCAGCGGCATTGCGCAGCACGCTCTCCTGCATCTCGAACGGAAGGAGATAGAGCACGTCCACGATCGTCACCGCGTCGCAGCGTGGCGGGGCATCGGCGACGATGTCGCCGACCTCGAAGCGGAGCCACTGCGTGTCCTGGATCGCGCCTCGCGCGACGTCGATCTTCTTTGGATCGAGATCGATGCCGAGCACGCGCCGCGTCGGGGACGCCTCGCGCAACACGCACGCGAACAGGCCGTGGCCGCAGCCAAGGTCGACGATGAACCCCTTCTTCGGGACGTACCGTTCGACCACCGCGAGGTCGGACAGGAACGCACGACCGTGCACGAACAGGCGAGCGGTGATCGGCGCGCGCGTATACCGGCGCAGCGCCCGGCCGAGAGCGCCGGTCGCGGTGGCGCCCGGCATCAGTGCACCCGCCAGATCACGCCACTCGGTTCGAGGGCCGCGCGCAGCAGTGGATCGGTGAGCAGCGCGAGGTCGTCGGTGCGCTCGTCGACGAGGACGTCACGCAGGCGAAGGTCGTCGTCGACGTACCCGGGATGGGCTGACAGCTCTCCCAGTCCACCGTAAGCCGCCAGGAGCGCGACACCGGCGGCGTCGAGACGCGGGCGCTGCGACGTGAGATCGACATACCAGGATGGTCCCCCGAGACCGCGTAGGGCGAGATCCGAGACGAGCGAGGCCGCGTACAGGGACGCGGTCTTCAGCTCCGGCCGCAAGCGTGGCGCCCGCGCGCGGCGCACCCAGCGCACGCCCAGCTCGCGGGCGACCCTCCCGACAACGAGCGCGACCGGCGGCATCAGGTGGACGTGCCGGTGCGAGTCCCACGCGAGCGCCGGGACACCCCACGCCCGCGCCCGCTCGGCCTGTGCGCGAAGCTCCGCCGCGACCTCCGCGGCGCGGACCCGCCCGGTGAAAAGACGGCGTGTGAAGACAGGCAGCGGATAGAAACGGCCGTCCTCATCGCAGAGCGATGGCACGCTCGCCGGATCGCTCGCCGGCCGTCCGCCGACGAGATCGATATGCAGTCCGACCTCGAGCTCCGGCTCTTCAAGCGCCAGAGCCGCGGCCTCCTGGCCCGCGGGGAAGGTCACGAGGAGCGACGTCGAGCGCACGACACCCCGCCGGTGCGCTTCGAGGATGCCGCGCGTCACGCCCGCGCTGAGTCCGAGGTCGTCAGCCGTCACGATGATGCTCAACCGTACCGGCCAAAGACGTCGTTCAGACGGATGCGGAAGAGGTCGCGCATCATCCGCGGCGCCTGCGCCGCGAAATTGATGCTGGTCTCGTGGTCCTGCACGAGCGCGAAGGGGATCTCGCGGATGCGGTAGCCCGCGCGGCGCGCGAGGAACAAGACCTCGGCGTCGAACGCGAAGCCGTGGAGGCGCTGACGGTGGAACAGATCCTTCGCGGCCTCCGCTGTGTACGCCTTTCCACCGCACTGCGTGTCCTGCACATCCGTGGGCACGAGCACGTGCACGCATGCGCGAAAGCCGCTCCCCATGAAGCGCCGCCACCACGGCCGCCGCACGACGGAGCCGGGGACGTAGCGCGATGCGATGGCGATATCGGCGCCGTCGTCGATCACGCGCAGGAACCTGTCGATGATCTCCACCGGGATCGTAAGGTCGGCATCGAGGAAGACGATCGGGTCGCCCGTCGCACTCTGCACGCCGGCGCGCACCGCGGAGCCCTTGCCGCGGTGCGGCAGCGGCAGGTACCGATAACTCAGGCGGGACTGCGGAAGAGCGGCGACCGCGTCGGCGAACGCCTCGCCGGTGTGATCGGTCGAGCCGTCGTCCGCGACGATGATCTCCGCCACCATCCCGCGGTCGCCGAGATACTCAGCGCATGCGGCGAGGCTCGCCGCGATTCGGCGAGCCTCGTTATAGGCCGGGAGAACTAGTGAGAGCAGCGGCTACCTGCGGGGCGGACCGCTCCGCCGGAAGCCTCCCCCACCACCGCCGCCGGGTCCGCCGGGGCGGAACCCGCCGCGGTCGCCACCTTCGCGGTCGCTGAAGCGCGCCCGCTCGGCGCGCTGGCGCTCCTCGAAGCCGTTGCCGTTCTCTTTCACGGCGCGCATCGAGAGGTTGACGCGGCCCTGCCGATCGACCTCCGCGACCTTGACGCTGACCTTGTCGCCGACCTTCACAACGTCCTCGATGCGGTTCACGCGCTCTGATGAGATCTCGGAGATCCGCACGAGACCCTCCTTGCCCGGAAGGTACTCGACGAATGCGCCGATCGACATGATGCGCGTGACCTTGCCCTCGAAGACCTCGCCGACCTCGGGCTCCCGCGTCAGGCCCTCGATCATCTGTTTGGCCTTCTCGCGGCCCTCGGCCTTGGCGCCGGTGATACGCACCGTGCCGTCGTCCTCGAGCTCGATCGCGGTGCCTGTCTCGCTTTGGATGGCGCGGATCATCTTGCCGCCGGGGCCGATGACCTCGCGGATCTTGTCCGGGTGGATCTTGATCGTCTCGATGCGCGGCGCCCAGAACGACAGCTCCGGACGTGGCCCGGGGAGGACGTCCTGCATCGCCTTCAGGATGAACAGACGCGCCTCGCGGGCCTGCGCGAAGGCCTCACGCATGATGTCGAGTGAGATCCCCTTGATCTTGATGTCCATCTGCAGCGCGGTGATGCCCTTGGCGGAGCCGCAGACCTTGAAGTCCATGTCGCCGTAGTGGTCCTCGAGACCCTGAATGTCGGTGAGGATCGTGTACCTCTTGTCCGAGGTCACGAGCCCCATCGCGATGCCCGCGATCATCTCCTTGATCGGGACGCCGGCGTCCATGAGCGACAGCGTCGACCCGCACGTCGAGGCCATCGACGAGGATCCGTTCGACTCAAGCGTCTCGCTGACGACGCGGATCGTGTACGGGAACTCGTCCTTCGTCGGAAGCACCGGGAGCAGCGCGCGCTCGGCAAGTGCGCCGTGGCCGATCTCGCGACGGCCGGCGCCACGCATCATGCGCACCTCACCGACCGAATACGGAGGGAAGTTGTAGTGGTGCATGTAGCGCTTGGTGTCCACCGGCGACAGCGTGTCGATGATCTGCTCGTCACCCGTCGGGCCGAGCGTCGTGACCGAGAGCACCTGCGTCTGACCTCGCGTGAAGAGGCCGGATCCGTGCGTTCGCGGCAGGACGCCGACCTCGATCGCCAGCGGCCGGATGGTCTTGGTGTCGCGCCCGTCCGGCCGGAGGTTCTCTTCAGTGACCGCACGCCGAAACTCCTCTTCGAGGACCGTCTCGTAGACCGCGCCGACCTCTTCCACGAGCACGAGGCTGTCTTCCGTCGCGAACCGCGCGACCGCTTCCGCCTTGAGGAGATCGAGCCCGCTCTCGCGCTGCGCCTTGTCGGGATTGCGGAGCTTCGCGCGGATCTGGTCCTTCAGATACGCGACGATCGGTGCGAGCTTCTCGGTGTTGTCGGGGAGGGGCGCGATGGCCAGCTTCGGCTTGCCGACAGCGCGCCGGAGTTCCTCTTGCGCGTCGCACAGCTCCTTGATGCCTTCCTGGGCGAGCGCGAGGGCCTCAACGAGAAAGTCCTCGGTCACCTGACGGGCGCCGGCCTCGATCATCATGATCGAGTCGCGCGTCCCGGCCACGACGAGGTCGAGATCGCTCTCGTCCATCTGCTGGATCGTCGGGTTGAGGGTGAGCTTGCCGCCGACGGTCCCGACGCGAACGCATCCGATGGGCCCGTCGAACGGCGCGTCCGAGATGGTGAGCGCGGCGGAGGCCGCGTTGACCACCAGGACGTCGTAGTCGTTCTCCTGGTCGGCGGACCAGGCCGACGCGATGATCTGCACATCGTTCTTGAATCCCTTGGGAAATAGCGGGCGGATGGGTCGGTCGGTGAGGCGGGCGGTCAGGATGCCCTCTTCGGACGGACGTCCCTCGCGGCGTGGGAACGATCCGGGGATCTTCCCCGCGGCGTACAGACGCTCTTCGAAGTCCACCGTCGAAGACGAGCGGCTTGCTGTTGATGGTTGCCTGGGCTTGCGTGACTGGCATGTGTTGTTTGGGGTGCGCCTCTAAGAAAAGACCCAGGGCTTGCCCTGGGTCATCCGCGCTCGCGGCCTCGCTACCGCCGGAGTCCGAGTCGCCCGATGATCGCCTGATAGCGCTCGGGAGACCTCTGGTGGAGGTATGCGAGGAGCCGCCGCCGCTGTCCGACCATCTGGAGCAGGCCGCGCCGACTGGAGTTGTCGTGGCGGGCCGCGCGTAGGTGTTCGGTCAGATGCTTGATGCGCTGCGTGAGAACTGCGATCTGGACCTCCGGCGAACCGGTGTCTTTCTCGTCACGTCGGTAGGTCTCGATGAGCTCACGCTTGGATGTCGTCGTCGCGGGCGGCACCCACTGTCCTTTCTCTGATCCGTAGATCTTGTTTTGTTGGTTGAAAGTGTACCCGACGAAGTGACCGTCCGTCACGAATGGCGGCCGAGTGCCGCGCGGGTAGCCTCGACATCGCGCGCGATCTGCTCGCTGAGCTCCGCTGCGCTTGCGAAACGCAGCTCGTCGCGTAAACGCTTCACGAATGCGGCCTCGACCGAGTCGCCGTATGCGTCACCGCTCCAATCGAGGAGATATGCCTCGAGTACTCGGTCGCCGCCGTCGAACGTTGGCCTGATGCCGAGGCTCGCCGCGGCGGGCACGCGCTGACCATTCACCGTCGTCCACAACGCATAGATGCCGTCGCGCGGCAGCAGGCGTTCGCGCGGCACCGCGAGATTCATCGTCGGGAAGCCAAGTGCGCGGCCGCGCTTGTCGCCGTGCACGACCGTGCCGCTGACCGCGTACGGGCGGCCGAGAAGCCGGGCGGCGGACTCGACATCTCCGGCGAGCAGCGCGTTGCGGATCCGCGTCGAGCTCACGATCTCGCCGTCGAGCTTGACCGGCGGCGCGACCACCACCTCGAAGCCGTACCTCGGTCCCGCTGCGGCGAGGGTCCTGACGTTCCCGCCGCGTTCATGACCGAACTGGAAGTCCTCGCCCACGAAGATCTGACGCACCGCTCCCGCCTCGGCCAGCCGGCGTATGAACTCGTCGGCCGTGAGCGCGGCGAACTCCTTTGTGAAATGGAAGACGACGATGTCGTCAGCGCCGGCCGCGTGGAGAAGACGCGTTCGGTCCTCGACGTCCGACAACGCGGAGGGAGGCGCTCCCGGCGCGAGCGCCTGGATCGGAAGCGGGTCGAACGTCGCGGCGAGCGCCCTGCCGCCTTGCTGCCTCGCGCGCTCCGCGGTCTGCCGGATCAGTGTCTGATGACCGATGTGGACGCCGTCGAAGACGCCGATCGCGACCCCGAGCGCGCCGCGTGGCCATCCTTCGAAGTCCGCGAGCACGCCCACGAGCGCTGAGGCTAGTCGATGGCTCCAGCAGGAGCTGGCGCCGCCACCGGCTCACCGATCAGCTCCGGCGGCCGGATGTCCGCGATCGCGGGCGTCCCCGCCGGGATCGCGAACGGCGCCGCCGCTGCCAGGGACTCTCGCTGCGCTCGTGCCAGCCGGCTGCGCGTCACGCGCTTCTTTGCCGGCGCCGCCTCGGCCCTGAGGAACAGAACGGGTGTCGCGACGGCGAGGATGTAACCGAGGTAGTTCCCCTGGAAGTAGCGACCAAAGAAAAGGAATGCCAGGAGCGTCAGCGCATAGCCCGTCAGCATCGTCGCGAGCGTCGGCCGCTTCCACATCTTCCACATCCACCACAGCGCGATCGGTGTCGCGACCGCGATCTCGATCGCGGCGAACGGGAAGTCCGCCTGCCGGAACTGGATCACGCCGAGGGCGAGCAGGATCGCCGAGAAGCCCATGCCCGAGATCGGATATGTCCACGCCGCGCCGCCCGCGTTGTAGCGCACGACGTCGTCGTAGAAGGCAGCGAAGTCGTTGATGAGGAACGGCAGGAACGTGATCGCCAGGAACAGCGTCGCCGGCCACAGCGGTCCCCACAGCGCGTCCCACGCCTCCCGCAGGGTGCGCGGTCGGCGCGTGGCGAGGAGCCACACCGCGACGAACGGCATGATGAAGACGGCGTGCAGCTTGGCCGCCGCGGCGATCGCGATCGCGAGCGGTCCCAGGGTCCGGCGCTCGCGTTGCAGCAGCACCAGGCCGGCGAAGAGGAACAGCAGTACGAAGAAGTCGTTCCGGCCCTCGACGACGAACGGGAAGAGCTGCGGGTTGAGCGCGACGAGCGCGACAAGAGCAAGGCGGTTGTCCACGCGGCGCGCGAGGAGCGGCACCACCGCGAGGGCCGCGACGTACGCCGGCAGGTACAGATAGCGCTGATCCCAGAACAGCCCGACCTTGTCGAACAGCCACACGAACGGTGTCGTGATGAGGAACAGGAACGGGAAGTACGTGAGGTGATACAGCGCGGGGTTGTTCACCATCGGCCAGTAGTAGAGCGGTGTGTCGAGGTAATCGGCGACGTACGGGTTCTGCCCAAGGAGGAACTTACGCGCGGCCCACTCGATCATCAGTGCGCCATCGTGGATGTACGTGTACGGCTTCCCGGTCTCACGCAGGATGATCGAGGCGAGCGTTGGGGTGGCGACGAAGACGAGGACGATGGACGCAAGATGGATCGCTCGCTGACGAGGCGTGAACGCGGCGCCCCAGCGGTGATCGCGCATCGCGTATGCGATCGGCAGAACGCCGCAGGCGATGAGGAACAGGGCGTCGGCGCCGACTGGCAAGAGCTGCCAGAGCGGGACATCGCTCGTCGCCGCGACGGTCGTGTGGTTCCCGAACAGCAATAGCCAGTTCGCGGTCCCGACCGCGCTGATGACCTTCGCGTCGAGCGAGAGCTCGCGCCATGCCTGGAGAGCGGCGCGGGCGAAACGTTCCGCGGCCTTGATCACGTGCGTCCCCCTGCACCAACGAGTTTACCGGCGGGCTCGTCGAGATAGCGGCGCGGGAGCGCGAGGATCGCGTCGTTCATTACGAGTAGTCGCGCGACGGCGGCGTCGCGGCCGGCGGCACGCAGCGCCTCGATGCCTACCGCGTCCGCCAGATCGAGCGCACCGATCGCAAGACGCCGCAGCACGGCGAGATGCGCCGCTGACCCGAGCGCTCGCCCGAGGTCGCGCGCCATCGATCGGACGTACGTGCCGCTTCCGCAGACGATCAACAGCCGAGCGTCGGGCGGATCCCAGTGGGTCATCTCGAGCCTGTGGACCTGCACCGGACGCGCCGCGAGCTCGACCACTTCACCACTACGCGCGCGTGAGTACGCGGTCCGACCGCCGACCTTCACCGCGGCGTAGGCGGGCGGCACCTGCTGTATCACGCCGCGCAGTGGAGCGAGCCCCGCCTCGATGCGGGCCCCGTCCGTCGGTGCCGCCGCGCTGCGCGTCACCTCGCCTTCCCGGTCGTCCGTCGCCGTCTCGCTGCCGAAGCGCACGAGCGCGTCGTACACCTTCGGCGCGGTGTGAAGGCGCTCGGTCGCGCGCGTGGTCTCGCCGACGAGCACCGCTAAGAGTCCGGTCGCGAGAGGGTCGAGCGTGCCGCCGTGACCGACGCGCTTCAGCCCGAGGACGCCGCGCACGACCGCTACGACGTCGTGCGAGGTCCAGCCCTCGGGCTTGTCGATCGCGAGGATGCCGGCGGTCAGGCGACCCCTTCGGCGACCGGTTGCGTGGCGCGCGCAGCGGCGAGCGCCTCGCGTGCCGCGCGGAGGACGGCCTCACGCACCTCGCTCACGTTGCCAGTGATGAGGGCGCCAGCGGCGCGCACGTGGCCACCGCCGCCGAACCGCGCCATAACGGCCGACGCGTCCACCGAGGGTGCCCACGCCGAGGTACGGCAAGAGACCTTGATCATGCCCGCGTCGTGCTCGTTGAACAGCAGCGCCACACGCATGCCGTTCGCGCGCGCGATCTGCTCGACGAGGCCCGAGATGTCCTCGTCGAGCGCCTCCGCGTTCGCGAAGTCCTCGCGCGTCACCTCGGTCCACACGAGCTGTCCGTCCCCCTCACGTCGCATCTTCGAGAACGCGAAGCCCCAGAGCCTCAGGGCCTGGAAGCGCTTGTTGCGGAACACGTTGTAGGTGATGGCCTGTAGATCGGCGCCGGCGTCGCGCAGCCGCGCCGCGCGCTCGAGCGCGCGGGAGTCCGTCGAGGGGAACTGGAACGAGCCGGTGTCGGTCATGATGCCGATGAGCGCGGCGGTCGCCATGTCGGCGGTCCACTTCACGCCGAGCGCGTCGATCACGCGCGACACGAGCTCCGCCGTCGCGGCGGACGAGACGTCGACCAGGTTCACCGAGCCAAAGCGGTCGTTCGACGCGTGATGGTCGATGTTCACCAGGGTCGGGCCCTCGGGCAGCGCGAATTTCGCCCGCTCGGCCGACCCGAAGTCGACGGTGACGATGATGTCCGACGTGGCGGGCGGTGGGTCCGTGGTGTAGCGATCGGCCCACGCGAGGAATCGTGCGTGCTCCGGCACCGCATCGGCGCAGTGCAGCGTGACGCGCTTTCCCAGGCTATCGAGGGCGAGAGCGAGCGCGATGCCGGACCCGATCGTGTCCGGATCGGGATCGCGGTGCGAGACGATCGCGACGCTCTTCGCGCCGCGTAGCGTCTCGACAAGCTCTTTCATGCGTGGCCCTCTCGCTCCCGCGCCTCACGCAGGAGCGTCGCGATCCGTGCCGCGCGCTCCGCGGTCTGGTCCGAAAGGAACGTGAGGTCCGGGACGAAGCGAAGATCGGTACGCGCGCCGATCTCGTGGCGCAGGTAGGGGCGGGCCTCGTTGAGCGCGACCATGGTCGACCGCACCTGGTCCTCGCCGCCGAGCACACTGACGTGCACCTTCGCGCTGCGAAGGTCGGGCGTGACCTCCACCCCGGTCACCGTCGCGAACGCGATGCGCGGATCCCGCAGCTCTTCGCTGATGATCATCGCGAGCTCGCGCTGCAGCAGCGCGTTGACGCGGTCCGCTCGTTTGTACGCCACCCGCTGATTACCTCGGCTTTGGCTGGACGGTGTACGCCTCGATGACGTCGCCGACCTGGATGTCGTTCGTGTTGAGCGTGATGCCGCACTCGAGACCGGCCGCCACTTCGCGTACATCGTCCTTCACGCGGCGCAGCGACTCGATGTGGCCGTCGTGCATGACCTCGCCGCCGCGCAGCAGGCGCGCCTGCACACCGCGCCGCATGACACCGTCGAGCACACCGCAACCGGCGATCGTCGTCTTGCCAGCGGTGAAGATCTGGCGCACCTCCGCGTGACCGATGACCGTTTCGACCATCACCGGCTCGAGCATCCCGGTGAGCGCCTTCTGCACGTCGTCGAGAAGCTCGTAGATGACCTTGTACTGGCGAACGTCGACGTTCGTCTGATCGGCGACCCGTTTCGCGGGCGCCTCCATCTTCGTGTTGAAGCCGATGACGACGGCGCTCGAGGCGGCGGCGAGGGTCAGGTCGGACTCGGTGATGTCGCCGACGGCATCGTGGATCACCTGCAGGCCGACTTCCTCCTGCGGGATCTTCGCGAGGGCACCCTTGATCGCTTCGAGGGAGCCCTGGACGTCGGCCTTGAGGACGAGCTTGAGCTCCTTCGCCTTGCCCTCCTGGACCTGGGCGAACATCTCATCGAGCGTCGCGGGCTTCTCCGCCCCTCCAGCGCCCGCACGCTCACGTGCGTTAGCGGCGACGAGCGCCTTCGCGGTCTTCTCGTCCGCGACGGCGCGGAAGACATCGCCGGCCTCTGGAACGCCGGGCAGGCCGAGGATCTCGACCGGGCGGGACGGCTCGGCTCGGCCGACGGGCTTGCCCTTGTCGTCGGTCATCGCCTTCACGCGTCCGGCCGCGACGCCGGCGACGACGTAATCGCCGCGCTCGAGGGTCCCGGTCTGCACGAGCACTGTCGCGACGGGTCCGCGCTTCGTATCCAGGTGCGCCTCAACGACGCGACCGATCGCCGGACGATCCGGGTTGGCGGTGAGCTCGGCGACGTCCGCCACGAGGAGAACCGTCTCGAGCAGATCGTCGAGCCCCAGCTTCGTGCGCGCCGAGACCGGCACGAGCGGCGTGTCGCCGCCGTACTCCTCGATCGTCACGCCGTGTTCCGCGAGCTGTGCCTTGACCTGGTCGGGATTCGCGTCGGCCTTGTCCATCTTGTTGAGCGCGACGACGATCGGGACCCCCGCGGCCTTCACGTGCGAGATCGCCTCGACGGTCTGCGGCTGCACGCCGTCGTCGGCCGCGACGACCAGGATCGCGACGTCGGTGAGCTGCGCGCCGCGCGCGCGCATCGCGGTGAACGCTTCGTGACCGGGTGTGTCGAGGAACGTGACCTTGCGGTCGTTGTACTCGATCTGGTACGCGCCGATGTGCTGCGTGATCCCACCGGCCTCTCGGGCGGTCACGTTGGTGGTGCGGATCGCGTCGAGGAGGCTCGTCTTCCCGTGGTCGACGTGGCCGAGGATCGTGATGACCGGCGGGCGCGGCTTGAGCTTGCTTGCGTCGTCCTCGGTCCAGAGCTCGGGCTTGAGCGGCGCGATCTCGGCTTCGGTGTCCTCGACGGCGGGCGGTGCCTCCTCCTCGGGCTTGGTCTCGATGCCGAGCTCCGTCGCGACGAGGCTCGCGGTATCGAAGTCGATCGTCTGATTGATCGACGCCATCGTGCCCATGTTCACCAGAGCGCGCATGAGGTCGACGACATTGAGCTCGAGCAGCTTCGCGAGGTCCCCGACGGAGACCGACTTCGGCAGGACGACCGGCGGACGTCCTTCGATGACCGCCACGGCCGGCGCG
>WNGA01011318.1_pt1 | contig 14618 bp, 8 predicted proteins | sample 5400061 | NCBI WGS metagenome assembly WNGA01 (sample SAMN13153366, study PRJNA577476) | soil metagenome | isolation source: 100 cm soil or saprolite under grassland replicate 2 | place: USA:California | collected 2016-06-15
CTCTATATCTTCCCCAAGATCGGTGACGCGGATATGCCCGTGGTCGACTTCGTGGTGCTCGACCGGCAGCTCGTCGGCGGCGCGCGGGGCTACGGAACGAACCGGTCGGAAAGTCAGGGGTTCGCCGCGGAGCTGGCCGCCCTTCCCACGAAGGGGTACGAGCAGATCCTGGACCGGAACGGCCTGCTGATCTTCCGGAAGCACCCCCCGAGCCTGTTCGGCCAACCCGGCGACGTGCCGCTCGTCGGGGACTGGACGGGCACCGGGTGGCCCAAGCGCGGCGTGTTTCGTCACGGGGCGTGGCGCCTCGATCTGAACGGGAACAATCGGTGGGACGGATGTCGGGTCGACGCCTGCCTGAACTTCGGAGCCTCGGCCGATGTGCCCGTGGTCGGCGATTGGACGGGAAACGGACAGACGAAGGTGGGGATTTTTCGCGATGGAGGGTGGTCGCTGGATCTCAACGGGAACCGACGATGGGACGGGTGCGCCGTGGACGGCTGCATGAGCTTCGGGCTCGCCGGGGACGTGCCCGTCGTGGGGGACTGGACGGGGAGCGGGCGGACGAACATCGGGGTCTTTCGTCGGGGCACGTGGTTCCTGGACCTGAATGGCAACGGCCGGTGGGACGGGTGTGGCATCGATGCCTGTATCGACACGGGCGCCGTACGCGACGGCAACCCCCTCGGTGACTGGTAGACTCCGGCCCGTGCAAGGACGGATCTTCGCCCTGCTTCCTGTCATCGTCGTCCTTGCTCTTCCTTCCCTTCTCGCCGCCCAGACGCCGCCGCACGTCGCCCGGTTCAGCCCCGAGGGCGTCGTCAAGGGTGTGCGCCAGGTGACCGCGCGCTTCTCGGCACCGATGGTGCCGCTCGGCGACCCGCGGCCGGCGACCGAGGCGTTCGACATCGCGTGCCCGGAAGCGGGCACGGCCCGCTGGGTCGATAGCCGCGAGTGGGCGTATGACTTCGCGCGCGATCTGCCGGCCGGCGTGCGCTGCACGTTCCGCGTGCGCGCCGGGCTCACCACGCTCGACGGCGTGGCCGTCGGTGGGCGACGGGAGTTCGCGTTGTCGACGGGCGGCCCCGCGGTCCTCGACTCGTCCCTGCCGCGCGCCGGCGCCGAGTGGATCGACGAGCAGCAGGCGTTCGTGCTCGTCCTCGATGCGCCCGTCGACGAGGCCACGGTCGTCACCCACGCGCACTTCGTGATCGAGGGCCTGGCGAGCCGGGTCGGCGCGCGTCTCGTCGGCGGCGCCGACCGGCAAGCCATCCTCGCCTCCCGCGGCACGGCGCTGCCGTCGGCCCCGATCGTCGTCGTGCAGGCCCGCCAGCGCTTTCCCAGTGGCGCGCGCGTCACCCTCGTGTGGGGCAAGGGCATCGCGACCGTGAGCGGCGTGGCGACGGATCAGGACCAGCGGCTCGAGTTTCGCGTGCGCCCGGCCTTCGAGGTGAGCTTCACCTGCGAGCGGGAGCGCAAGGACGCCGACTGCATCCCCGTCACACCGATGCGCGCCCAGTTCTCGGCGCCCGTCCCGTGGGCCCAGGCGAGCCGGCTCGTGCTGGTGGGGCCGGACGGACGGCGCGTCAAGGCGGAGGCGCGCGATCCACGCGAGCCGCTTCACTGGAACGTCTCGTTTCGCGGCCCCTTCCCCGAGCACTCGACGTTTCGCCTGGAGATGCCGGCCGACCTCGTGGACGATGCCAACCGGCGCGCCGTCAACGCCGCGCGCTTCCCGCTCACGGTGAAGACGGCCGCCTTTCCCCCGCTGGCGAAGTTCGCCGCGCGCTTCGGGATCGTCGAGCGCGCCGATCCCGTGCTGCCCGTCACGCTGCGGCGGATCGAGCCCAGGGTGAAGGTGGCGCTGCTCCGAGCCGATCGCGAGCCGAAGGCCGGCGCCGCGGCCTTCATCGAGCGGGTGAAGGCCGCGGTGTTCCACATCCCGCCGGAGGCGAGCGGCGAGATCCTGCCGTGGCTGCGGCGCGTCGCCGAGGCCAAGCGGGAGACGTCGGTCTTCGGCGCCGACGGCGCGCGCTCCCGCGTGCGCGAATCCGTCCTGCCGAAGCCGGGGGGCGCCGACGCGTTCGAGGTCGTGGGGTTACCCCTCGGCCGGCCCGGCCTCTACATCGTAGAGCTGGAGAGCGCGCGGCTCGGCCAGTCCCTGCTGGAGAAGCCGGGACCGATGTACGTCCCCACCGCCGCGCTCGTGACCAATCTCGCCGTCCACTTCAAGTGGGGCGCCGAGAACGCGCTCGTCTGGGTGACCGCGCTCGACAGCGGCCGGCCCGTGGCCGGCGCGCGCGTGACGATCCAGGACTGCGCGGGCGCCGTGCGCTGGCGCGGCGAGACGGACACGGAAGGCATCGCGCGCGTGAAGGCGCTCCCGGCGCGCGCCGCCGCGCCGCGCTGCCCGGAGATCCGCCCGGGTAACGACTATGAACAGTCCCGGGCGCTGCGCGACACCAACGACGGCCTGCTCGTCATCGCGCAGACGCCGGACGATCTCGGTCTCGTCCACTCGAGCTGGGACGAGGGCATCCAGCCCTGGCGGTTCAACCTGCCGATCGCCGAGGAGCGGGGGACGCTGCGTGCCCACACCATCCTCGACCGGCCCCTCTTCCGTGCCGGCGAGACCGTGCACATGAAGCACGTGCTCCGCCGCCCGTCGCTCGCCGGCTTCGAGGCGGTCTCCGACGCCGCGCGGCCGCGACGCGTGGTGCTCGAGCACGTGGGCAGCGACGAGAAGTACGAGCTCCCGCTGGCGTGGAGCGCCGCGGGAACGGCGGAGACGACGTGGACGATCCCGAAGGAGGCGCGGCTCGGCTCGTACGCGATCACCCTCGTGGGCGTGCCGCTCCAGCGCGCGCGCGGGATACAGGAGGATGCCGAGGCGTCGTATCCGTCGGGCAGCTTCCGCGTCGAGGAGTTCCGCCTCCCGACGCTGCGCGCCGTCATCCGCTCGCCGACCGAGCCGCTGGTCGACGTCACCGAGGTCCCGCTCGACGTGGCGGTCACCTATCTGGCCGGTGGCGGGGCGCGCCGACTGCCGGTCACCGTGCGGGCGCAGATCCAGCCCCACCCGTTTCCGGCCTTCGACGACTTCGAGAACTTCGTCTTCGCCAACGGCGGCGTGAAGGAAGGCATGACCCGGCGCGCGCGCGCCGACGACGACGAGGACGAGGAGGGCGCGTCCCCGGCCCCCCGGGGCCGGCCCGCCATCCACCAGCGCGAGGCCCTGACGCTCGACGACACCGGCACCGCCCGCACGAGCGTGCGCCGGCTCGCGCACGCGTCCGTCCCGCGCGACCTGCTCGTCGAGCTGGAGTATCGCGATCCCGCCGGCGAGACGCAGACGGCGGCCCGGCGCATGACGCTGTGGCCGGCAACACGTCTCGTCGGCCTGCTGCCGGAGGGCGGCGAGGTCTTCGGGGAGACCGTGAAGGCGCAGGCGGCGGTGATCGACCTGGCCGGCCGACCCGTCGCCGGTGTTCCGGTGACGGTGGACGTGTTCGAGCGCAAGCTCTACTCGCACAGGAAGCGCCTGGTCGGCGGCTTCTACGCGTACGAGCACGTGCAGGAGATCCGGCGCGCCGGCGAGCTCTGCCGGGGCACGACGTCGGTGGGCGGCGTGGTCGTCTGCGAGGGCAAGGCGCCGGCCACCGGCAGCTTGATTCTCCAGGCCACGGCCGCGGATCCGCACGGTCGCGTGACGATCGCCAGCGTCGACGTGTGGGTGGTGGACCCCGAGGCGGCCTGGTGGTTCGACGTGCGCGAGCACGACCGGATGGACGTGCTCCCCGAGCGCCGACGCTGGGAGCCCGGCGAGCGCGCGCGCTTCCAGGTGCGCATGCCGTTCCGCGAGGCGACGGCGCTCGTGACGACCGAGCGCGAAGGCGTCCTGGACGCCCGCGTGATCACGCTCGCGGGCGGCCAGCCGGTGGTCGAGGTGCCCGTGCTCGACGCCTACGCGCCGAACGTGTTCGTCTCGGTGCTGGCCGTGCGCGGGCGCGTCGGCGGCGTTCAGCCCACGGCCTTCGTCGACCTGGGCCGGCCGGCCTTCAAGCTCGGCATCGCGGAGATCCGCGTGGGCTGGCGCGCCCACGAGCTCCGGGTCACGGTGACGCCGGAGCGCGAGACGTATCGCGTGCGTGAGCGCGCGCGCGTGCGCGTCCAGGCGCGCACGGCCGACGGTCAGGCGCCTGCCGCGGGCAGCGAGGTCGCGCTCGCCGCCGTCGACGAGGCGCTGCTCGAGCTGGCGCCGAATCCGAGCTGGGACCTGCTCCCGGCCATGATGGCCCGCCGCGGGCTCGCGCTCGGCACGGCGACCGCACAGCTGCAGGTCGTCGGCAAGCGTCACTTCGGGCTCAAGGCGCTGCCCGCGGGCGGAGGCGGCGGGCGGCAGACGACGCGCGAGCTGTTCGACACGCTCCTCTACTGGAACGCGCGCGTCGTCCTCGACGGGCGCGGCGAGGCGGCCGTCGAGATTCCCTTGAACGACTCGCTCACGAGCTTCCGCGTGGTCGCGGTGGCGACCGGTGGCGTCGGCCGCTTCGGCACCGGCGCGACGACCATCCGGACGACGCAGGACTTGATGCTGCTGGCCGGGCTGCCGCCACTGGTCCGCGCGGGCGATCGCTTCGGCGCCGAGGTCACCCTGCGCAACGCGACCAACCAGCCGATGGAGGTCGTCGCGCGGGCACGCGTCGAGGGCCTGGCAGCGACGCTCGAGCCGCGCGCGTCCACGCTGGCCCCCGGAGAAGCGCGGGCGGTCACGTGGGATATTGCCGTGCCCGCCGGCGCCTCGGCGTTGGCCTGGGAGATCGAGGCGGGCGAGCGCGGGGGCGCCATGGATCGCCTGCGCATCACGCAGAAGGTGATCTCGCCGGTCCCGGTCCGGATCTACCAGGCGACGCTGCTCCAGGCGACGTCCGGCGGTCCGATAAGGCAGACGGTCGAGCGGCCGCCCGACGCGCTCGCCGGTCAGGGCGGCATCCGCGTGACGCTGGCGCCATCGCTGCTGGCCGGCGCCGAGCCGCTGCGGGAATGGATGGCGCGTTATCCCTACACGTGCCTCGAGCAGGAGGTCTCCCGCGCGGTCGCGCTGGGCGACGAGGCACGCTGGCGCGCGCTCGTCGAGCGGCTGCCTGCCCACGTCGACGCCGATGGGCTCCTCAAATATTTCCCCCGCGCGGTCGTCGGGAGCGACGTGCTCACCGCCTATGTCAGCGCCGTCGTCCACGAGCGGGGATGGACGATCCCCGAGGCGATCCAGACGCGCCTGGACGACGGCCTCCGCAAGTTCGTCGAGGGCAAGATCCGTCGCGGCTCGGATATCCCGCGCCCCGACTTGACGCTGCGCAAGCTGGCCGCGCTGGAGGCGCTCTCGCGTCGGGGCCACGCCGACCCGCCGCTGGTCTCGACGATCGCCGCCGAGCCGAATCTCTGGCCGACCTCGGGCGTGCTGGACTGGTGGAACGTGCTGCGCCGGGTGAGCGGCCTCCCCCAGCGCGCGGCGAGGGTCGGCGAGGCCGAGCGCATCGTGCGCGCGCGCCTGAACGTGCAGGGTACGACCATGGGATTCTCCACCGACACGAGCGATCGGCTGTGGTGGCTGATGATCTCCAACGACGTCAACGCCGTGCGCCTGGTGCTGACGTTGCTCGATGCCGCCGTCTGGAAGGACGAGCTGCCGCGGATCGTGCGGGGCGCGGTCGGGCGCCAGCAGCGGGGCGCCTGGGACCTGACGGTCGCCAACGCGTGGGGCGCCCTCGCGCTGGAGAAGTTCGCGCGCGAGTACGAGCGGACGCCGGTGGCGGGCGTGAGCGCCGCCGCCCTGGCCGGCGCGCGGCGCTCCCTCGACTGGGCCGCGGCGCCGCGCGGCGGCTCCCTCGCCTTCCCGTGGCCTGCGGCGGCCGACGAGCTGACGGTGAGCCACGAGGGCGCGGGACGGCCGTGGGTCACCGTGGAAGCCCAGGCGGCCATCCCGCTGCGCGCGCCGCTGTCGAGCGGATACCGCATCGTCCGCGCGTTGATGCCGATCGAGCGCCGTGACGCCACGCGCTGGAGCCGCGGCGACATCGTGCGCGTCCGGCTCGAGGTGCAGGCGCAGTCCGACATGACCTGGGTGGTGGTCAACGATCCGCTGCCGGCGGGCGCGTCGCACCTCGGCCGCGGCCTCGGCGGGGAGTCCACGATCGCCGCGGGCGGCGAGTCGTCACGAGGCTGGGCGTGGCCGGCGTATCAGGAGCGCGCCTTCGACGCCTTCCGCGCCTACTATCGCTTCGTCCCCAAGGGTACGCTGACCGTGGAGTACACGATGCGGCTGAACCAGGCGGGACGGTTCGCGCTGCCGCCGACGCGGGTCGAGGCGCTCTACGCGCCGGAGATGTTCGGCGAGCTGCCCAACGCCGCCCTCGAGGTCGCGCCGTGATCCTCGGTCCCCCCCTGGCCGTCGTCCTGGCACTCCTCGGCGCCCTGTCGCCGCCGCTCCCGCCGACGTTTCCCACCGTGCGCGCGGCGTGGCGGCCGTCGGAGGCCGCGCTGCTCGACCGGCACGGCGAGACGCTGCACGAGCGGCGCGTCGACCCGGCGCGACGGCGCCTGGCGTGGACCGCGCTCGAGGGCGTCTCGCCGGCGCTCGTGGCGGCGGTGCTCGCCTCGGAGGATCGGCGCTTCCGCGAGCACGGCGGCGTCGACCCGCGCGCCCTCGGGGCCGCCGTCGTGCAACGGCTGCGGGGCGGGCCGCCCCGCGGCGGCAGCACGCTGACCATGCAGCTCGCGGGGCTGCTCGACCCCGCCCTGCGGCGGCGCCGTGAGCCGCGTGGGCTCGCCGAGAAATGGCGGCAGATCCGGCGGGCCCACGCCCTCGAGTCGCGCTGGTCCAAGGACCAGATCCTCGAGGCCTATCTGAACCTCGTCACGTTCCGCGGCGAGCTGATCGGGGTGGCGGCCGCGGCCGACGGCGTCTTCGGCAAGATGCCCGACGGTCTCACCGCGCCGGAGTCCGCCGTGCTCGCCGCGCTCCTGCGCGGCCCCGGCGCCTCTCGCGATCTCGTCGGCCGCCGGGCGCTGCTGCTCGCCGGCCGGGCCGTGGACATCGATGAGGTGAGCGCGGCCGTGGAGCGCGCGTTCGCCGCGGGCGGACGGAACGGACCGCGTCGCGCCGAGGCGCCGCACGTCGCCCAGCGGCTGCTCCATGCCGGCGGCGACACGCGGGTGGTCTCGACGCTCGACGCCGGCGTGCAGCGCCTGGCCGCCGAGTCGCTCCGCCGCCACGTGCTCGCCGTGCGGGGCGCCCACGTGGCGGACGCCGCCGTCCTCGTCGTCGACAACGCCACCGGCGACGTGCTCGCGTACGTGGGCTCGAGCGGCGATCTCTCGCCGGCGCCCTTCGTCGACGGCATCCGCGCGCGCCGCCAGGCGGGCTCGGCGCTCAAGCCCTTCCTCTACGCGCTGGGGCTCGACCAGCGGATCCTCACGCCGGCCACGCTGCTGGACGACACACCGCTCGAGATCGCCGTCGCCGGCGGTCTCTACCGGCCCCGCAACTACGACGAGTCCTTCCGCGGCCCCGTGAGCGCCCGCACGGCGCTGGCGGCGTCCCTCAACGTGCCGGCCGTGCGCATCCTCGAGCTCCTCGGTCCCGAGGCCTTCGTCGCACAGCTGCGCCGGCTCGGCTTCGGGCTCGAGCAGGCGGGTGACTGGTACGGCCCCGCGCTGGCCCTCGGCTCGGCCGACGTGACACTCTGGGAGATGGTGGGCGCCTATCGGGCGCTGGCGAGCGGCGGGACGTGGCGTCCGTTGCGACTGACCCCGGGCGAGCCCGCCGGCGAGACGCGCCGCGTGATCTCCGAGGACGCCGCGTTCGTCGTCGCCCACGTGCTGGCCGATCGTGAGAGCCGTACCGCCACCTTCGGTCTCGAGAACGTCCTGGGCACGCCGTTCTGGACGGCGGTCAAGACGGGCACCAGCAAGGACATGCGCGACAACTGGTGCCTCGGCTTCTCCCGCCGCTACACCGTCGGCGTGTGGGTCGGCAACTTCTCGGGCGAGCCGATGCGCAACATCAGCGGGGTCACCGGCGCCGCTCCGGTCTGGGTCGACGTGATGACCGCGCTCCATCGCTCGCTCCCGAGCGTGGCTCCGGCGCCCACGCCCGGCGTCGTGGGCGCGCGCGTGGTGTTCGTGGACGACGTCGAGCCGCCGCGCCGCGACTGGTTCCTGCGCGGCACCGAGCCGATCGCCGTCGCGACGGCGCCCGCGCACCACGCACGCATCGTGGCGCCGGTGAGGGGAACGATCATCGCCCTCGATCCCGAGATCCCGCGCGGTCGGCAGCGCGTCGCCTTCGAGGCTGACGGCGGAGAGCCCGGACTGCGATGGGTCCTCGACGGCGTCGAGCTGGCCGGAGCACCCGGCCCGTTCCTCTGGGAGCCACGCCCCGGCCGCCACACCCTCGCCCTCCGCGACGCCGAAGCCCGCCTCCGCGACACCATCACCTTCGAAGTCCGCGGCCGCCCCTGACGGGGCGCTGACGGGGTCAGGCCTTGACTTCTAAACAACTCGGCCGAGGCGTGTCACATCCGCGGCGATGCGATCATCCGATTCGAGGCGGCTGGCCAGGCGCGACACTGTGACGCTGATGGTCGCGGCGTCCCGGTCGAGTGCGGCGGCGACGTCGGCCACGCGGTATCCAAGCCGCCTCACGAGAACGAAACTCAAGGTAGCCCGGGCGCTGCTGACGAATCGACTCCGATCCGGGCTCCGGAGCGTGTCCGGATCCAACGGGATCCGGAGCGCCAGCTCCTTCACGGCCACATCCAACGGTTTTCTGGCCAGCGCACCAGCCAGTTGGGCGGCTTGCCCTACTGGCTGGGCAACCGGGCGCGCACCGAGGAACTGTTGGTCCTGGGTCTGGTAATACCGCTCGTCGTGACCCGCGCCGATCCCGGCCAGGACGAATCGTCCGTAAGCCGCCCGACCGCCCAACATGCCCAAGATCAGGCTCGGGTCGATCGGTCCTGTCCTGTCGCCTGCGAGATACGCTCGATGGCCGCTGTACGGATACAGGTCGGGATCGTCAACCAATCGAGCGCGCACCGGGTTGAGATGTATGTAGCGGATCAGAGTCGTGAGGTACTCGTCCCTCTCGCAAACGATCGCTCTGTATCGCCCCTGGAAGAGATGGCCGACCGTGCCATGCACCCGATTGAATCGCTGGGTGTAGGACTGCTGCAATCCCTGCATGAACTTCGCCAGCGGTGCTTCGGAAGTCTGTAGCAACAGATGAACATGATTCGGCATCAGACAGTATGCGTAGAGGACGATGCCGTATCGCTTCTGATACGTCGCCAGCTGAGTGAGGTAGACCTGATAATCGAGGTCGGTCAGAAACGTCGGCTGTCGCCGATTACCTCGCGCGATGATGTGATAGAGCAACCCCGGGGCAAAGACCCGCAGCCGACGCGCCATGCCCTCTTAGCACTGGGTATGCCAGGCCCCTTCGAATTCTTCGCTGATGTTTAGAAGTCAAGGCCTGACCCCAATCAGGCGGGGTGACCCCAATCAGGCGGGGACGGTCAGCTCCACGCCGAGCTCGGCGAGGCGGGGACGGACGCGGTCGGTGAGGAGGCCGATGCGGACGAGGTTGGTGACCATCGAGGCGTGCATGTCGCGCCGGAAGAACTTCCGGTACACCGCGTAATCGTTCCGGGCGGCCGCGTCCCGACGGTAGGTCCGGACCTCGTCGATCTGCGCGCGGGAGAATCCGAGGTCCTCGTAGGCCTCACGCGGGAAGAAACCGGTCAGCACCTTCTCCAGGGCGAGGCACGTGAAGTCCTCCATCTCGCACCGCTCGGCCTCGCTCGCCTCGCGGACGATCGCCGGCAGCGACAGCATGCCGAAGCCCATGTGGCGGGACTCGTCCTGCAGGATGCGCCCGCAGACCTCGCGCAGCACGGGATCGGTCGCCGCCTGGCCCATCATCCGGAACATGGAGACGGCGAACGTCTCGGCCACGAGCTGGAGCGCGATCGTCTTGATGTACCAGCGGGGGTCGGTGAGGATCGCGTCGAACAGGAAGCGCTCGTTGTCCGGCATCGGATAGTGCAGTCCCCCCAGCCGGGTCTCGATGTAGCGCTCGAGCACCTCGTTGTGCCGGGCCTCGTCCACCACCTGGGTCGCCTGGAAGAACTTCTCGTCCGTGCCCGTCACGATGTTCACGAGCTGGCTGCACGCGAGCATGGCGCCCTGCTCGCCGTAGAGCAGTACGGACAGACGCCAGGCCGTCACCCGGCGGTTGAGCTCGACGCGCTCGGCCTCCCCGAGCCGCTCCCACAGCGGGCTGCCGTGGATGTCGATGAGCTCGTCGGCGAGTACGCGACCGTCGTCGGTCCCCGGCGCGTCCCAGGCGATGTCGCGGGAGGCGTTCCACTGATCCCGCTTGGCCTTCTCGTAGAGACTGCGCATGTCCTCGGCCCGGACCGAGTAGTCGAACTCGAACACCGTGTCGAGGGAGCCGCTGATGGTGCGCCGATCCATGGGGACCTCCGAGCTCGCGAGAGAACTCTCGAGTCGATTCCGAAACCTGCTAGTTTTTACCATGCGCTCGTGGACGGGTCAACTTAGACTCGGGGCGTGCGGGCCAAACAGCAGGCGGTACGCGACCAGATCCTGAGGACGGCGGCCGACCTCTTCCGGGAGGGCGGCTTCCGGGCCACCACCCTCGACGACATCGTCAAGCCGCTCGGCATGTCGAAGGCCTCGCTCTACACCTACTTCCGGGCCAAGGAAGAGATCCTCGCCGCCATCTCGCGGGAGACCATCGAGCGCTTCACCCGCGAGCTGGCGCTCGTCCGTGGCTCCGATCTCTCGCCGGAGGACAAGCTCCGGCGCATCGTGCGGGGGCACGTGCGCTTCGTGATCGCGAACCGGTCGTTCCTCACGGTGTTCTTCAGCGAGGAGACCAACCTGCCCCCCCGCTTCGCCCGCGCGCTGGCTGCCCAGAAGGACCACTACGACAAGGGCGTCGAGGCCGTCGTCGCCGAGGGGATCCGGGCCGGGATCTTCCGCGACGTCTCGCCCCGCGTCGTGGTCTTCGGCCTGCTCGGCATGGTGAACTGGGTCTACAAGTGGTACAACCCGCGCGGCCGCTGGGGGGCCGAGGACATCTCGTCGGCCTTCCTGGCGCTCGTCGAGGACGGGCTCCTGCGTCGGCCGCGGCGGGAGCCGGCGGTGGCCCGCCGGATCGCCCGCGTGCGCCGCGACCTCCATGATCTGGCCAGGGCTCTCGATCGATGAGAGGGGTCAGACTTTGACTCTTACCGATCTTGCCGGGAGCCAACGCGGACACCGCGCCGGTCAACCAAGATCGGTAAGAGTCAAAGTCTGACCCCATTAATACTCGTTCAGGGGGCGCGGCGGCGGCGCGAACTTGCCCGCCTTGCTCTGGCCGAGACCGAGGCGCACCAGCGCCTCCGCCATCGCGACGGCGCACGCGACCGGCTCGACGACGACGAGCGGGGTGCGGCGTCGGAGCGCGTCGGCGTGGGGCGCGAGCCGGGCGCCTCCCAGGATCACGAGATCGGCGCCGCTCACGCGCGCGGCCGCCAGCGCGTCGGCGAGCCGCTCGACGACCTCCTCGGCCGCCGGCTCACCGGCCGCGCGCACCGCGGGGCGAACCCGAGGAGCTGCACCACGTCTTCCGTGTACGCGATCATCCGCGGCGACGTCGTGACGATCAGGAAGCGATGGCAGAGCGGTGTGGCGAAGGCCATCGCGGCCTCGGCGAGCCCGACGACGGGAGCCTCCATGACCTCCTTGATCGCCCCGGTGCCGTAGTTACCGAACCCGGCCAGCACGACCGCGTCGGGCCGCGGGGCCAGGGCCGCGAGCCGCGTCGCGAGCGGCCGGCCGGCCATGTAATCGCCGTAGACGCTGTCGACGGCGGGTGGGCCCTCACGGTTCGTCCACGGAACGATCTCGGTGCCCGGCGATGCCGCCCCGCGGGCGAGGACCGCACACGCTCGGGTCACCGCTTCCGTCGAGTTGGGGTTGGCGAGCAGGAGCTTCACGACGGTTCCCGTGCTATGGAAGCGGAAGCTCCGCTCGGAATCAAGGGGATTCGTATACAATCGCCGTCCGCGATGACCGCGCGCGACCCGCTGGGCGATCTCGTTCCGAGTCCCCGGATTCTCCTCGGTCCCGGCCCGAGCATGGCCGATCCGCGCGTGCTGCGCGCGATGGCCACGCCGCTGCTCGGTCAGTTCGACCCCGAGTTCACCGCGGTGATGAACGACGTGATGTCGCTCTCCCGCCTCGTCTTCCAGACCGCCAACGAGCGGACGTTCCCGGTGTCGGGCACGGGCCGGGCCGGTCTGGAGGCGGCGATGACGTCGCTCGTCGAGCCGGGCGATCGCGTGGTCGTCGGTGAGTGTGGGCGCTTCGGCTTGCTCCTCATCGAGCTGGCCGAGCGCTGCGGCGCCAAGGTCGTGTCCGTGCGGGCGCCCTGGGGCCGCGTGATCGAGCCCGACGCCCTCGAGCGGGCACTCGCCGGCGGTCCGGCGAAGGTCGTCGCCATCGTGCACGGCGAGACGTCGACCGGCGTGCTCCAGCCGCTCGAGGATATCGCGCGCCTCGCGCGACGCCACGACGCGCTCCTGCTCGTCGACGCGGTCGTCACGCTCGGCGGCGTCGAGGTCGCGGTGGACGACTGGGGCATCGACGTCGCGGTCGCGGGAACCCAGAAGTGCCTGTCGTGTCCGTCGGGCCTGGCGCCGGTCACATACAACGCGCGCGCCGAAGCCGCGCTCGAGGCGCGCACGAGCCGGATCTCGAGCAACTACCTCGATCTCACCCAGCTCGCCCGCTACTGGAGCCCGGCGCGCTTCAACCATCACACGGCGCCGACGGCGATGGTCTACGGCCTTCGCGAGGCGCTGCACGCGATCGAGGTCGAGGGGCTGACGGCCCGGTTCGCCCGTCACCGGTGCCACGGCGACGCGCTGCGCGCCGGCATCCGTGCCCTCGGGCTCGAGCTGTTCGGGCCGGAGCCGCCCGCGCATCGATTGCCCATGCTCACGCCGGTCGTCGTGCCGGACGGCGTCGACGAGCTGAGGGTGCGGCGGCGGCTCCTCCATGATTTCGGCGTCGAGATCGGCGCCGCGTTCGGTCCGCTCGAGGGTCGCATCTGGCGGATCGGGACGATGGGCTACTCCGCCTCGCGCCGCAACGTGCTCACGGGCCTGGCGGCGCTCGAGAGCGTGCTCCGCCGCGAGGGCTTTCGCGCGCCCGGCGGGGTCGGCGTCGAGGCCGCGCTCGCCCACTACGCCGCGGTCGGCGCGGACACGTGAGCGGATGACCTATCCCCGTGACCTGATCGGCTACGGCCGGACCCCGCCCGATCCGAAGTGGCCGGGGCAGGCGCGCCTGGCCCTGCAGATCGTCGTGAACTACGAGGAGGGCGGCGAGCGGTCGATCCTCCACGGCGACACCGAATCGGAGGCCTTCCTGCAGGAGGTGGTCGGCGCCGAGCCGCTCCGGGGCGTGCGCAATCTCCAGGTGGAGTCCATCTACGAGTACGGCAGCCGCGCCGGCTTCTGGCGGCTCATGCGGCTCTTCGCCGAGCGCGGGATCACGGTCAGCTTCTTCGCCGTCGCGATGGCGCTGGAGCGGCACCCGGAGGCGGCGCGGGCCATCGTCGAGGCCGGCCACGAGGTGGTGAGCCACGGCTGGCGCTGGATCGACTACCAGTTCGTGAGCGAGGCCGTCGAGCGCGAGCACATCCGGCTCGCGGTCGAGAGCCTGACGAAGGTGACGGGCGGCCGTCCGCTCGGCTGGTACACGGGACGGCTCAGCCCGAACACGCGCCGGCTCGTCGTCGAGGCCGGCGGCTTCCTCTACGACGCGGACGCCTACAACGACGATCTACCGTACTGGGTCGACGTGAGCGGCCGGCCGCATCTGGTCATCCCCTACACGCTCGACAACAACGACATGAAGTTCGGTACGCCTCAGGGCTTCAACTCGGGCGACGACTTCTTCGCCTACCTCCGCGACGCCTTCGACGTCCTCTACGCGGAAGGGGCGGACGCCCCGAAGATGATGTCGGTCGGCCTGCACATGCGCCTGGCCGGCCGCCCCGGCCGCGCCGCCGCCCTCGCGCGCTTCCTCGATCACGTCGCCAAGCACGACCGCGTCTGGATCTGCCGCCGCCTCGACATCGCCCACCACTGGATCGCCCACCACCCGCTTAGACCTTGACCTCGCGGTTGAAGCGGTCGATGTACTCCGACCGCTTCGGGTTCAGCTTGGCCCAATCGACCCCGTGGTAGGTCTCCAGCATCGTGGCGTCCTTCGCGTACTGCTGGAGCGCCGTGCTGTAGGGCACCTTCGCGTTCGTGGGCGCGAGCAGATAGGGCTTGTCGCCCATCTTCTGCTGGACCTCGGGGCTCAGCGAGGCGTCGATGTAGGCGGCCGCGAGATCGGCGTTCTTGGTGTTCTTCACGATGTGCATCGTGCTGCGGATCGCCTGCCATCCGGTGTCGGGCCGGGTGAGCGCGATGGGCACGCCCTTGGACTGCAGATCGCCCACGTTGTTGTTGTAGTGCGGGCCGACGTCG
>WNGA01007959.1_pt1 | contig 14616 bp, 13 predicted proteins | sample 5400061 | NCBI WGS metagenome assembly WNGA01 (sample SAMN13153366, study PRJNA577476) | soil metagenome | isolation source: 100 cm soil or saprolite under grassland replicate 2 | place: USA:California | collected 2016-06-15
ATCTTATAGACAAGGCCTTAGCAAAAATATGTTTTGCATATAATACAGAAGCGATCCTCAAAACTGATGCAATATATTCTGTAGATATAACGAATAATCCCGGTACTGAAAAAGCTTCAGGAATATTCGTAATTAGGATGGGTTTTGTAAATGAGAAACCAGAAGTTACTCTATTAAAAATAAACAGGCTTCCATTTAATCGACAAGAAGTATTAGATTTGGCCCTTGCTTATTATAAATTGAGTTATGCCAAGAATCCCCTTCGTATAGAATCTCTTTTCAGCTCTATGACTGCTATAATTAGAGATGTGATTGGGCAAGATTATATAGATACACAAACTTTCAAAAATGAACTAAAATCTAAATTGAAAAAACAAAATACTAGTTTTGATGAGCTGGGATTTGAGTATATGTGGAAGAATTGTTATGCTGACGAGAGGTGTTCTATTGCCCATGGACGAGGAAGTAAATTAGTAGATATTAGGAATCCATTCGAATACGATAATCTGGTACGTGAAATCGCTTCATGGACGAGACAAGTAATTTATTCTTATATCAATAATTATCAAAATGCAGAGCTTTAAAAATATCTTAGTAGCTACCGTGTCTGTCTAGGGTACGAACTTTTTTAACGTGGCCGCCGACTCCTGCAGATTGACGAAACACAAAGATTGTTCTGAAGAGATGGATACAAAGATGGAAAAGAAGATGGGGTGAAACAATTCATATCCAATAATATCCTGCAAGTAGAACCTCTCCCAGTCCATAGTTTTCATTTTATACAAGAGAAGCATAACCAACCAGATTCCTCATTTTATGCAGCATGTAGGATACTCCTTGGCAGTTTATAATTGTAATATTTAGACTTGGTTGCAGGATCATTGAACGAATTAAACTATAAATGTGCTCTTCCAATAGCGGATAAGACGGAAAGTTTGCCCTCGATTCCAAAAATAAAAAGTAACATGGTTTAATGGTGATTGATTAATATGTGTTAATGCAAAACATATACAATGATATATAGAGGAGAAAGAGAAATTGAGAACCTTAAGATCTATAGAGCCAGTAAGTGATGAGCGAGATAAAAACAAAGTTTGTGTAAATTGTGGCAATATTTCGACCCAAATTGCAATCTTTGACGTGGTAGGTGCTAGTCAAATAGAACGATATTGTGATAATTGTGTGAAGTCAATCAAGGCCAAGGGTGAATGATCCTCCACTTTTATCAGCCATGAGCTGCATCAATAGCCATTTAGCCTTCTTATACCGCTCAGAGTGCCTTATTCAAGTTGCATGACCATGAATTGTAACTAATTCTTAACAAATTTACACAAGCTTGGCCCTTTATGATAGTAATGCAAGCATTACTTACTACCTATTCAAAAAAATGAGGACATTATCAACAAGAGTGATATTTATCTGTGATATTAACATTAGACACCAGATTATACTAATATCTATCTATAGTTTCGAATTTAAATTATTGAGGCAACAATAGATTTAGTCACCTCGTCAAGAAAATTACCGAGATAGAGGATTTTTTGGTGTAATATTGATATCATGTAATTAAGTAAAGGGTAATAAGGTGGAGTAACATTATTTTATTTTCCGTTGCAACCTCTACAAACTCCGAACCAGTCTCCTATAATTTCCTTCATGTTCTTACTGATAAAAGATAACCCACATTCAAAACACAGGTAAGTACTTTTCATGCCCGTTATTTCTATTGTCCGTTTAAAGTCAATCTTTATGAAACCCCGAACTTGGTATGTGGAGAGGACAATTATATTTCTAATAAATGGTTACATTTTCTCGCAAAATAGATTATTGTTCTAAAAGAAGTACGATTCTCTCCCTGTATAAAGCCCGTCTTACACACGTTTTTTAATCGTCACTTGTGTTTCTTTTTTTCATTTCTGTTGTCGAAGGACCATTCACGCCTATAGTCTTCTTCCTTGAACTTAAACCCCTTGAACATTTGAAAGTAGGCCTGTTTAATTATATTTTGATTATCAAAACCCGATTGAATCCACAATGATTCCAATAGTGAAATAGCTGAGTTTCAGTTGGTTATTAGAATAAGTACAAGACTGTATGAAGTCTTGAGGTTGATCGGTCGCATTATCGTTAGTATGAATCGAAATGAACTCACGTTTATCTATGATCATACTCATGATTTTAGTTTGCAGTTGCTTCCGCATAGATTGAAGCAAAATATTTGGGAACTTTTCCTTGAATAGCAATTTAACCCTATCCCTTACTTCATTGTCCTCAACATGAACTATCATTTTTACGCTTACCCTTCGTTTAGAAGCATTTTGTAATAAAGAAAGGATACCTTCCTGCTCCAATATAATTACAGCATTTGAATTTGAACACAACAGAAAAATCTCCTCATTAGCCGACTCTATAGATTTCTTAAGCTTTTCAATGATTCGATAACAATTGTCTATGTTCTTAGTAAATTCTCCAGATGTCTGAATGATTTGCTTTCTGCGTTCGCTTAACGTAGAAGATGCTCCCCATGCCAGTAAAAACATGTGTAACTGAGAGCTTACAAAATCATCATTTCTAATGGTGAGGATCCTATAATCTTCTTTGTCATACTTCAGAAAAGAAATAAATATTTTTTCGTCAATAATTACGAAATTACCGCTAATACCGTCTATATGTCGAACTTCCATATTTTTATTTCTCTCATAAGACGAAATATTCTTTTCAGTAACGTTTGTGATGAGTTTTATACCTATCTTATTGTTGTGAAGTCCTCCTATTCTATCTACGAGTCCGCCAGGGCCGACAATGGGCTTACAATTAGACTCAAAATATATGTCTATGCTGGTAGCAATCTGGGACAACAAATTCGTTAAAAGTTCAGCTGAGTTGTATGGATCAATAATATTAACGTCTTTGATTATATTAATGCCTGACACGAGTGAGTCCCTCTGATTGGCAATAGATTGAAGGTTTACAGAATAAATATGTTACCTTACAGTATATCATAGTGGCATTATCCTATTTATTCTAATCAAAGTCTATTTTGTTCGAAAGGATCCTAGATGTAATAGATTCTACGTATCTGCTATATTCATGAGATGGATGCCTTAGTACAGTCAGGAACTCATTTTGATATAGATCTTTGTAAAAAGGAATTGGTGGAAATGATTCGATTGTTTTACCGTGCGACTCAAATACTTCCAATACCTGCCAGGAGTGCAATTTGTTTTGGTTGGTAACTATTTTTGAGGGTTCTACCATAAAAACGATATCAATTAACGAAAGACCATTTGTGAGCCAAAATATCGAATTAATATCTAGGTCTAATATTACGAAGTCAGGGCTACCGAGATGCTCGCGATTTTTATTTACTACAAATTCTCTATCAAGGATATCGTAATTTATTAGCCTTATCAAGCGTCTAACGGACTCAGATTTTTCCTTTGCTGAATGCTCTATGCCTTCCATCCGTTCGTTTTCCGTATCGGCAAATATACAAAATAGATCGCCTCCTGTTCTCATTTCTGGGGAATACTTTTTTACAACAGGGGTAAGTTCGATGATCAGACCTGGATTTTCTGAACCCAGAAGATAATCATTAATAGAGACTTTTTTTTCGATTCCTTCCTCAATAAAGTAATTGTACAGCGATGGATTGTGAAAATCCATGTCAATCAAGGCGACCAAGTATCCCTTCTTAGCCAATAACGAAGCAACATTGATACTTAAGGATGTTTTACCGGTATTAGATTTCTCGGATAGTAAAACTATAAAATCAGTCAAATTTTACACCTGTACCTTGACAATTCATGCCTGTTGGACTGCTTCTAGGCCTTCTATCAAATTCACCTAATTCCATATAACATTTTTGATTTGGCTAGCATATATCGAATTGTAAGCAGCGGATATTATCAATCATAAAGTAAATGGTCTAGTCCTTAAAATCCACCGCATAGTAAATTCTATAGCTGCTCTATTCATTAAGAGAAAACTGAACATCTAGCGGGTGCATTGATAATGCACAGGTTCAGTTTTCCTCACGAACCAGATGAGGAGCCGACGCCTTGAAAATTGCGTAAATATAATCATTTATCGAAATTTTCAGATCTTTCATAGCCGATTTAGTGATTCTTGAAACTACCTCAAGCCCATCTATTCTCAGGTGTATATCCACCAAATTTGATTTCTGCACTATGTCTACTACTTGAATGAATAGTATATTACGCGCACTCGTCCTTATTTTCTCCTTGGATAGGATTATGTCTTCACGCCTCACTATAACACCGATTTTAGTTCCTACTGAAAATTCGCCAAGTGTATTAAGTAGATGTGAGCCTACCCTGAATAACGTTAGACCATCTTCACTCTTTACAACTACGCCAGATATATAATTAGCACCAGACGTTACTTGGGCAAAAAACGAAGCTGTTGAGTGAGAAGAATTCAGTATTTGTTCAATGTCGCCGGTTCCCACCAATTTTCCATTATTCAATATTGATATCGAATCTGCAAGTGCGAGTACATCCTCTTCAAAATGAGTAACATATATGGTAGGAACCCGTTGTTTTTTTAATATGGTTCTTAATTCTATTCGCAACTTATCTCTAGTTGGTGGATCTAGATGTGAGAGTGGTTCGTCTAGCAGAATTATCTTAGGTTTAGTAACGAGCATCTGTGCCAGTGAAACTTTCTGCGATTCACCACCACTCAGGCTATCGATCTTCCTATTAAGCAAATTATCTATCCCAAGATCTTCAATTATTTTTCTAACCATTCTTATTCTCTCTTCATTATGCACTTCATCACTTGTGAGGCCAAATAAGATATTCTGATGAACGTTAAGATGAGGAAATAATGTTGAATCCTGAAATACAAATCCTACTTTCCTTGATTCGATGGGAATTTTTGTAATGTCGACTCCATCTAATACGATTTTACCGTTATCAGGACTGAGAATCCCTGCAATCAAATTAATTAATGTTGTTTTGCCGCTACCAGTAGGTCCAAGCACTACCATAATTCCATCGTCTATGCTGAGGCTAACGGGTCCTAATTCGAAGGACTGAAAACTAATTGTTAAATCGATAATTTCCAAGGTCAAAACTAGATTATCATCCCTGTCCTCCTCTCCATCGCATCTCCATCATTTACCAACCTAGCCTGATGTATTGGCTACGTCTCAAAATAAGGAAAACAGCCAGTGCAATTATGGAAAGGATCACAACCCATACAATTCCAGCCACCGAATTTCTAATCCCACCTATGGCATTATCCTCAAAGATCTGAATAGATATTGTATGGGGATTATATGCCATCATGAGGGTGGCACCCAGTTCACCTATCGATCTAATCCAAGCCATTAGCAGTCCAATAAGTATTCCAGTCTTAGCTAGTGGTAAAGATACTTTAAAGAATACTGTGGATTTCTTTTTCCCTAATACTCTTGCTATTGTTTCATATTTTTCAGGTACTGCTTCGAATGCGGCCTGACTAGGAAGAATTATGAATGGGGAGGCAACATAGGTCTGTGCTATTATAATTCCCAGAATAGATTGAGTGAAGTCAATAGGAATAAGTCGTCCAATAAATGAATAGGGCCCAAATACTCCCAATAACATTGTACCACTAGCCAACGGTGGAAGAATCAGTGGAAGTATCACTACTAGTCGGAGTAGGAATTTCCATTTGAAATGAAATCTGGCTAATGCGTAAGAAAGAGGGATTCCGAAAATGGACAGGATAAAGGTTGAAATGGTTGCCGTTCCTAGGCTTAAGAGGAAAGCATTAATGATTTCAGGTCTTGTTAGCGATTCGGCAAGGTTAATAAATCCACCAATGTAAGCCAAACCAAATAAGGGATAAGAAATGTAAAGGACAAGGAGTCCCAATAGAATAGATACGGTAAGACTAAATCCTGAAACATGCTTTCCTTGTTGGAATAATTTACCAGATGTGACCATATTTAAGTATCATCACTACAGAGTCATTATCGGATCAAAGATCTTATTCCAAAAGGAATGGATTTGAAATCTCCTTGCGTTGTTGCTTTGACAGGGTTCAATCCCATTTTACTGAGTACGATTTTCCCTTGTGGTGAAATTAGGAAATTTGCAAATGATATAGCACCGTCTGTGTTTCTGACGGTGGTGGGAACCGTATAAGTGAAGTATATTGGATTACCGGTGATAGTTTGATTTGAATTAAGAATGTAGGATGCTTGATTATAGAAATTCGAATATTTTGGATCGCCCAAATTTATTTGAGGGGGCAAAGTAATGTAAGGAAGCCCTCTAGATATTGCTTCATGTTTATACGCAGCGATGGCGTCAATCTGTCCAGATTCCAATATGGACCTAAGAACTTCCTCAGGAAAAATCTGTACTGGATTTCTATCGTCACCAAGGATTTTGTTTTTTATTGTCGAATCATTATAGTAAATATTTGCAAGTTTTGCGGCTATTACAGTATAGTATCCTTTAGGATCGAGTTCAGGGTCGGTCCTTCTAAATTTGAATCCCTTTTCTTCAAGGACATTGTACCACGATGTTTTACCCGACGCAGCTTTTTCAAGTTCAGGTACAAAAGGACTCTTCGGGTTGAAAGCAATCACTAGTTCGGCAGATGCAAACTTGACAAGCCATTTTGCGAGAGGGGGGTCATGATTAATTATTTTCAATATAGGCAGCGTATCTGCACTGATAAAAATATCAGGTTTTCTGAATCCATCAATTATCAAATTTGAAATCTGGACCGAACCTTTGCCTTCTCCTACAAAATTATATCCAGTTTGATTGTGAAATGAGGGCCCTAAATCATCCTTCATGATCTTTACCAAAGAACCAGCGTAAATAACAGAGACCTCCTTATGGTCATCTATAGCATGGGATTTCTGAATCCATATCGTGAATATGGCTACGGTGAAGAATAAAACAAATAGAGAAGAGGCAAAAAATAGGTTCGTCCTACGCTTATAAAGTGAATCTGCCATGTGGTAAGTCAGAGAATCCTCCAATGTTATCATATACTGTTTTAATTAATATCATTTAACCTTCGCTCCTCAAATATAAGGCAGATGAATCATTCTTCAAGCGATCCGTAATAATCAATTAGACTAACAACCTGACTTCTACTAATCCAAAACATACGATTAATACAGTCGGTGATTATTTTCTCCTTTCCAATCTATGTTTCCTCAAGTAACTAAGATAACTTCATTCCATTCTCAAAAATATTAATAATTTAATTTCATTTAGGCTCTGAATGATTTGCTCGAAATATAAATGGAAAGAAGCCTGAAAAATTTCAATTCATTTACCCTCTAACGGTGTTTAAAAATTCATTAGTTACCAGATCTAAGTTATTTTGTATATTGTTCCATCATATCCCAATATATAGAGATAACCGTCAGGACTTGCTTTTATATCAGTAATTACTCCGAATCCCTGTCCAAATGTTATACTTTGTTCCTCATCTGGCGTATTTGCCATATGATCTGCTAGTGGTCCTTCAAGAAGTAAACCACTCCTGTCTGAATTTAGTTTAAAGTTATAGAGATTTCCATTATTTACATCCCCTACAAATATTGTATTTTCATATTGATTACCTAATTTTGCTGAATTCAAGAACTGAAGAGCTGTAGGACCAATGGTTTGCTTCCATACATATTGAGGATCACTATATTGTCCCTTTCCATCGAAGGTTACTAAATCATTCTGAGGATTGAATCGCTTTGGTGGAAATCCCATTACTTGGCTCCATCCACTGTTGAAGCCAGGCTTCACAAGGTTCAACTCGTCTTTATTGTCAGCACCGTTCTCTGTATCCCAAATAGCACCGGTGACAGGATCAAAATCAAATCCAAAGCTATTGCGTATTCCGTACGCGTAGTATAACCTGAGAGGAATAGAATCACCAAGTATGCCTTCTCCTACTGGTTGACCATCCGGTGTAACTCTCAAAATACCACTAGTGCCATCTACTGGATTGCCTCCTTCATTGTTTTGAACTTGCCCATTTCTTCCTCCGACGTCTCCAATTACAACGTATACATTGTGGTCTGGGCCGATTTCGACCTTACCTCCATCATGATTGTTTTCTTGACCTCTTTGAGGTGATCTTGCCGGTAAGTCCAATAATAGAAGAGGATTTACCAATTTGTCGTTTACGAGTTCATACCTATAGAGCCGGTTCCCTAGAACTCCTCCCCCACCATTTTTAGCCTCTGTGTAATAAAGGAAAACATACGTCTTTCCCTGATTTTTCGAAATTGCAATTCCTAGCATACCCCATTCAATCTCATTTCCAACTGGGACTTGGAGCAGTGGTTTAGACTCAAGCTGTCCATTTATAATCCGCTGGACGGTGCCCTTATTTTTCTCCAAAACTAAGATATCATTTGGAGCAAGGAAGGCCATACTAGTCGTCGGAGTGTCAAGTTTACCATTGTTCTTAAACACGACTTCTAATTTCAGGTTTGGATCATTTACACTTGGTCCTCCCGAGGTTGGTTTAGCTTTGACGTAGGCTCCTTCAGCATAATTGAGATAATGATACGTGTAATTGGGGCTGGGAATAACTGGAATCAGAAGCAAAAAGGTTAAAATGCATAATGGACAGAATAGCCGCAAATATCCCTCCGGAATGATGCTCTGCATTATCTCTCTGATTCCATGTCAGGACAAATATATTCATAACTTAAGGAAGGATGAGACAAGATCTTCTAAGGCTGAAGGAAACTAAACCTGAAAAATGTAACATCTCGGCAAATTGCCTAGAATATGAGATTCCGCCACACTATTAATCTTAGTTTACTTTTTAATATTAAACTGATCTATTGGTTTGTCATCATCATTAGCATAACAGGAAACCTCCAAGTCTTCCCATTCTAACTCATACTGACATTCAGAAAGCCATTCTTTAGGGATTGTTTAGTTTCAAATGGATCCTGACTGCAAAGATGGTGAAATTCTTCATCTCTTGTAACAATAGCAATAAATAGCGACCTTTTCCGGATACCAAGAAAATCTGTACTGTTATGATTGGTGACGATGAATTATTCTATGTTCAGTGCTAAGTACAAAGGGCAAGTTCTCTGATAGTCTGAACACGGACCTATAGCCCACTATAAATGAAGTGATCAATTGAAACTTACTAAATCAATCGTAGCAAATCTCCCAAAACCAAAAAGTTTTCTTAAAAACATTGAAAGGAACAGTAAGAGTTCCAAGGAGTCTTATGCAAGTGCGCTATGTCATTTTGCTAATTTTGTTTCAAATAAATATCTTGATTACGATTGTGAAACTATATTACAAGCACTTGTAAAAAACAAGGAGAACGTTTACGAGCTGCTTGAAGGGTTTGTTTCTTATCTCATGGAGACAAGAGTCGGATTAACACCAAAATCAATACTATTATACATAACAGCCGCACGTTCATACTTTGCGTATTACGACATTGATGTAATACCTTCTAAGTTCAGAAGAAAGGTAAGGTTACCAAAACTTTATCGTGAGGATGAGGAACCTTTAGACGCATCGGATATTCGCACAATGCTTTTGTCTTGTAATAGTCGGAGGCTTAAGATTCTCTTACTTGTGCTTGCAAGCGGCGGTATGATAATTGGCGAAGCTCTTGCCTACGGAATATGGATTTAGATTTTTCGACAATGCCGACAACGGTTCACATTAGGAAAGAACTTTCTAAAACCAGGGTAGGAAGAGATATTTATATTTCTCAAGAAGCAACCTATTATCTCAAACAATGGCTTAACTGGAAGTATAAAAATCCAGATAGAATTAGAAAATTTAATCAGGAAGACCTAGTATTCACTGTTTACTCAAGTAGAGACCCGCATAGTATTTACTTTAAAATACGGCTCGAATTTGACACTCTGAGTCTCACTCAGATCAGATGATGACCAATATTTAGTAGGCAATAAAAAATAAATGACTTAACTCCGAACTACAGTTATCATCAGATTCATCTCAGATTGAAGTAAGAAATCTTCCGATGCTTTTCTTGCTCTGTGTAATCACCGAGCCTATATTCACAGCAAAAACAGTATGTGTTTTCGGTTCGTATAAACTTTCTACAAATGCTGCAATATTTTGCTCCTTCTAAATACTCTGAAGAACTTTTATTACAACGGTTTCTACAGGTCATTTCTATCAGCATAGTTAGGAAAATTCGCTGTATAATTAACACTTGCTGAACAAAGAACATAAGACATTTTCAGTGACTTTGGTTAGTTTTGAAACGATAGAAAATAACAGCCTTCATGGTTCCGAATAAAATGGCTACACTCAAAACCAATCCATAACCACCGAATAGATTTATGTTCTCAAGCATTTTGGTTTAGCTCCTACGGGTTGCTATTAGTAGTTCATTGGTAAAAAAAATTCAATTAGCCAAAAAAAGGACAAAATCTGATAAGTTCCCAAGACTTATTTTCATTAAGCGTAATTATTATTATTTTATCTTGTGCATCCTTTTGTTCTACCTTAAGTATCGCTAGCATAATAATCAAGGCTATTACCACCAGACTTATGACTAAATCATTTTACACCTTTTCAAACTAAGTAACTCTAAAATATTTTTTTCATATAAATAATCTGCTTCCTGGAGAAGGGAAGCATAGGGGCATTGTAAGATTAGTGGAGATACATGAATTGCTCTCATTTACATCCTCACTAATCTTTGCAAAATTTATACCAAATGCTAAATTGAAGCATAGTTTGTTAATTAATTGACGGGCTTAGCAGTATTATCATCTAGAATGCTTGTCAATCTGCTTCTCTCCAGCATCACTAGATTCGTAACTTCACTAGTAGTATTGAAATATTTCGTTATGAATGAATATTATAGAAGATATCATGAATAGTGACTGTCTCTTTGTGAAGTTGGTATTACAAAGTTGAAATTGCATCTAATTATCTAGTGAATTACCTTTAGCTCTGGATTTTAATGGACCAATAATAAAAAAACGGCGGTTTAAAGTTAAAGCTCTAATACTAAGTGTTCTATAATAACGGCTTTGCCTCTCCACTACTTATAGTTCCATTGGCTGCTAATTTCAGTAACGGTCCAAATGTCTTACCGTTATCATTACTTATTTTCATAACTGGTGTATCGCTTGTCTGATTTGTTTCCCACCATGTAACTACGACACTATTTGCATCAGAGTCTATCTCCACTCTTGTCGAATTAGCATTAGTAGTATTGCTTAGATTGATCTTGTCTCCAAACGTTTTTCCACCATCCGTAGAAGCCCTGAACATGACTTCGTCATTTCCTGTCTTATTAGTCCACCACGCTACGTAGATATTGTCGCCTGTTATTGCTGGTGGCGCTTTTACAACAAATTGATCTGCACTAAGTATCGCTGAAACGTTTGCGAACTCTATGTTTAAATTTGCTAGGGCTGCTGTTGCCGTTATTCCAAGAGCTATCATAATGATAACTCCTAAACTGATTTTTCTATAGCTCATGAGACTTTGTATAATATGCAACTATAAAACGAATGCTGTTGCGACAGCCAAAATTTGCCCAAGTGGAAAATGATTTCTCCCCCTAAGGTTTTTTACCCTGGACAATGACTGTCGAAATATTGAAGTAAAAAAGGAAAGGAGGGAAAATCACATAACAATATGGTGATCTGAATTGTTCTGGATAAGAATAATATCCCGCGGCGCGGAGCGGAAATGATATCCATGCTTAATCCGTTAGAAGTCGGTGCTGATAGTATGTGACGGGGTCTTATCAAATATGTAGATCGAATAAGGAATATCGGTTGAATAAATGGTATATTCGCCTATTTTTCGGAAACCAAATTGCTCTTGGAGCTCGGGAAAATGACTTATAATCTTGTAGAGAGCTTCACCCATGGCACTTCCAGGGGCTATCGAACTGATCTTGGAGAGATGGGGAAGACCGTCGGGTCTATTGAAGGCTTCCTCCAAAGAACTTTCAAAATTCAATGTTTCATAATCTATACATATTTTGTATGATGTCTTTCGTATTTGTAATTTCCACATTTCGTGTGACAACGGTCCCATTCTTTCCAACTGTTCCATAGAACATAAAAGAGCATTCTTGAAAGCTGCGACATTTGTCTAATCTCTTGTGCTAGGAAAGTAGCAGGCAAGACCCCTACCAGGTCGCCTAAGCAGTTTCCCGTCATATTTAAGCGAAGATTCAGTCTTTGCGTTGGTAAATGCCGAATAGAAACTTCTCATTCTTTCAGGAGGATATGTCAACAATTGGTCTTGGCTAGGTGAGAATAAATCAATGATCGAAGTGAAACATGTATAGGATTTCATGTCTGAAATAGAGGAAACCCAAAATAAAAAAGATTGAAATGGTGGTAACCCTATTTCACATAACAGAACTATTCTGCCGTTCTAAATTGCTCAGGACTGGAATAATATCCTATTTGTTCAAATCCAATTATTTTGACTCGGCAGGCGGCGATATCATTCATGCTTAACCCGTTAGAAGTTGGTATTAACAATGGTCCAGACAGCATCGTTACTAAAGCAATACATAAAAAGAGACCACCTGCAGTAATGATGACATTATATTTGTATTCATAATTGCGATGGAGAGTAATTAGACTCAAGTTAATTTTCTACCTCTGGACAAGAGTGTCATCTCACCAGCGTGTTTTAATGTCGCAACCTTCCTGCTTACAAGGTGAAGTGCTCCAAGTGTCGGAAGGAATCCCAACGCAAACCATCCAATCATTTCAAACAGTTCCATGGGAGTATGTTATGCCCAGAGAACTATAAGGTCTAGTCAGAGGCTAGCTTAACAAATAGGAAAGGCGTATGATAAGTATACAAAGGCAACAGGTAAAGTATGTTCCAGTAGTAAAAATCAGCGTGAAAGATTAAGAAGGAGCTTCAAAGCAAATAGAGTCACATTTAGGACAAGCTCATAATGCTACAAGGCATAACCTTCATCCCCCTGAATAATCTACCAGAGATTTTTTACGCCGGAGTTAATGACCTAAGATTTAAAGCTGGCATTACATTCCTATGTTAAAATATTTTTTATTTGATAGGGATTCTTATGGACATAGGAATGGCATATTCTATTATGAAGACTAAAGAAGAAGATAATTAATGGCATCTATAAAAGGAACTGAATTAATTGAAAGTTCAATATTGCATATAGATTAGATTTCATTCATCCTAGGCAGTAGCGTTTACAATACACTAAAGCCAGCTATAGAATAATCCGGCAAGCATAAAAACGAGGCACAATTACCAGGAAATTTATTTATTTGGATAACTGAAAAATAGAGCACTTACGGAGAACTATGGTTCACTACCCAGGATTTAACAGGGTTTTCAACTGATATAAACGAACACATTCATGCATGTATTGTAATTGACGAAATAAGTTGACCGATATAACTTGGTGTATTGGAAGCACAAATCTCTGAAGGAGATATGTCAATCTCATCCAAATAGCAGAATCAAGGCTGGATGATGAATGAATATTATAGAAGATATCGTGAAAGGTGATTGTGTAGTTTATGGGGTTGGTGCTGCACATTTGTAATTATTATCTAAAAATATCTATGGAGTATTAGAATAATTATCCCGTTGTTTCCTTCCCTTAGTAACACGGCTATGAGCTATAGGACGGCTCAAAATCCAGAGTAAATTTTCTGAAAAAATTTTGTTATGGAGTCACGTCTGATTTTGGTCTTTCAATCTGCTATAGCAATAATTGTTATAGTTATGATACTCCAGGTGGTAATTACCTCCCAATATTCCAATATTGAAATAATAATATGTGTTACAGTCGGTTACGGTCTGTCAATCACTTTGTTGGCTATACTCGCCCACAGGTTTTTCTTATGGTTCAAGGTAAATAGAACTATTGTTATCTTATTATACGCTATTTCTTCTGTGACGATTTCAGTAAATGCATGCTTGACTCTTATTTATGTTGATACGATATTGATACAGCAGCCTACTATTTCTCGCCCTCATTCTGGGTCTGTTTATCCGACTCAATTTTTGGCTTCAGTGTCTTTAACTAGTATAATTGCCCATGCCTTTATCATATCATCTGTCATAGCATTTCTGTCTTTCTGGCTTGCCACCTCATTTCTTTTAAGGCATTATTCTGACAAGTTGGGTCGAGTAAAGTATTGGATATTTTTGAGTGTTCCATTAGTATACAATTCCTGCCTTCATTCGTAAATTTGTTTTCAGCGGTGCTAGAATCAAATCCTATTTTGGTAGGTATCATCTATACAGTAGTTTTTACTATAAGCAAAGCAGTAGGTGGTATCCTATTTGGTATCGACTTTTGGTTTGTAGCAAGACGTCTACAAAGAAATAGCAAAGTTAGACGGTATTTCATCATGGCTTCATTTGGCATCATCTTACTTTTTATGTCAAATCAGGCAGTCATCCTTATAACTTTTACATATCCAGCGTTCGGATTAGTGACCGTATCAGCAATTGGCTTATCTTCCTATTTGCTATTTTTAGGAATCTATGCATCAGCAATTTCTGCCGCCCAAGATTAGAAACTTCGTCATTCAAACAGAAAGTTTGCGTTAAAAGACTCTAGATTGTTAGATGGTATCGGCAGTGCTCAAAA
>WNGA01012716.1_pt1 | contig 14616 bp, 8 predicted proteins | sample 5400061 | NCBI WGS metagenome assembly WNGA01 (sample SAMN13153366, study PRJNA577476) | soil metagenome | isolation source: 100 cm soil or saprolite under grassland replicate 2 | place: USA:California | collected 2016-06-15
AGCAGCGGCTTGCGGCTACGGAGCGCGTGCGCGAGATCGATGAGGGCGCGGCGCTGGATGATGTAGCCTACGCCGGCGAGCAACTCCGCGAGCGCGTCGACGCCCTCGCGTTCAATCACTTCGCGCGGATCTATGCTCGATTTGGAGAAGCTTTTCTGAATCATCTCTCCTCCTTCAACACGGCTTCGGCAACGCGCCGCAGTTCCGGCGTCATACGAGGCATTGCGGCGCGGATCTTCTCCGGCGAATCCGAAGAAAGAAGCTCGGCCAACTCCTCATCCGTGAGCGTTTCTCCACTCCCTTCGGTGAGCGGATCGGCGTCTACTGCCTGCGCCTCTTTCGGCAGATCGGTGATCATCACGAAAGCGGGCGTGCCGGCCGGCGCCTCGACAAACTCGCGGCGGCTGGCGACGCTCGGAGTTAACTCAGGCGCGACCGCGCCGGGCAGGACGACGGTCGTCGAGTTCCCGCGCGAGAGCGCGGCCTGCCCCAAAGAAACGGCGCCGGTCGCCACGCGTCCCAGAACGCGCGCCCGCCGGCCGCTGACCTGTCTTCGCTTGCCCTGCAATCCCGGAGCGCCGTCCGCTCCCAACACCTCGCCCGGCGCCTTCACGAACCGTTTCGATTCGGGATCGATGAAGCCCACGAGCGAGACGTAAGCCCGGTCGTATTCACCGCCCTGTTGTTGGCCGATGAGTGTCGTGCCCTTTCGCATTTGCCAGCCCTGCCCGCGCACGTCGCGCATGAGTTCGAAGCGCGCGAGTCCCGGGCGCAGCGTGTAGAGAGCGCCCATCGTCCTGATCGGCAGCATCGCGCCGAATGGAGGTAACACGACACGAGGCTCGACGCCCTTGAGAACGGCAGGCGCAGCCTGCTCAGACAGCTTTGCGTTCGTAGAAGCGACAGCTACTGGTTGACGCGCTGAAACAGGGACGGGCGTGGGAGCGCAGCGGATCGAACGCTCAGGATTGCGTTTGGAGCTGTAGGCAAGACGAAGATGCCGTGAGGACGCCCAATTCATTGCTGTCGCGCCTGGTTGCGTATTATTCTAGCGCGCCGCATAGCGTAACGATCCTGATCGGTGACTCGCCCTCGAGGCCATCCGCAAATTGAGAGCGAACAATGAAGACCTTTGTTACACATCTCATGTTGGAGGGGTAAAAGAGTAATGACCTCGAATCCTTGGGCGTAAAGTGTCGCTCCTGTGCAGTTCTGCGCGCCCTTGGCGCTACCGCATCCAAAGATTGCGCTGTGCAATTTCGTTTAGCGACTTGCCGCTTCATTGTCCTTTAATGAAAAACGTTCGTCCGCGAATAGACAAGGTAAGAGCTTCCCGTGATGGTCATGAGTTTCATGAGGCATGGGCGGCGCGCAAGGCGCTTCAACTGGTCATGCCAACCGATGAACTTGTGGGAATTGCTGTCGAAGGGCTCGCCCCTGCCGACCAAGCAAGGGCTTCAGCGGAAACAGTCGAGATCGCCGACCTTGTTTTGTACTACGGAAAGGGCCCGACATTTAGCGAGGCAGGTTCGGTCGTCATTGTCCAGGTCAAATATTCCAAAAGCTCGCAGAGCGTTCCATACCGTGTGAGTGAGGCCAGGAAGACGATTGGCAAGTTCGCGGCTGCATTCAGAAGCCACAAGAGGACGCATGGGGCGAGAGATGTAGAAAAGAAGCTCACTTTCGAGATGATAACAAACAGGCCCGTCGCCTGTGAATTCCGCGAAGCAATAGATGGTTTGGCCGCGGGAAAACCGCTGAAAGCAGACGCAAGAAAGCAAGCCACTCAGTTCACATCCGCGTGCGGGTTTAAGGGCAAGGAACTAGCTCAATTCGCGCAGAAGGTCAGGATTACTGGCCTGGTTGGCAACCTGAGACAAAACAAGCAACTCCTTTCCCGCGTTCTCGCGGATTGGTCGGCTGCTCCTGACGCTATGGCGCGGGCCAGATTGGGCAACATGAGACAGTTGCTCCGGGACAAGGCAGGCTTAGCAGGCGAAGGACAAAACGTCATAACACGGACGGACGTTCTCGACGCCTTGGAATTGCAAAGCCCTGATGACCTCTTTCCTTGCCCGGCCAGTTTTCCGGAAGTCGGCAATGTCGTTGAGCGCGAACAACTATCAACCCTCGTCGGCAGAATTCCAAAACTGGACAAGCCTCTCCTGATTCACGCCGATGGCGGCGTTGGGAAAACTGTGTTTCTTCAGAGCCTCGCGACGATTTTGGGCGAGACTCACGAAACCGTTCTTTTCGATTGCTTTGGCGGCGGCGCTTACCGAGCGCCGGAAGATGCTCGGCATCACCCGAAGCGTGGCCTAATCCACATCATTAACAGCCTTGCGTGCAATGGCTTGTGCGATCCGCTCCTGCCAATCAATGAAAACGTGGAAGAACTCGTCAAAGCTTTCCGAGCCCGTCTCGCTCAGGCGGTTGCCACACTGCAAAGAGGATCGCGTGGCAAACAACTCCTGCTGTTCATTGATGCTATAGACAACGCCGCCGAACATGCAAAAGACAAGAATGAGCCAGCTTTTCCGAGGCTTCTGCTCGAAAGCTTCCACCATAACGGCCCTGTTGAGGGAGTACAGCTTATCGTAAGTTGTAGAACATACCGGCGTGATATCTCCAGAGGCGATATTCCGTGTGAAGAATTCAAACTAAATCCTTTCAGCCACGCAGAAACGGCGAGATATCTACGTGACCGTATTCCGAAAGTGAATGACACTCAAATTCAGGTCGCCTATTCACGATCTGAAGGGAATCCCCGAATACTCGAACACCTGGCGCTAAGCGATAGAGGCCTTCTTGAACCGTCTGAGATTAACAACGTAATAAAACTGAACGACCTCTTAAAGGAACGAATTCAGAAGGCCCTCGGCGAAGCGTTGAAACGAGGCTACAAGAAACGTGAGATCAACGCGTTTCTCGCCGGTCTGTCGGTCTTACCGCCGCCCGTTCCGCTCGGTGAGTACGCAGATGCACACGGAATGGACCTTAGCGCAGTAAAAAGCTTCGCGACGGACTTGGCGCCTCTGCTAGAGCGGACAAGACATGGATTGATGTTCCGCGATGAACCCACCGAAACGTTCGTTCGTGAGGAATACGCCGCCAAAGCGGGCACGCTGCGCGCCCTCGCTAAGAACCTCTTCAAGAAGCAGGGAACATCGGTATATGCGGCGAGCGCGCTCCCAAGCCTGCTTCAGAAGCTTGATGACGGGAAGTCGTTATTCAAGTTGGCATTTGATGATCGGTTCCCAACTGAGATCACGAGCACTATTGGCAAGCAGAACATACGCTACGCAAGACTGAAAGCTGCCGTACTTCACGCAGCCCGGAAGGAGGATTTCAACCACCTTGTCCATTTGCTGGTGGAGCTATCAACCATCGCTGCTGTCAACCAGCGTGGCGCGGAGTATATGCTGGACAATCCCGATCTGGTTGTCGCATCCCACGACGTCGATGCGACTAGACGATTATTTGAGACGCGTACATGGTGGCCCGGAACGCGCTACGCGAGACTTACGATTGCAAGCGTCTTGTCCGGCGACTTAAGCGACGCATATCGGTATGTTGTAAACGCCGATGAATGGATTCATCACTTCTATCGGCAGGACGATAAATACCGCAGAGACAGAAGAGGGCCGGAAAGGCTCGACATCGCGTCAATACCCGTATGCCTTGTTGCCCAAGATCGAGGGCACGATGCCGCGCAATTCATGAAAGGATTGAAGGATTGGTACGCCTACGAAGTCGCTGAACATATCTTTACGTTGCTGCACCAGGCGGAAAGAATGGAAACGGTCCCATCCGCCAATATTTGCCGCTTTCTGGATTCGCTGAAATTGCAGCCCGGCGTCCTTGCAGCCGCTCTCTCCTTTATGGAACTCGACAACGCTGCGCGCCGACGCTTGATTCGAGAACTTGCCAATGCCTGCGAAAAGAAGAAAACCATTGAAAAGAGTGAGAGCTTCCTCCACAAAAGGGATCTCGTTCAAGATGGCCTACTGAAAGCCACCGCTATCGCTGTCGCAATGAAAATGCGCGCGGAGGCGCTTGCAATCGCGGAAACCATTTCCCACGAAAGGCCGCGCCTCTGGTCCTTCATGGATCGGTTTTCGATGATGGATGAGTTTTCGACGAAGGATGTGTCCTCTTTTATCGCCTATACAGCCCTTCGCGCTGCCGTGATGCGCCAACCAATTACCGAGCATATGCTTTTGCCGCAGGAACTTGTTGATATTGGAGCACGCATTCCGAACGGCACAAAAGGGGAGGCTTTCCGGAAGGCGATCAAAAAAGAGTTGGAGGAAAATTTCAAATCACAACAGGAATTGCCGGCAGAAAAGAAGCCCATGCGTTATGAGGCTAAGATGGAGGCAGAGCGTTTTATCGATGAGCGCCTTGAGACATTATTTGAAATGGCCAAAGTGTTCATGACACTGCTCTCCTCTAGTGCTGGGAAGGGCGATAAGCCCTTCCTGGAGTTGGTTGGGTTATGGGCAAAGTTCAAAATGAAGCAGGATCGCTATTCAGACATTTACGAAAGGCGCCCGTTTTTCGATCTGCTGGGCCGCCGGTTGTTGACTTTTGCCCTCTGGGCGCGCAACGACCTCAAAGCCTCTTCCGCTGAGGCATTTGTCACGAAGGTCAGCGAGGCCGGCGTCGCACCAGTATCAACGCTTGTTAACATCATCGCAATTCTCGCGAAAAGGCCGGACCTTCAGGAACTGGCAGGGAAAATTGCGATGAATGCGAAGGTCCTTATTGAGCGCGAGGATGAAGTCAGCCGCCGGGCATCCCTATTCGCACAGTTGTCCAGGGCGATCATGCCAGCAAGTGTCGAGGAGACGGCCTCCTACTTCCGCCTCGGTCTTGAGCAGATGGACGCCATAGGCTCAGGTGACTACCAGTTCACGAGTGAACTGTTGCTCTATGCTGCAGAGCTACGGGGCGATGAGCTTGAGGAAAGCGACTTTCACACGCTTTCAAACATTTGCGAACTCAACATCTATGAACAAGATAAGTTTCACTGGCTGGGATTCGCAAGAGGATTGGCTCGGACTTCCGGATGCAGATCGCTCGCAAAACTAGGGCGATGGGATGACCGTGACAAGAGCTCTCTAGACTACACGTTGCTGCCTTACCTTATGGCGCTCATCGAGCAGAACAAGATCGACCCGGCCATCGCCCTGGGGCTGCTTCGCCTATCGGCCCCTGTAGAGCTGTATGGTTCCGGTACGGAACAACTCGCAGAAGTAATCTCTGAAAAGCGATACCCGAATTCGAAGGCGTTATTGACCGAGTTGATCTTACAATTCGAACAGAATCATCCGGGCGTTTTCATGCCTACCACTCTTGCAACGCTCCACAAAATCGCCGGGCGCGAACTAGGCATGGACCTCGAACTAACTACATATCTCTCCATCGCTGCGCCGAAGTTCGAGAAGCTGCGCATTGAGGAGGACGAGAACCGAAACTATCGCGGCACGCAATATCTCCGTTCCGCAGAGTTGGCAACCGATCAGGAAGAAGAGAATCGGCGTGCACTTCGGCGTGCACTGAAGAAGATTGAGGATGAAACGGACCCGGCCGACGAGTCGTCAATGGCGCGCGCTATCGATGCGCTGAATAACTTGCAATACGTCTATAACTTGAAGAGCGGCTTCTTCGACAAAATGCAAGGAAAGCTCAAATATGCAGAAAGGCCAAAATATGTCCAGGTCATCTCTCGGCTTGAGTCCCTCGACATCTACACAAAGCTGCGCGTGTTAAAGGAGTGCAAGGAGAAATGGAGTGACTCTTCAGCATCTCTGCAAAAGGTATTCCGCGATATCGCAGAGCCGCTTATTCAGATTCACCCATATGACTTTGTTGATCATGACTATTTGTCTGGCTCCAAACTAAAGGACGTTACCGAACTGTCCGGGATCCCAGCGCCAGTACTGGCGCTCGAATTGATCGCGATATTCGCATCGCCGGGCTCACACTTGCCTGCATCCTCATGGATGGGACTTGCGGCAACCATTTGTGAGAAGACCAAACAAGGTGAGGGGCAAATCGCGCTCAAGCGATTGCTGAACAGCAACTCCGCAAAGTTGGCGTCAACAGTAGTTGACGGTGTATGGAAGGACGGTCTCTATCCGAAAAGCGGAGAGACGGATATTGCGGCAGGCCTCTTGTGGCGCACGCTCGGCTCGCCTTCTGCTGCACATCGTTGGAGGGCCGCCCACAGCATCCGGTGCTTCGCAAGGTTTGGAAAGTGGGAAGTAATCGACGCGCTCATCAGAAGATTTCATTCCACGGACGCTCATCCGTATCAAGCGCCGGAACTGCCCTTTTACTTTCTGCACGCGCGGCTCTGGCTGCTAATTGCGATTGCCCGAGTGGCAATCGATCACCCACACAATGTAGCGAAGTATGCCGATACGCTGAAGACCATCGCGTTAGATACGAATGTGCCACATGTACTGATGCGCCACTTCGCGGCACGTACTCTCTTAGCCTGCGCGAGTGGCGGCAGCATTGTCCTGTCGGAGGGTGCTGCCAAGGCGCTAAAGAAAGTCAACGAGTCGCCCTTTCCGAAGAAAAAGACGAATGAGTACGAGCGCGATTCATTTTACCAGCAGCGTCCGCGCTCAACGCCGAAGCCAAGGTTCGAATTCAACCTGGACTACGATTTCGATAAATATGATGTCGCCAAGGTGAGCGGCATGTTTGACAGATCAAGGTGGGAAACAAGGGATGCCATGACTGCCTGGGTGCGAAAATACGATCTGCAGATAACGAGCATGTACGAAAGCGGCGGTCGTTCTGTCCGTCAACGAGACCGCTCAAGAGGAATGACTGACCGGTATCATCTCTATGGGCAGCAACTGGGATGGCACGCGCTCTACCTCGTGGCGGGCGAGTTCCTGGCAAAATATCCGATCGTTCAGCGTCCATTTGATGACGACAATCCCTGGCGCGAGTGGTTGAAGCGCGAATCGCTCACGAGAAGGGACGGGCTGTGGCTTGCCGACGGGGTCGATAGGCCACCAGTGGACGCACAAGTTAACCTCTATGAGATGGGAGAGGAAGGGCTCGTCCTCACCGGTGACAAGGCAAAGCTTTTATCCCTCCTGAATATCGAATCGTCCATAGGGGAGGAAGTTGTAGTCGCTGGTGACTGGCGCTCGGCTGATGGAATTGAGATTGACATTTGGTCGGCCCTAGCGCCTCCCCGCTTTGCTAAGAAACTGGCGCTTCAGTTGTCTCAAGAAGACCCTTTTCGAGCGTGGCTGCCGCGAGCCGAAGAACACGACGATGGCGGTGAATACTCACTCTCCGAGAAAGAGCCTTATGAGCCGTGGGTCGTCTGGCCTCACATTCAGACAGGACTAGATGAAACCGACCTACTTGGCGTGACTGCCGCAGTACAGCGGCTTTACTTCACAAAGGCCATAAACGAGATCAGCGCACTGAAGCCACTGGACCCTTTCAGGCGAACGTGGGGCGATCCAAAAGGACGAGTGGCGGCGCGATCGGAAGCGTGGGGCCGCAACCCTGCGTACGATAACGAAGATCGGCCAAGAGATCGCATGGGGCGGGAGCGGAAGCAACAATAGCGTTCTGTACAGGTTCTACAACAATCACCGTAAGAGCTTTGAAGATGGCTACCGCAGATTTACCAAGGGGTATTTCACCGTTGAGCCCACCGGCGAGAATCTGAAACCGCCTCCGGGCGGGGGAGAAGCCGTGCTCGGCGTAATCCGGGACGTGGTCGCCTCCCCGAAAGATGTCAACAACAAGTTCGAGACCCTCTCGCACGATATGCCGTTCCTCTTCTCGATCTTGAGTTTCGCTCGGGGGATACTCGCTTTCGGAGACCTGTACCTGTTGGTGCTCGGCGGCTTCTTGATGATCGCAGTAAGACTGGCCGCTCCGGTGATGATTGCGCTGGCGATCGACCGCAATCTGGCGAACAAGATTTCATACCCGTTTCTGTGGGGAACGATCGTGTTGACGCTCATCTGGCCGATCGTTTCCCAATTAATCAGAGCTTTCGCCTATATGGGAGGCAATCTGGCAATGTCCCTGGACGCCAGCGACGTCGTCTATCAGTGGGACTCACAGACTATGGGAGAGATCATGACCTCGGGCGCGGAGCCATTCTACACGGTCATCCTCGCCATAGTGATAATGACCATCGCCGGGCTGTCGCTCTGGATGTCGCCGGTGATCGCTTACAAAGTCGCGATGGGGCAGGTTTACGAATCAGTGTCTTCGACTATTTCGAGCTGGGCCGGCGCTCTGGTCGGAGCGGGGGTCGAATTTTACAGCTCCGCGATAGCGGCTTCCATCAGCAATCAAGCTGAGAGGGCGCAGGCGCAGGGGCAATATCTTGGTGAGATGACGCGCGCGGGGACCGCCTATGAGGTCGGCAGACTGAACGCTCTCGCCAATCGGATTCGAGGCATCACGGGAATCGAAGGAAACCGCATCTCTTCGGTCGAAGGAATCTACGGAGGGCTTACCCGAGCGACCGGCGCGATAAATACCGAAAGACAATTTGCCAATGACACCGCCGCCGCCCTGGCCAAGTTGAACACGAACGACATCTGGACGCGCAACCAGCAGGCGATTGTCGATCTGAACGCGGAGCGTAGGCAGCAGAGCGCCAACATCGAAACCAACCGCGCAGCCGACACGCAACACTTCATTGGCGGCAAGATCATCAAAGGAACGGAATGGGCAGGCGGCGCTGCGCGCACGCTGCTCAGCGATGCTCAAAGCGGTAAACAGACGCTTGCCGGACGCGCCGCCGGATCCGTGATCGAGATCGGGGGTGGGGTTGTCGGTTTGGGCATGCAATACGGTTCGATTCAGAATCGCGCCGCCGGACAACAATCGGCGCTCAATGAAGCGTTCGATACAAGGACTGCCAACCAGGAGAGAGCCTCTCTGAATCTTGCCCAAAATCAGGAAATCTATCTTGGAGAGATCGTTGGGGCAAACCAGCGGAGGGCGCAAGGGTTGACGGCTGCGGAGATCGCCGGCGCGAACCGGGCCGTAGCGGGAGCCAATAGCGGCGCTGTCGTCGCCAAAGGCGGCGTCAATCAAGGCTATCGGCTCGACCTGCAGGCAAACAGGATCACCTACGACGGCGCAGTCAAGGCCGCAACGCAAGTTCGCGACGCGTCCTTCGAGGCTGCAAGATTGCGTGCACTCTCAACTGTAGTCAGTGCAGTAGGCCACAATGTTGCGCGAGATATGGAACAGGGACTCGCGCTGCGTTACTAAATGACACTCTCAATCAACAAGCCTTGAGAAGGAGAAGACGCGATGATAACGAAGGACAGTACAACATGCGAATTAATGCCGCTGAGCGTTACGCCATAGAAGCAGGCAAGATCGCGTATACGCTAGCCGCCGCAGCCATAGAAGCGGCGCGAACGCAACGCGATCTGGCCGTCGGAGGAGTCGAGCGTGGCTACAGACATCAGGCGCAAGGTATTGATTCGGCGTACAGGTTGAACCTCGAAGCCAATCAACTCAATTTTGCCGGAGCGATGAAGGCTGCGGAACTGATGCAGGCTTCGGGCATGAAAGCGGTCAAGCTCGACCAGATGTCACAGATCGTCACGACCCTCAGCCGGGATATGGCACGGCGTGCGGAATTAGCTTTAACGATGAGATATTAAAACAACACTGAGGAGGAAACATGTTGATAGAAACTGTTGAAGCAGCCCAGGATTCGGTCGAAATCTCACCGAAAACACCAATTGTCGCGGACGCCTATTACACTCGGAAGGATCTGGAAGATCTGGGTATTTGTGGCTGGCTCACGACCTTGCGCCATGAGAAAAAGGGAAAGTTGAAAGCCTGCCGTATTGGAAGACTGGTGCGCTATCGCGGCGCAGACATCATTCAGTGGCTGGAAGGATGTAAGTCTTGATGATCAGGAGGGCTTCTTCGATCGTCTTTCCTCGAGGCGTCACTCAATCTTGCTATTTTTCCCCGGAACTGTTTCCTGACCGGTAAAGCCTGAATTTGAGTGATGCCTCCCCGACAGAGTAACCCGATTACACTCTAACGGTACGCGCAAATCCGCTACCTCACCTGCAGACGACCTCGCGCGCTACGCCTTGACATTCTAGGATTGCCTGCCTACCCTACACCTAGAATTTCTAAGTGTGACCAATAAGCGACGCAGATTTGGAGGTGAAGTTTGACCCAACCGAAGGCGGATCTCCTGCAGGGGACGCTCGACATGCTCATCCTCAAGGCCCTCAGTTTAGGGCCGCTCCACGGCTACGGCCTCATACAGCGCATTCGGCAGTTGTCGGACGAGTTGCTTGAGATCGAGCAAGGCTCTCTCTACCCGGCGGTCTACCGGATCGAGCAGCGCGGCTGGATCAGTTCCAAGTGGGGGGTGACCGAGACCGGCCGCCGGGCCAAGTTCTACACGCTGACTAAGGCGGGGAGTAAGCGACTTACCGTTGAGGAAGCGAGCTGGGACCGGCTCGCCCTGGCCATTGCGAAAGTCAGAAAAGCAGTCTGAGGAGGCTGATGATGGAATGGTTCAAGATTCTCATAGCGCGGCTGCGCGCCCTGTTTCGGCGCGAAAGCGTCTTGCGGGACATTGAAGAAGAATTGCGCATCCACGTCGAGATGGAGACTGAGACGAATATCAAGCGCGGGATGCCGCCAGAGGAGGCGCGAGCCGCTGCCCTGAAAAGTTTCGGCGCCCTGGGCCGGAACACTGAACGCGGCTATGACATTCGCGGCGGGGGCTGGTTGGAAACGCTCTGGCAAGACATGCGCTATGGCGCGCGAATGTTATGGAAGAAGCCCGGCTTCACCTTGACGGCGATTTTCACGCTCGTCAATGCGGTCTTTTTGCAGCCGCTTCCGGTGGCGGAACCAGCGCGGCTGATGTCGGTCTTTGGCACGGATGAAAATAACCGGGGCGCTCAGACCGACTACATTTCGATATCGTGGCCGAACTTCAAAGACTACCGGGATCAGAACGATGTCTTTACGGGAATGATCGCCTTTCAGAACATCGTCTTGAATTTCTCGGGCGGCGGCGAACCGCAGCGGATCGACGGGATGATCGTCACGGGAGATTATTTCGATCTGCTCGGCGTCAAAGCCGCGATCGGACGCACGTTTCTGCCGGAAGAAGACCGTACGCCGGGGACTCATCCGGTTGTCGTGCTCAGTTACGGCGCGTGGCAGCGCCGCTTTGGCGGCGATCCGGCGATCGTCGGTCGGGCGATCAAACTCAATGGGCTTGACTACACCGTGGTGGGCGTCGCGGCGGAAGGATTCAAAGGAACGGATGCGATCGGCGGAGGACCGGATTGCTGGGTACCGATGATGATGCACGATCAAGCTCTCACCGGAGTTTTCCGGGATGCGTTCAACGGACGGCGAGCGATGATTCTCAACGTAATTGGCCGTCTCAAACCCGGCGTCACGGAGCAACAAGCCGAAACCGCGATGCGGGCCATTGGCCGCCGCCTCGAACAGGACTTTCCGAATTATAACGATAAGCGTAACGTCACGCTGGTCCCCTTGAATCAGTCCACCATCCCGCCGCAGGAACGATCAGTATATCTGAGGGCGAGCGGGTTGATGCTGACGGTCGTCGGTCTGGTGCTGCTGATTGCCTGCGCCAACGTTGCTAACCTGCTGCTTGCCCAGGCGGCGGCGCGAAGAAAAGAGATCTCCCTGCGAATGGCGCTCGGCGCAGGTCGCGCGAGGCTGATCCGGCAACTGCTGACAGAGAGTTTGATGCTGTCGCTGGCCGGCGGCGGCGCCGGGTTGCTGCTGGCGGTGGCCGGCCGCGATCTGTTTTGGGCGTTCAGACCGCCTGGGATGAACGCCGGCGACATCAATCTGAGCTTCGATCCGCGCGTGCTCGGATACACGCTGCTGCTCTCGCTGGGCGCCGGAATCATCTTCGGCCTGGCGCCCGCGCTTCAGGCTTCGCGGGCTGACCTCGTCACGGAATTGAAGGAAAAGGGCGGCCAGGCGGCCTCAGGGCGCCGATGGTTCAGTTTGCGCAATTTGCTTGTCGTCGGGCAGGTGGCGCTCTCGCTGGTCGCGCTGATCAGCGCGGGGTTGTTTCTGCGCAGCCTCAGCAATGCGCTGCGGATCAATCCCGGCTTTGAACCCGAAAAGCTGCTGGTGCTTTCGTTTGACGTGGACGCGCAGGGATACGACAAGGCGCGTGGGATGGAGCATTACCGCCGAGTGGTCGAGAGGGTCGAGGCGATTCCAGGCGTGATTTCGGCGGCCATTGCTTCGAACCGTCCTTTGGGCGGGGGATTTACGCGCACCGTGTTCGTCGAGGGGCAGGAACCGTCGCGCGGCGGACGCGGCATTTTTACAACCGTGGGCGCCGTCGGCCCGAGGTATTTCGAGACGATGAGTATTCCGCTCGTGCGCGGTCGCAATTTCACTGAAGCCGACCGCGAGAACACGCCGCCGGTCGTCGTCATCAACGAGGCGATGGCAAATCGCTTCTGGCCGAATCAAGACGCCGTCGGGAAGCGATTCCGGTTCTTCGGCGACGACGTTTCGCAGGAGGTCATCGGCGTGGTCAAGGGCGGCACGGCGCAACACATCGGCGAAGATCTGCGTCCGGTTGCCTACCAGTCGCTGCTGCAGGACTTTCCATCCTGGGTTACGCTGCATGTGCGCACGGCAGGTGATCCGGGCGGATTGCTCGCCACTGTGCGGCGCGAAGTCCAGGCGCTGGATCGTACGATGCCATTGACGAGGTCGGTGACGATTTCTCAATTGATCGGAGAAGAATTGTGGGGCGCTCGAATGGGCGCTGCGTTATTGGCGGTCTTCGGCTTGCTGGCTTTGATCCTGGCGTCAGTCGGTATTTACGGCGTGGTCGCGTTCTCGGTCAGCCAGCGCACATCCGAATTCGGCATCCGCCTGGCGCTCGGCGCCCGCCCGTCAGATGTGCTTCGGCTTGTGCTCGGCCAGACCCTGACGCTTGTCGCCGCCGGCGCGACGATCGGCATAACAGGCGGGCTGATCGTGACGCGGATGGTCACGAACCTGCTTTATGGCGTGAGCGCGGTTGATCCAGTGACGTTCGTCGGAATGCCGTTGGTGCTGTTGCTGGTCGCGCTCATGGCGAGTTATCTGCCTGCGCGGCGGGTGACGAAGATAGATCCGATGATCGCGCTGAGATGCGAATGAGTCCGACTCAACACGGCAACACAAGATATTGTGGATCGGGATCGTTTTGCGCTCTCTCGAAATCGGATCTTCCGCAATCTCGATGATAAAGGGTGGGTACTCATATTTGATCTGGTCAAGAGCGCTGATTTCATCGGACTTATGGCCTTGAATCTCGTTCATCCAACATCACTCCACTCCAGAATCATCGAGATTGCGGGAGAGCCTTGAAATTCCCCACTGCTGTAACCCATGTTGATGTCCAGCGCATCTCATGGCGCGGCTGCGCGCCCTATTTCAACGCGAAAGCATCTTGCGGGACATTGAAGAAGATTTGCGCATCCACGTCGAGATGGAGACGGAGACGAATATCGCGCGAGGGATGTCACCAGACGAGGCGTGAACTGCCGCCCTGAAAAGTCTATCGCGTGTGTATGAGAAGCGTGTGAGGGGCTACAACGCGATCGGGTACATAGTAGAGCGAAGGGATTTCATGATAGTTCATGAAATCCCTTCGCTTATCTTGAGATAACTGTGGTATACAATTGAGTGCGTCAGTCAGTGCGTCTGTTGAGGAGGTTTTGATGACTGTCAATTGCGCTAAATTATTGAAAAGCTTGATGCGCCCGGCACGACTCGAACGTGCGACCTTTTGGTTCGTAGTCAACCTCAAGCCATGCTCCGCAACTTTCCCAAAGTAGCCATCTCGCTGAAAAGCCTTATTTTATAGGCATTCTATTGATTCTCGGGATCACTCGTACTATCCTCAATCCGCATCTTTTGATGTCCCCAATAATGTCCCTGGGAAATGGAGGTTATCAATGCCGACCGGAAGGACGAGAACAGGCTACGTCTATTACGACAAAGAACGAAAGAGCTGGACGGCCAGAATCACCTATCGTGATGAGAGCGGAAAAGTCCGCAATATCAAGCGGCAGGTCGAGAACCGCACCGAGGGAAAACAACTCCTCAACAAAATCCTTCGAGAAATCGAAGACCACGTGGAGCAAATCATCGACGGCGATAGCATGACCTTCAAAAAACTGGCCGGGATTTACGAAGAGCGAAAGCTGACGCCGCCGGTCTATAAAGGCGAGGCGAAAGTAAGTGGCCTTCGCTCTCATCAATCGATGAAGGTCTTTTTGAAGGCGCTGGTTGAACATTTTGGCGCTAAGCGCATCAAGAGCATCACTCATTCCGATCTCGAAAAATTCAAGCTCGATCGCCTCAAAACAACTACTGTTCGTGGAAGTGAGCGCTCTATCACATCAGTCAATAGAGAACTTCAGCTGATGCGAGCGGTTTTGAACTTTGCGAAACGGAATGGGTGGATTGCGAACAACCCATTCGAGCAAGGTGAATCTCTTATAAGTCAGGCGCAGGAAAATCGACGCGACCGTGTGCTGAGCCGTGAAGAAGAAATGCGAT
>WNGA01007973.1_pt1 | contig 14601 bp, 18 predicted proteins | sample 5400061 | NCBI WGS metagenome assembly WNGA01 (sample SAMN13153366, study PRJNA577476) | soil metagenome | isolation source: 100 cm soil or saprolite under grassland replicate 2 | place: USA:California | collected 2016-06-15
GGAACTTGCCTTCCGCGTCGTCACGGCTGTAGCCGAGCGTCGTCTGCGTGAGGTCGTTCGTCCCGAACGAGAAGAACTCCGCGTGCTTCGCGATCTCGTCCGCCGTGAGCGCGGCTCGGGGAATCTCGATCATCGTCCCAAACTTGTAGTTCACGCGGACGCCTTCCCGTTCCATCACCGTCCGTGCCTCTCGCTCGAGGGCCTCCCGCTCCACCTTCAGTTCGTTCACATGCCCCGCGAGGGGAATCATGACCTCGGGCTTGACGTCGAGTCCCTCTTTCGCGAGCTGGCATGCCGCCTCGAAGATCGCGCGCACCTGCATCTCCGTGATCTCGGGGAACATGATCCCGAGCCGGCAACCGCGGAGCCCGAGCATCGGGTTCGTCTCGCGGCTGGCGGCGACCGCCTCCAGGAGCAGCTGCTTCCTCGGGAGGAGCGCCTCGATCCCCCGCCCGAGGTCCCCGCCGCCCGCCTTCTTGACCTCCTCGAGGAACGATTGGTCGTCGTCGGACCGCGCGGCTCGCTGAAGGACATCGGGGTTGCCGCGCGCGAGCGTGAGCTTCGTCACCTGCACGAGGAGCGTCTCGTACTTCGGGAGGAACTCGTGGAGCGGGGGGTCGATCAATCGGATGATGACGGGCAGCCCCGCCATCGCCCGGAGGATGCCGACGAAATCGCCCTTCTGGAGCCGCCCGAGCTTCTCCAGGGATCCGATGTAGCGACGTGAGAGATCCTGAAGGTTCGGCTCGAGGCGGGCGAGGCGTTCCTCGAGGAGACGACGCCGGTCCGCCCGCGTCGACTCGATCTCGGCCTTTAGCGTCCGGACCTCCGTCGAGACCCGCCGATACTCCGGGGCGGCGAGGATCATCTCGTGCATGATGTCGAGTCGATCCGTCTCCATGAACATGTGTTCCGTCCGATCGAGGCCGATCCCCTGTGCGCCGAACTCCCGAGCGCGCTTCGCGTCCCGAGGATAGTCGGCGTTCGCCCAGACCTGGAGGCGGCGCTCCTCGTCGGCCCACTCGAGGAGGGTCTGGAGATCCGCCTCCTTCGTGAAATCGGGGTCGATCGTCGGGATGTGGCCCTCGTAGACTTCGCCCGAGCTGCCGTCAATCGAAACGAAGTCGCCACGGTGGACGATCTTCTCGCCCACCCGGAACTCCCCTTCGTCGAAGTCGACCACGATCGATTCGCAGCCCGCGACGCACGGGATTCCCAGCCCACGCGTGACGACGGCCGCGTGGCTCGTCGCGCCGCCGCGGGCCGTGAGCACGCCCTTGGAATGAAGGATGCCATGGACGTCGTCCGGCGACGTCTCGACGCGGACGAGGACGACCGGCTTCTTCTCGTCGCGGCCGAGCGACTCGGCTTCGTCCGGATCGAAAATCGCAAAGCCAGCCGCCGCACCGGGGGAGGCGTTCAATCCCTTCGCGAGATATCGGCCCTCGCGCCTCGCGGCGAGCTTCGCCTTCTCATCGAACTGCGGCAGCAACAGCTGAATCACATGGGCCGGCTCGACGCGGAGGATCGCCTCCTTCCTCGAGATGAGTCCGTCGCGAGCCATATCGATCGCGATCTTGACCGCGGCGCGGGCGGACCGCTTGCCGGATCGTGTCTGGAGGATCCAGAGACGGCCTCGCTCCACCGTGAATTCGATGTCCTGAATGTCGCGATAGTGTTTCTCGAGGAGTTCTGCGGCACGCGCGAACTCTCCGTACGCATCCGGGGACTTCTCGCGCATCTGGGCGATGTTCATCGGAGTGCGAATCCCTGCGACGACGTCCTCCCCCTGGGCGTCCGGCAGGAACTCTCCGAACAGCTCCTTCTCCCCCGTGGACGGGTTCCGCGTGAAGGCGACGCCCGTCCCCGAGTCGGCCCCCATGTTGCCGAAGACCATCGTCTGCACGTTCGCCGCGGTACCTAGGGTGTGCGGGATCTTGCTGAAGTTCCGGTAGTCGACGGCGCGCTTCCCGTTCCAGGATCGGAACACGGCCGCTATCGCCTCGCGGAGCTGGGTCGCAGGGTCTTGAGGGAACGGCTCACCGACTTCGCTCCGGTAGAGGCCTTTGAATTCCTCGACGATGGATCGGAGCATGTCCACCGTCAGGTCCGAGTCCTGCTTGCCTTCCGTCCGTCCCTTGAATCCGTCGAGGATCGCCTCGAACTTCCGCCCTTCGATCTCCTTGACGATCCGGCCGAACAACGCGATCAGCCGACGGTAGGCGTCCCAGGCAAACCGAGCGTTCGATGTCTGTCGCGCGAGGGCGTCGACGGTCGCGTCGTTCAACCCGAGGTTCAGGATCGTGTCCATCATCCCGGGCATCGAGAACTTCGCCCCGGACCGGACGGACACGAGCAGCGGATTCTCCAGTTCCCCAAGTTTTCGGCCGACCTTCGCCTCGATCGAAGCGAGGCCCTTGAAGACCTCCTTGAGGAGTCCCGGCGGGAAACGGCCGCTCTTCGAATAGGCGTTGCACGCCTTGGTCGTGATCGTGAAGCCGGGCGGCACGGGAAGGCCCAGCCGCGTCATCTCGGCGAGGCCCGCGCCTTTGCCCCCGAGGAGGTCCCGCATTGAGGCGTCGCCCTCTTCGAACAGGTACACGTACTTCGGCAGGGCGCCACCCCGACCGCTGTAGTCCCGCGCGTTATATAACCGTTTTCGGAAGCGATCACGCCAGCGTTTCGAGCCCGTCGAGGAGCCTCGCGCACCGGATGATCGCGACCAGCCCGTAGAGCCGGAGGAGGGCTTCGAGGCGGGTGCCGATGAAGACGCCAGGTTCGTCAATCTTCGTGAACACGGCGTCGATCTCCGCGCGGGCCTCGCGGATCGAGACGAGGTCGTCGGGGTCCCGGAATTCGGTGGCGAGGGACCACAGGGCATCGTGCACCGCGAGCGAGTGCGTCCGGTACGCGGCCTGCAGGACGGCCTCGCTCCCCGCGACATACTGCCGGCTTCCGAGGACCATGAGCCCTTCCGAAAGTCCGCTCATCAAGAACCTCATGAGGCTCCTCTTCTCCGCGGTCAGGACGTTCTCGGTCGCGAGGATGCCGACCGAAGCGAGGTCGTAGAAGCTCGCGGACTCCGCGGCTTTCGTCGAGGCCGAGAATCCGCCGATTTCAAGGCCGAAGCCGGTAGAACTCGGTCACGGCGTCGAGGGCCGACCCCGCCGTCCGACGTAGGCCTTCCTGCCGCTCGACCTCGAGCCAGCGCGAGACAATCTGGAGTTCGCCCCGGAGCCGCACGAGCGCGATCGGATCGAGGCTCGTCAACGCCTCCCGGAGCGCGACTCGGTAACCCTCCCGGAGGGCCGCCGCATCCTCTTTGCCCATGCCTACGAGGATGGGACGGTGGCCGTAAAAGACTCTGCCGGGCCTCCCCTAGAACCCCATCTGGTAGACCTTGATGTCCGCCCGCTTCCGTTCGAGGAACCGGTAGACCGTCTTGTGTTCGCTCCCGCGGAGGAGCATGACGGCCGCTTCGCGGGCGATTGCCATCTCGAAGGATCCGCCGATTAGGGAGATCGTGTGCCCGAAGACGCTCACGTCGACGCCCGTGAGTTCCTCGATCAGGCGGCGGGTCTTGCCGCGCGTCCCGATCAAGCGTGCGCGAATCTGCCCGACTCGGTTCCTCGAGTGGGCGAAGTCCTTGATGTCGAGGACCTCGAGGTACGCGTCTTCGTCGAGGAGTCGGAAAGCGCGGTCCTCGGAGAACCCGCGAGCCATGGCATGGACGATATCACGTGCCTTCAACGCGAGCACGGGATCCGTCGCGGACGACTCGTCGATGGTCACCTCGCCCGTGGACGAGTCGACGGCAATCCGCGTCCCCGTCGCCTCTTGGAGCCGCTCCTTCGTCACACCGTCCGCCCCGATCAAGACCCCGATCCGCTCCGAGGAAATGCGCGCGTAGAGCATGTCAACCCTCGACGATCGCCTTCTCGAGCTCGGCGGGCGTCACACGAACCCGTCGCCGATGGAAGAATCGGGCGATGTTCGAGACGTCCCGCTTGAACCAGTCCTCCGCCCTCGGATGATCGAGCGGCACGGCTTGCCCGACATCGATGACGACGATGCGTTCTCCCCAGTACAGCAGGTTGTACTCGCTGAGGTCCGCATGGACGAGCTTGGATTTCCGAATCGCCCGCAAGTTCGCGACCACGTCCGCATACGTCGACGTCGGATCGTCGAGCGCCACTTCGCGCAGGGTGGGCGCGGGCTGCGTCTCGTCCCCGATGTACTCCATCACCAGGACGTTGTCGAGGACCCGCTCCGGCCTTGGCACGCGCGTGCCGGCGTCGTCCATCCGCACGAGGTTCTTGTACTCCTTCTGGGCCCACGCGAAGATCGTCGGCCGAATTGCCTTCTTCACCTTCTTGAAACGGGGGTCGCCCTCGATGTACACCGCGATGTTCCGGAACGTCGCGTTGGCGATGCGGTAGATCTTGACCGCCTTCGCTCGCCCTGCGGCGTCCGTGGCGTGGAAGACGCTCGCCTCCTTCCCCGTGCTGACGGGATAGTCCAGCGTCGCAATGACGCCGTCACCAATCAGAGACGCAATCGTGAGGAGGGCCGCGCGGTCGAACACCTGCTCGTACGTCTTCCGCGTATCCGAGTCCTTCTCCTTCGTCCGGAGTGCGTCCACTTGGCTCTCGAGGGCCCGCATCCGCCGGTCGTCAATCATCGGCATCAAAACGAACGGTCCGCCCGACTAAGAGCTTTTTGGACTTCAGAAGATGTTGATCGATTTGGGGATGAGGCCGCGGCGACTCATGTAGCTGGCCTCGGTCTTCGTGTAGCGGTGCCGGATGTCGCACTTTTCATCCTGGAACTGCCACACCTTCACGACGAGCAAGTCCCCCTCGCGAATCCACATCCGCTTCTTGAGCTTGCCGGGGATCCGGCCTAGCCGACTCTTGCCGTCCTGGCATGTGACCCGGATCCGGGAGGCGCCCAAGAGCTGGTCTGCGACCCCCATGATCTCGCCCTCTCTTGCCCGCGGCATGCGGACGCGGACGACCTCTTCTTCCGGCACTTTCGCAACGATGGGGACCTTTGGCTTAAACGTTTGCGGGCCTCACTCCGGAAGACCCGCCGCATCCGACTCGAGCCGTGCATCCTCGAGGCGGGTCTCGCTCACCGGGACGTACGGGTACGGGATCGGCGGCGTCTCAAAGAACGTCGGCGGAACGATGTCGACGCCTTCGGGCAACGCGTACGTCTGGTCGTCCACGTGACCGAACCAGTACACGACGGCCCCGTCGCCGAACAAGTCGCTGTACGGCAGGAGCTGTTTCTTGATGTGCCTCCGGATCTCATACGGATCGCCAAACGTCGCTTTCGACTCGATCCAATACTTGCGGGACCCGTTCATCTCAATCGGCTTGTGCAGGAGGATGTCCGGCGTCTTGTCGTACTTCGCGCGGAGCTCCTTTTCCGTCTCGTACTGCAGGTCCCGCGAATCGAGCCACGTGTGCAACTTCGCCTCCCCCCACCGGCCCCTCGCATATTGCCGCGCGCTTCCTTCAGGGGAGTAGACGATGTCCGCGCGGGCCACCTGCTCGAGCTCCTGCCGGAGGCGGCGGTCGCGGACCGAGTCGAGATCGTTGACCATTTTCCAGAACTGCTTGCGAGAGACCTTGCGCTGCTCCAGCACCATCAGCGAGGTCAGGATCGCGGGGAATTCGAACCGATGGGCGATCTCCACGAGGCTCGTGCCGTTCTGCCACATGAAGGCGAGCCGCCGGGCCTGTGCCTTCACCCGATAGAATTTCTTCGTCGTGTCCCGGACGATCCGTTGCGTGTAGATGACCAGGAGGAGTTCCTTGTCGTATCCGAAGTTCTCGGCGAGGAAGTCGATGTCCTCCGCGGTCGCAAGTTTCCCGTAGAGGTCCTGGTACTCACTCAATTTCATCGATAAGGCCACAAAATCACGCTGAAGGGATGAAGGGGACGGAGTCACCAATTGGCCACGATACTTAAAGGTTTTTGGCCGAATCGCGCGACCGAGGATGAGGGCGTCCGCGGCTCGACGGAAACGGCACGGGCCCGTGCCACGTCACTCAGTCGACCCGGGAACGGCTAAATAGGTCGCCCCCAATCGTGCGCGTCCGTCGATGCCGACGGACATCTCGAAGATCATCAGCGATGCGGCGTACCAGGCGTACGAACGACGGCTGATGCATCAGGTCAAGCAGGCCGCCATCCCCCATCACGTCGCGATCATCATGGACGGCAACCGGCGCTTCGCTCGGGAGATCGGCCTCGGCAATGTCCTCGACGGCCACGTGAAAGGCCGAGACAAGCTGGAGGAAGTCCTAGAGTGGTGCCTCGAGGTCGGCGTACGCATCCTGACCGTCTATGCGTTCTCGACGGAGAACTTGCAGCGCCCGAGCACGGAGGTCCAGCACCTCATGCACCTCTTCGCCGAAAACTTCCGGAAGGTCGGCGACGATGAGCGCGTTCACAAACACAAGATCCGCATCCATGTGTTCGGCGACCGGAGTCTCCTCCCGACTGAGGTCATTGAGTCGATCGAATACGCGGAAGACCGGACGAAAGGATACGAGGAGTACCGATTCAACGTCGCCGTTGCATACGGCGGCCGGGAGGAGATTCTCCAGGCGATTCGTGACGTCGTCCGGGACGCGCAAGCGGGCACCGTCCGCCCGGACGACATCGACGAGAAGTTCTTCTCGAAGCGCCTCTACACGGCCAACCTCCCGGATCCGGACCTCGTGCTCCGGACGAGCGGAGAGGAGCGGATCTCGAACTTCCTCCTGTGGCAGCTCGCCTACGCCGAACTGTATTTCGTCGACGTGTATTGGCCGGGCTTCCGGAAGATCGACTTCCTCCGCGCGTTGCGGTCGTACCAGATGCGGCAGCGGCGCTTCGGAGAGTGACTCATCCGTCGAACGTCGTCAGGACCTAGGCGATCAGTCGATCTTGACCGACCCGAGAACCGGACGGAAAATCCACTTGTCGCCCGCGGCATGGATCGAGCTCACCAGGTCGAAATTCAGCGTGATCGTGACGGAGCCGCCACCTGCGAGTTCGAACGGCGTCACCGTCATCAACTGACCATCGGGCACGGTCACGTTGACGGGCGTCCCGTCCGGCAGCATGCCCTCCACGGAGTTGATCACAATCCGAAGCTGCGTGTACTTCCCGGGCGCCGCGCGGTCGAGGGACAGGAACTGGGTCACGTTCCCGAGGCCGACGAAGTCGATCTGCGGCGTCGACAGCGGCAGCGAGGTCCAACCGCTCTCGTTCCCCGCGTTCGCCCGATGGACCTGGATGTCCGAAAAGACGACGTTTAGATGCTGCCAGTTCAGCGGCGTCGCGCTCACGGCGATCTTGATCGTGCCGGCGGAATAGGTCCCGAGCGACGCGACCGCGAGGACAGCGAGCAGCCCCGCAACGGCCAAGGCGAATGCACGGCGCGGCGTCACGGCGGTCCTCCTCCAAGACAATGATTCTCCGGGCGGGCTATATAGATTCCCGCTGGCTATCGGCGTCGATAACGAGGAGGTTCTTGCGAGCTCACGCCGCGGCCATCCCGAGCGCCTCGTACACGTGGTCGATCGCCTCGCGCGCACGGCGCTCGTCGTCCGTCTTGACGAGGATCTTTCCGCTCTCGTACAGGGTCAACTCGGGCTCGCCCTCGAGGATGAGCATCACCTTGACGTCGCTGACGCGCCAGCCCGCCCCCCGCAGCCGTTCCGCGGCACCGGGAAGGTCCACGCGCGCCGGCTTCTTGAGCGTCGAAATGAACGCCGTGGCGGTGCGACACGGCTTGAGCAGGTAATAGGTCATTGGGCCGTCTCCGCAGGGGCCGGAAGCGACCCAGGGGCGCGGTCGGCTTTGAACCTTTCCGGCTGGACCCCTTCGAGGCACTCCGCCACCAGCCGATCCAAGGGGAGTTTCGCCTCCTCTTCCAGGATTTGGTCGAGGCGGGCGTGCGTCGCGGGACGCGGCGGCCCCAAGAGGTCACAGATTTCCGGGCCCTTCGAGACCTCGTACGTGCCGATCGCCTTCGCCCGGTCCACAATCTCCTGCTTGTCGAACCCGATTAGGGGCCGGATGATCGGCCGCCTCGCGACCGCGTCGATCGCCCGGAGGCTCGCGAGGGTCTGGCTCGACACCTGACCGAGGTTCTCTCCCGTCACCAGGACCTCCGCCCCCTCTCGATCTGCGATGGCGTCGGCGAGACGGACCATGATCCTCTTCGTCAGGATGAAGTAGAAGCGCAGGTTCGCCCCGTGGGCGACTTCGGCGAACGCCTCTCCGACCCGCACGACGTACAATGTGGGAACGCCAATGATCCCACAAAGGGCCCGCGTTTTCACCTCGGCCGCGTCGTCCGTGATCGGCTCGAGGGAAAAGTGCGCGGCCACGAGGCCGAGCCCCTGGCGGGCCATGAGGTGACCGGCGACGGGACTGTCAAATCCACCGCTCAGGAGGAGGACGCCTGCGCGGACCACGTCAAATCCCCACGTACTTCGCGTACACGGTGCGGGCCTCCGACTCGTCCTTCACGCCGCGAATCAACGCGCGGCCGTCCGGAAAGACCGTGAGGCGACGTCCTTCCACGTCGGCCACGAGGACGCCGCCCGCACGACGCGCGTTGCCGAGTCCGCGGAGTCGGCCCGCGAGGCCGTCGAGGTCAATCGTGCCGCGATGGACCGGGTCGAGGGAGATCGTGTCGCTCCCGCAGAGGGACGCGAGGACCTGCGTGCGCCTCGCCCCGACATAATCGCGCTGCCCGCCCACGCAGGCGGGACAGTCCGCACGCCGTGCGATCCGGATCCGCTCGATCCCAGGGCGCCAACCGTCGATGACGAGCAAGTCGCCCGATGGGGCGTTCCCGACGAGGAGGCGCAAAGCCTCGCCCGCTTGGATCGCGCCGATCTGGGCGGACACAGCATTGAAAATGCCAGCGGTCTCGCAGGTCGGCAGGCTGCCGGGGGGCAAGGGTTTCGGGTTGAAACACCGGAAACAAGCCGTGTCGGGCGACCGGATGGCGAGGACCATCCCGTACGTCGCGATCGCGCCCGCGTAGACGAACGGCACGTGCCTGTCGATCGCCGATTCGTTGAGGAGGAAGCGGGTCTCGAGGTTATCGGTGCCGTCTAGGATGATGTCGACTCCTCGCAAGATGTCGTGGACCGTCCCCGCATGTAGGTCCTTCGCGAGCGGTTCCACCTCGATGTCCGAATTCACCTTCCGCAGCCGATCCGCTGCCGCCTCCGCTTTTGGCCGTTCGAGGTCCTCTTCCGAATACAGGGACTGCCGTTGCAAGTTGACGAGCTCGACAACGTCTCGGTCGACGAGCCGAAGCCGGCCGACACCGGCCCGTGCCAGGACATCCGCAGAAATGCTCCCGAGCGCCCCGAGGCCGACGACGACGGCCGTGGACTCGGAGATCGCTCGCTGGCCGTCGGGGCCGATCTCCGGGAGGACGGTCTGTCGCCGATAGCGGTCCGGTCGCCTCACGGTTTGGCAAAGGGGCGGGCGCTTTATGGTCTTTTGCGGAACCCCTCGGTACCCGTCATCCGGTGGCGGGGAACGCCGCCGTGCATCACAAACGCAGCCGTTGCCGGGCGCTCCGGCGGTCAGTTGTAGAGATTGAACTCGTCCTTCTCGGGGACCGTGTCCCAGTCCTCGTCCGTCTCCTCGAAGACTGCGTTGAAGAGAGCGCTGACCACTTCGCGCAGCTGCTGAATTTCGCCGCGAAGGCGCTGCAATTCCCGCATTACATCATCGTTCGACGGAGCCATTCACAACCTCTATGCGCTGCTATCACAGGGTAGGTTCATATCCCTTTGCCTTCGATTCTTGGTGCTAATTCTCGGAACGGAACGCCCACGAAATTTTCCGCGCGGACTAACGACGTCGATCGCGATCGCGGTCCCGTCCACCGCGTTCCCGGCCCCGTCCGTCGCGTCCTCGGCCATTCCGGTCCCTATACCGATCCCGGCCTCCGCCGGGACCGCCCCGATCCCGGCCGCCACGCTCTCGACCCTCCCGGCGTTCGCCACCGCGCACGCGCTCCGCGACCCGGCCGCCTCCGAGCTCGGTCGCGGGGACGGACAGTTTGAGGTCCGCGTAGTCCGCCGCCATCTTGCGCCGTTCCGATCGCTCGTCGCGGGGGCAGTAGAGATCGCGCCCGCGTATTTCCAGAGGCCCGCGGCACACGGAGCAGAGGGCTTTGACGACTCCGAGCGTCGGTTCTGCGGTTGTGAGCTGGAGCGAGGGCTTGACCTGGATGACCTTCGCCCGGATGATGTCACCAAGCCGATACATGTCGTGGATGTCCTCCGTGTACTCCTCGGACACGTTCGATATGTGAATCGTCCCCTCGGACTCGCCGCTAATCTGACGCGTGCGCCCGTGGATCGCTTGGATCGTCGCGGTCGCCATCATCCCCCGGATGTCGTCGACGACCCCGTAGACGATGTCCCCGACGCGGAGCTCCGCGGGAGGGTTGAAGGCTCGGACGCGGGCGACTCGGTTCGCCGGATCGAGTTCGAGGACGCCCGGTGTCGCCGCGAATACGAGGCCTTTCGCTTCGTACGTCCCCTCGCCCGGTTCAAACTCCTCGGCGACGGCGATCTCGTCACCCGGCAGGACCATCTTGCGTTCCATCGGAATCCGCTCGACCCTTGGGTTCGCACGAAAGACGAGCCGGCGTATTTATCCCTTCGCTACCTCGACCCGGAACAGCACGACGTCGATGCGCCGTTCCTCGTCGCGGTGGAACTCGAAGGTGTGCGGGATCGGGAACGAGTACGGGAAGCGATCCGTGATCGTCGCGCCCGCGGCTTCGAAGTACCGTCGGACGAACGCCTCGGCGGCTCCGTTCAGGAAGCTGTACACCACCCGGCCACACCGCAAGGCCGCATCCAGGAACGGGCGGTCCGCGTGCCGGGTCTGTGCCCCGAACGGCGGGTTCATGAGGACGGTGTCGAATGCTTCGCGGACGTCGGTGACGTCGTCGTGCCGCCACTCGGCTTCGACGCGGACTGTCGCGGCATTCTGCTCCGCCACCCGAATCGCCGCCGGGTCCGAGTCCACGCCGACGACGCGCGCGGCGCCGAGCAGCTTCGCCCCGATCCCAAGCCCGCCATTCCCGCATCCGAGGTCGAGGACGGCGCACCCCTCGATATCCCCGCGGCCGTAGGCGCCGTAGACGACCTCGGCGGCGATGGTCGCAGGCGTCGCATACGGCTCTCTCTCCGGTTTCGGATGCGGCACCGGAGCGAGGGATTGGAGGATTCGCTCGAGTTGGACTTTCTTCATGGCTCCCCTCCGCGCAGGCACTCACTCGTAGAACGAGCCCGACCGCGCCTGGCCCGCCTGCGTGCCCCGAGGGGTGATGACCGCGGTGAAATCGGCCGGCCCGGACCACAGCAGCGTCAGGAGACCTTCGGCTTCGAGCCGCTTCAGTTCCGCTTGGAGCTCATCGAAGCTCACCCCCCGGAGGATCTCGAAGAACTGGTTCTTCTTGAGCCCAAGAGCGCCTCGCTTCGAGAGCAGTTCGAGGATCTTCTCCCGAAGCCCGCGATCCACGGCCCGCGCCTGCTCGGTCCGGAACGCTCGATCGACCATCTCGATTGCGAGCGCGTTGAAGGCGTCCTCGACGAACTCGCCGGTCCGCGCGGACGTGAATGCGTACGGGGCGTCGAACGCCTCGGCGAGCCGCTGCACGTCTTCGTCGGAGAAGGCCCGTCGGTCCGCGAGGTCCTTCTTGTTCACGAGGATGTACATCGGCACGTCTCCCGCAATCTCGAGGGCGGAGGGGATCCATTCGTTGAGCGCGTACAGGCTGTCCTCGCGCGAGATGTCACATACGGCGATGAGCGCCTGAGAGCCGTGGTAATACGTCTCCCGGACCAGATCCTTGAATCCCCGCTGGCCCATGATGTCGAAGATCGACAGGTCCATCTGGACCTCGACGTCCGCACCGTACGGCACGGCGAGTTCGATCTTGCTGACCCGGGTCCCGACCGTGTGCATGTACGTCTCCTGGTATTCGTTGAGGACGAAACGGCGAATGAGGGAGGTCTTCCCGACCCCGCCCTCCCCCAGGAGGGCCAGCTTCGTTTTCATGCGACGGACGCTCGGCATCGGAGGACCAGGCCCCTCCGCATTCGGAGGGCGAGTATAAGCTGTTTCGTCGTTGGCAACTTCTCGGGTCGGACCGACCTCAGATCCTCTCGACCGCGACGGCCTCGTGATTATCACGAATCTTTCCGTCGCCGTTCTACCTCTTAAGAATTGGAATCAGAACGAATGGCGATGGATTTATCCGGCCCCCGAGGCACGAACGTTTCATGCGACTTCGCCCCGATGGGCCGCGGATCCCCGTGCCCAACTGGCTGATCGAGTGGTCGAAGTCTCGGGACCTCTTCTTGTCGCTGGCCCACGACCCATGGGTATTCCGTCCGAACTAGCGCCGAGGACGTCCGCGAAAAGCGAAGATGTTAAAGCGGCTCGCACGATGCACGCGCCGGACCGAGGTCCATGGCGCACTCGGGGCCGGCGGGCCATGCAGAGGAGGAGCAGCACGGCAGTCGGTGGCCCGTGATCGTCGCGGTCGGCATGGCCGTCGGATACGTCGGGATTGTGACCCCGAGCATCCCGATCCTCTTGGTCGGCTTCGTGGTGTTCGTCGCCGGCACGGGCGGCTGGGTTCACGACGACCTGCGGCGCCCGTCGAGCCCGTTCTACGGCGTCGGGACGGCAATCGAGTCGACGTTCCCGCGCGTCAGCGCGCGGAAACTCGGGACCTGGCTGCTCCTGGTGACGGAAATCATGTTCTTCTCCGCGATCATCGGCGCATCCTGGACCTTGCGCTTGCGGACGACCACGCCGGGCGCGGACTTCCAAGGTCCGTGGGGGGCCCCGAACCAAATCCTGAACGTCCCGCTCACGGGCCTCAACACGTTCATCCTGATCTGCAGCAGCGTGACGATGGTCGAGGCGTTTGCGGCGGCAGAGAAGGGCGATCAGAAACGCCTCCGGCTCTTCCTCCTCGCGACGCTGATCCTGGGAATCGCGTTCGTCAGCATCCAGGCGTACGAATATCAGAAGCTGTACTTCCAAGAGGGCCTCACGTTCAAGAGCGCTCCGTATGGGGTCAACCCGCTGTACGGCGCGACGTTCTACGCACAAACCGGCGTCCACGGGACCCACGTCACGGCGGGGGTGCTCGCTCTGGCCTACGTGACCCGCAAGGCCTTCCGAGGAGGATTCACGAAGGAGAACCACGAGGCTGTGGAACTCGTCGGGCTGTACTGGCACTTCGTCGACGTCGTGTGGATCTTCCTCTTCCCGATCGTCTACCTATTGCCCGCGTGAGGTGGCACGTTGGACGAAACCCCGACCACGGAACCGCCGGGGTCTGAGACTCACGCCAAGCGACCCTACCTCATCGTCTTCGTCGCCCTTGCCGTCGTCACGATCATCGAGCTGTTCATCTACAACGTACCGCTCGCGCACATCGAGATCATCTCCATCTTGATGGCGACCGCGACCGTCAAGGGCGGCTTGGTCGTCGGATACTACATGCACTTGCGCTACGAACCGAGGTGGCTTGCGTTCATTCCGCTCGCGGGCCTCGCGCTCGTGGCGGTCCTCGTCGCCGCGCTCACATCGACGTCCGCCCATCCCTGAGCCGGAACGCTTCGACCCTCGACACCCGCAGCGACGTCGGAAGAGGATGGGCTCGACCGGATTCGAACCGGTGACCTTCGCTGTGTGAGAGCGATGTCATAACCGCTAGACCACGAGCCCGCGAGGCCGCGCTAAACATCCCGCGGTATAAATCTCCATCGAACTTTGCACGGTGCTGGGTCGCGTATCAAGAGTCTTTATTACCGCTGACCCGGATGGCGCCCGCCGGAGGCGACCTCGATGGCAAAGGAGGAGAAGAAGTCCGAAATGACGACGATCGCGAAGAAGCAGTTGGAAGGCCGCGGCTACGTGGTCTCGCTCTCCACGAACCGAGACGGCGAGAATCTGATTGGAAAGCTGAGGGTCAGCGAGGCGTCCACGCATCGAACCGTCGCGAACCTCGTCAGCGTCTGGAAGATCGACAACCTCGAACTGGTGTTCGGCGTCGATGCGGGCGAAGGGATCGCCAAGGATTTCATGAACCAGGCGATGAACCTCTTCGACCTCTTTCGGTACGTGATCCCGGGAGCCCAGACGAAGGAAGGATGAGAACGGACACGTCATCGTTAAATAGTGTCGAACTTCTGGAGTGCCGCCCCGATGGACCCCTCCAGCGTGCTCCTCGCTCTAGAGGAACAGAAGAAGTGGCGTGACCGCCTCAAGCGGATCCAGGATCGGATCGGCCAGCTCGATCGCAAGCGAGCGACCTTGTCGAAGGAGCTCGACCGCGTGCACAGGAAAATGGCGGATTACAAGAATATCCTGGGCAACGTCAAGGAGTCGACGCTGACCCACACGTCCGCGCGGCCCGCACCGCCGATCATTCCAGGTCGATGAGATGTCGGCGGTCCAGGCGGCCCAGAAGGAGTTCGATCAGTGGCAGCAGAAGGAGCGCCGAATCCTGGACGCCCTCACCAGCGTCGACGG
>WNGA01011212.1_pt1 | contig 14601 bp, 15 predicted proteins | sample 5400061 | NCBI WGS metagenome assembly WNGA01 (sample SAMN13153366, study PRJNA577476) | soil metagenome | isolation source: 100 cm soil or saprolite under grassland replicate 2 | place: USA:California | collected 2016-06-15
CGTATTCAACCGCTTCTCATGATCTCCGCTTATTTCTACCCAGGGAGTTTCCTGATTGATGAAAATGTCCTTGTAAATCCTGTATAATTCCTTACGTGGTTCTTCAGCAGGATATTCACGCAACTCATCCTGCACCCAGGGCAGGTCTGTAGTGCAAAGAAGATAGAGATCGTATTTTCTTTCAGCAATCTGGTCAAGTATAAATTGATGACACTTGCCGAATACATATTCACACCAAACTTTCATTACATACATATCGGTATCAATGAAGAGGAGTTTGGAGCCTGCCTGTCCGGCAGGCAGGTTTGGGGTTTGGGGTTTGGGGTTTCCCGTTTCTTGCTCGATATTTTCTTTCCCTAATGCCCGCAGGCAGGGCTCCTCCTCTCTTGTTTCTTGCTTCTTGTTTCTTGTTTCTTCATTCTCACCTCGTACTTCATACTTCACACTTCGTACTTTCTCCATGTATTCATCCTCTAATTTCAACTGGCCTTTTGCTATCGTAAGCAAATCTTCATAAATATAATCTTTACCGTGAGCAAGAATATAACCTTTACCGTGAGCAAGCAAATATTTCCTTGCATATTCGGGGCACCAAAGTGTATTAAAATGATATGCAAGTTGTTCGCACAAAGTGCTTTTACCCGTACTTTCAGGCCCTATTACAACAATTTTTTTTATTGGTGTTTCTTCATTCATGCTGCAAGAATGATTTGTGCATCTTGTTGTTCTTTGTAAATGCGAATCATGACATCATTAACCCTTGAATGATACTTTTTTACAAAAAAAGTCGTCAACCAAAAATGTTTACACAGTAAAAAATGAGGTTTTGTAAAAATGAAATCCGGAAATAAATGATACCACCGGTAACCTTTTTGATAGAAATGATTATCACATGCATCAGCGAGACCAAGATCTTCCGCAGCAACAATAGCTGCATCACGCTGGCATCGTGATTTAATAAATGGCTTTACAATTCCTGGCTGAAATCCATAAAAATAAAATTGGTCGCGAAGCATTTTATAATTCTGGTATCTTGATCTTGCATCGAGCAGAGGAAAAAGCGGCATACTGATAAAGGGAAAAAGTAATATCAACTTCAAAATAAAATTACCGTGCTGTAACCACGCTTCAATATTCAACCATTGACATAGTGTATAAAGCATAAGTATTTCAAGAATAGTCACAAGATGAAGCACGTAACCAACTTTTATATATGTATAAAGTTTATCCAGGTGATGCGCATTGATGATAAAAGAAATTATTCATAAATTTAAATACGAGGATATAAATATGAAGCTCTTTTAACCAAAACTTACAGGTTGCTTTTTGTAATCAACTGCCCTGTTTTTCCATTCAATCAAGCCTGCAACCGCCATTATCAGTAAGATTAAAAAATATACACTTGTAAAAACAAACCCTTTTACAAAATACAGTGGAATAGACGCAGAATTAGTTACAATCCACCAAATCCAGCTTTCCACTTTTTTCTTTGTCATCAGCCACATGCCTGTGTAAGCAGAGGCACTTGCAAATGCATCTGCCCAGGGAATGGCTCCCGGCCCAAAAGAATTTTTTATATAAGTAAGTGCAAAAAATAACAAAACATAAAATGTGGCAAAGAATGAAAGATGTTGAATCCATTCTTTTGCATTTGATTTTGTAACGATTACAACATGATGTTGTTGCTGATCTTTCCTTGCCCATAAAATCCATCCATAAATGCTCATTACCGTGTAATAAAAGTTTACACTGGCTTCACCAAATAAATGTTGCTGAGCAGAAAGAAAGATATAAATGATTGTGCTCACTAAACCAATTGGATAAACAAGAATATTTTCTTTTTTATAGTACCAAACACTTGCTACGCCTGTAAACACTGCGACATATTCAAGCAATGATGTGCCCTTCATTCCCTCAACAAACTGCTGAAAAATTTCCTGTATCGTCATGCGGTGAAGGTACGTTAGAGAAATATTATTATATCGTAGTCGTTGATTTGTTCAGGAAAGTTCAGAATGTGAAAGTGCCCGTCCCGCTAAATGCAGTTTGTACGCAGTGACGCACGAAGTCTCAGAGCAGGCACAACAGGTGGAGGCTGGATTGCAAAAATTTATCCTGCAAAATAAATGGTGAGCGGTGTATCTCACGTTTGTCATCTTACGTCTCACGATTTAAACACTCACACTAATCACTCACAATCATCATCCAATCTTCAACCCATTCTCAACCTTCTTATCAGGCTGCAATAAAACAACATTATTATTCTCATCATACACACCCAGCACAAGACATTCGCTGAAGAATGTTGCGATTTGCTTTACCGGAAAATTTACGACAGCAACAATTTGTTTGTTGAGTAATTCTTCTTTTTTATAATGATGTGTTATTTGTGCTGAAGATTTTTTTATACCCAGCTCACTAAAATCAATAGTGAGTTGATAGGATGGTTTCCCTGCTTTTGGAAAATCATTTACATCAATAATTGTTCCTGTGCGTATGTCTATTTTTTCAAAATCATTCCATGTGATCATGCCTGAAATTAATGCTTTAGCGTTTATTTTATTTCTTTACAAATTTGTGTTGTGTTTTCTCTTACTGCATTATCTTTAAGCCTTCCGTTTACAGAGAAAAGATTTTGTCGTTAAAACTGTTGCTGTTACATTAAAACTGTTGCTGTTACAATTATCATTGCAAAATATATTTTTCTAACGAAAGAATTAACCATAGAAAACCATGCCAACCAACAAGTATTTATTGCCGTTCATACTGGTAACATCTTTGTTTTTTCTCTGGGCTTTTCTGCATAACCTCAACCCTATTCTTATTCCACATTTAAAAAAAGCTTGCCAGTTAAGTGATACGCAATCTGCGTTTATTGATTCATCTGTTTATCTCGGATATTTTCTAATCGCAGTTCCTGCCGGATTATTTATGCACAAGTACGGATACAAAAAAGGAATTTTATTTGGATTAACATTATATGCAATCGGTGCACTGCTCTTTATTCCCGCAGCATCTACCCGCAGTTATCCTTTCTTTTTAACAGCATTATTTATCATTGCAAGTGGCGCAACATTTTTAGAAACAGTTGCCAATCCTTATATAACAATTCTTGGTGCAAAAGAAACATCTGAACAGCGTCTCAACTTTGCACAATCCTTCAATGGCGTTGGTGCTTTTCTTGCACCGATACTTGGGGGGCAATTTATTCTTTCGGGAATCGAACATTCAAAAGAAGAATTGCAAAGCATGGGTGCAACTAATTTGAATGCATATTTACAATCAGAAGCAAACACTGTGCAGATACCATATTTGGTGATGGCATGCGTTGTCATTTTTGTAGGATTGTTATTTCTTTTTACCAAAATACCAGAAGTGAAAGAGCCTGATGCCGATGTGCATGGCACAGAATTTTCTGCAAAAGTTTTGCGTCACCGGCATTTGCTCTGGGCAGTCATCGCGCAATTTTTTTATGTAGGTGCACAGGTCGGTGTAGGCAGTTTCTTTATCCGGTTTACAAGATATGTAGTGGATATGCCTGAGAAGAGAGCCGCATTTTTATGGGGTTCAATCGCAATGGTAGGTTTCATGGTGGGCCGTTTTACAGGAACATTTTTTATGCGCTATATCAAACCTGCCAAATTATTGGGCCTGTATGCATTTATTAATATCATCCTGTTAACTGTTGCATTAACAACAAAAGGTTATACTGCTGTATATGCAGTAATGGCTGTCCCATTTTTTATGTCCATTATGTTCCCAACTATCTTTGCGCTTGGCATTAAAGAGCTTGGTGAAGAAACAAAACTTGCTTCATCATTTCTTGTCATGTCCATAATTGGTGGCGGGCTTGCGCCATTACTCATGGGCCTTATCTCCGACAAAACAGGCAGCATGCAAACAGCATACATCGTTCCATTGTTTTGTTTTCTGTTCGTGTTGTATTATGGATTGAAGGGATACAAAATAAAATCGTTGTCGCAGTGAATAATGAATATTTTTTGGCTACAAGCTATATCACAATGATTAAACATCGTTGCATTTCTTTCATCGTTTTGTTCCTTATATGGCATTGAACATTTATCAATATAAATTGTATTACCAATCTAATCAGTTAAACCGGTAAATCATGTTTCAAATCAATATCTATTACCAAAGACTTAATCATTTCAATCGCTCAAATCATTTAAAATCTTAGTCATATTAATCATTCAAATCATTTTAATCATGGTTAGATATTGTCTCGCTCTCGATCTTAAAGATGATGAACGACTAATTGAAGAATATGAAAAATACCATCAGCAGGTTTGGCCGGAAATAAAGAAAAGTATTTTCGATGCAGGCATCATCAACATGGAAATTTATAGAACAGGAAACAGGTTATTTATGATCATGGAGACAGATGAAAATTTTAGTTTTGAAAAGAAAGCAGCAATGGATAATGCGAATCCAAAAGTGCAGGAGTGGGAAGAACTAATGCGGAAATTTCAGCAGCCATTACCCTGGGCAAAAGAAGGAGAGAAATGGATATTGATGGAGAGGATATTTGCCCTAAATCCCTAAAGGGACTTTACCGGTTTCAAAGAGAATGTTCAATGTTCAAAGAACAATGCTCAATGGACAAGGAAATTCTAATTTGAAAATTGAACATTGAGAATTGAACATTTCCGATTAAGAAGATGCTATGAATAACACAAACAATTTACAATGCAGCGACAGCATAGATTCTCACCAGCACTTCTGGATTTTCGATCCTGTTCGTGATAGTTGGATAACAGATGAGATGGCAGCTATTCAAAAAGATTTTTTACCACAGGATTTTGAACCTGTATTAAAACAAAATGGATTGAGCGGTTCTGTCGTGGTGCAATCAGATCAGAGTGAAAAAGAAAATGAATTTCAGCTAAAGAATGCTCATGAATATGAGTTTATAAAAGGTGTTGTTGGATGGATAGATTTACAGGCAGGTGATCTTGAAGAGAGATTAGATTTTTATAAAGAGTTTAAAAAACTGAAAGGCTTTCGCCATGTATTACAATCGGAAAAAGATAGGGCACTTATGTTGAAACCCGCCTTCATGAATGGTATCCGCAAATTAAAGAGATATGGTTTTACTTATGATATTCTCATTTACACAGACCAGTTAAAATTCACAAAAGATTTTGTTGCCGTTTTTCCTGATCAGCCATTTGTGATAGATCATATCGCTAAACCAAATATCAAAGAACATAAATTAGACGATTGGAAAAAAGGTATAACAGCAGTGGCAGAACATCAAAATGTTTACTGCAAAATTTCAGGCATGGTAACAGAAGCAGGTTGGTTTAAGTGGAAGAAAAAAGATTTTAAACCATATCTCGATGTTGTTGTGGAAGCATTTGGAATAAACAGGATTATGTTTGGATCGGATTGGCCTGTATGTTTGGTTGCTGCAACTTATGAACAAGTGAAAGGCATAGTGAATGATTATTTTTTAAAGTTTTCAAAAGATGAAAAAGATGCATTCTTTGGAAAAAATGCTATCAAATTTTATAATTTATAAAATTTATTTTCTTGTAAACGGAATTCTATTTATTAACAAAACTAAAAGTCCTCCCTTTAGGGAGGAGTTAGGAGGGTTCTATGGATTTGTTATTAAAGGATAAAGTAATTATTGTAACCGGCGGCGCCAAAGGAATCGGCGAGGGCATAGTAAAGGTATTGGCTAATGAAGGTGCTATTCCAATTATCATTGGAAGAAATGAAGAAGACAATATTAAAACATTAAGCGAGGTAGAATCTGGTGGTGGTAAGGCTTTCCATGTTGTAGCTGAATTAACTAAGCCTGCCGAATGTAAGAAAGCAGTAAAAGCAGTAATAGAAAATTTTGGGCGCATCGAAGGTTTGGTGAATAATGCAGGCGTGAATGATGGCATCGGTTTAGAACATGGAAACTATGAAGCATTCGTGGCATCATTGCATAAGAACGTTGTACATTATTATTTAATGGCACATCATTCATTGCCTTGTTTGAAACAATCAAAAGGAGCGATTGTGAATATCAGTTCAAAAACGTCAGAGACAGGACAGGGCGGCACATCTGCTTATGCAGCATCTAATGGAGGCCGCAATGCGTTAACTCGCGAATGGGCTGTTGAATTATTAAAGTATGGTATTCGTGTTAATGCAATCGTTGTTGCAGAATGCTGGACGCCCTTATATGAAAAATGGATTGCAACATTACCTAATCCTGTTGAAAAACTGGAATCAATTGTAAAAAATATTCCGCTTGAACACCGCATGACAACAGCGGAAGAGATTGCTAACACAACTGCATTTTTGTTATCGCCAAGATCAAGTCACACAACGGGGCAGTTGATACATGTTGATGGTGGGTATGTTCATCTTGATAGAGCTTTGGCAAACGCGTAGAAGAAGTTCTAAGTTTTAAGTTTGTGTTTTGAGTTTTTATTGAAAGCAATTCTTAAATCTCCCCTTTAGGGGATGGGACTTATGAAGTCTTTAATTTGTAAACAACCATTTCAATTTGAATACGCGGCTATTGATGCTCCTGCATTAAAACCAGATCATGCAATAATCAAAGTAAAACGCATTGGCATTTGTGGCACTGATTTGCATGCTTATGAAGGCACACAGCCATTCTTTAATTATCCAAGAATTTTAGGTCATGAACTTTCCGGCGATTTAGTTGATTTTGACAATGCCGATGGTTTTGTTCCCGGCGATGTTGTAACCATCATTCCTTATTTCAAATGTCACAATTGTATTGCATGCAGAAATAACAAACCCAATTGTTGTGTGAACATTAAAGTATGCGGCGTACATGTAGATGGCGGCATGGTTGAATATTTATTGGTCCCTTCTTATTCTTTAATAAACGGCGAAGGATTAAGTTATGATGAACTTGCATTGATTGAACCTTTGGCAATTGGTGCACATGGTATTCATCGTGCTGACGTACAAGAGGGGGAATTTGTTTTGGTAATTGGAGCCGGGCCAATTGGTTTGGGCACAATGGAGTTTGCACGAATTGCGGGTGGTAGAGTAATTGCAATGGATGTACATTCAATGCGGTTACAATTTTGCAAAGAGAAACTCAATGTGGAATATGTGATCAATGCTTTAAGTGATAATGTAACAGAACAATTAAAAGAAATTACAAACGGCGATATGCCAACAGTTGTGATTGACGCAACAGGTAATCAAAAAGCAATCAACAATGCTTTACAATATCTTGCGCATGGAGGAAGATATGTGTTAATCGGTTTGCAAAAAAATGAATTGATCTTTAGTCACCCTGAATTTCACAAACGCGAAACAACGTTAATGAGCAGCCGCAATGCAACAAAAAAGGATTTTGAACATGTAATGAATTGTATAAAACGCGGATTAGTAAATCCTTCCACATATATTACACATAAAGTGAAGTTTGATGAAGTGAAAGATAAATTTGAAAGCTGGTTGTATCCTGAAAATGGAGTGATTAAAGCAATGGTGGAAATGGAATAATTTTTTAATTAAATAGTTGAAACAATTTGGATACACTTAACACAATAACCAACGGAAAAGTTTTATGCTTCGGTGAATTGCTGCTGCGCATTTGCCCCGATGCGAATAATGAATGGCTTCAGCAAAATAATATATCCGTTTATGTAGCAGGCGCAGAAGCCAATGTAGCAGCCGATTTGGCATTGTGGAGAATACCGGTCTCATACATTACTGCATTACCTGATAATTTTTTATCCAAAGAATTGATTGAATATTTCAAATCGAAAAATGTCGACGCTTCTAAAATTCTTTTGCAAGGCGAAAGAATGGGGGTATTCTATCTTCCTAAAGGAAAAGATTTAAAAAATGTAAGTGTCATCTACGACAGAAAAAATTCTTCCTTCTCACAACTGCAAGTTGGCACAATTGACTGGGAAAATATGTTTGCAGATATTTCATGGTTTCATGTAAGTGCGATCACCCCGGCACTAACAAGCAATGTTGTTGATGTTTGCAAAGAGGCATTTGAAATAGCTTCCAAAAAAAATATTGCCATCTCCTTTGATCTTAATTATCGTGCAAAACTTTGGCAATATGGAAAACAACCAATAGAAGTAGTTCCCGATCTTGTTCAATACTGTGATGTGGTGATGGGCAATATTTGGTCAGCAGAAAAAATGCTGGGCATTGAAATTGATAAGATGATAAACAAACAGTGTTCAAAAGAAATTTATTTACAGCAAGCGGAAGCAACAAGCAAAAAAATAATAGAACAATTTCCGAAAGTAAAAACTGTTGCAAATACATTTCGTTTTGATCTTGGTGAAAAAGGAATTAATTATTACGGAACTTTGTATGCCGGTAATGAGTTGCTCGTATCAAAAGAATATTTTGCAGATAAGATAGTTGATAAAGTGGGAAGTGGCGATTGTTTTATGGCGGGTTTGATCTATGGATTCATCAATAAATATTCTTTACAACAAACATTGGAATATGCTTCGGCAGCAGCTTTCACTAAATTGTTTGTTGAATCAGATATAACAACAAAAACTATTGATGATATTAAAAAATGCATTGAAGACCATGAAAGATAAAGAAGAAATTTTGCAGGCAATCATACAACAAGGTGTTCTTCCTTTGTTTTATAATCCTGATATCGAAGTATCAATGCAAGCTACAAGAACACTTTACAAAGCGGGTATTCATGCCATGGAATTTACAAACAGGGCAGAGGGCGCATTGGAAGTTTACAAAGAAGTAAGAAAAGCAGCAGCAACAGAAATGCCCGATATATTATTTGGCGCAGGCACTATCAAAACGGTAAAAGATGCAATTGCATTTGAACAGGCAGGCGCTGATTTTTTTGTGGCGCCTAATCTGAATGAAGGAGTGGGGAGTTTTGCAAAAGACAGAAACATGTTATGGATTCCAGGCTGTATGACACCCTCAGAAATTCATCTTGCTCAACAGCATAATACAGCATTGATAAAAATTTTTCCTGGAAATGTGTTGGGGCCCGGTTTCATAAGTGCTGTTAAAGAAGTATTTCCGGGGCAGTTGTTTATGCCAACAGGAGGTGTTGAAATAAATAAAGATAATCTTGCCGCATGGTTCAGTGCGGGCGTAGCTGCAGTGGGAATAGGAAGCAAGTTGGTAAGCAAAGAAATTTTAAAAAATAAATCATGGAATGAATTGTTTGATAAAACAAGAACCACGTTGCAGATAATTAAAGAAGTGAGATTGTGAATTGTGAGGGTAAACAATTTCACATTAAATAGATGTCTCATTCTTAGATATAACAAGCTTAAGCGCTTTCTTATTGAAGCCTTATTCATCAACTGCTAATTCTTTTTTTAGCTTGTCATGCTGACGTAGGAAGCATCTTTATAAATGTTGTAACTTAAAAGGTACAGAAATAATTTTCGTTAGTTCAATTTGAACTCAAAAACAATAAAATATGCAATACAGAAGATTCGGCAAAACAGATTGGCAAGTCTCAGAAATAGGATATGGAATGTGGGGACTTGCGGGCTGGACAGGCTCTGATGAAAAAGAGGTGGAAGCATCTTTACAGAAAGCAGTTGAACTTGGTTGTAATTTTTTTGATACGGCATGGGGCTATGGCTCCGGTCGTTCGGAACAAATTCTTGGTAAACTTATCAAAGATTATCCGAATCAAAAATTGTATGCTGCTACAAAAATTCCACCTAAAAATTTAAAATGGCCATCAAAGCCTGATTATAAATTGGAGGAAGTTTTTCCTTCAAGTCATATCATTGAATATGCAGAAAAAAGTTTGAAAAATTTGGGAACGGAATCTATTGATCTGCTACAGTTTCATGTGTGGGAAGATACATGGGTTGACAATGATGATTGGAAAACCGCCGTTGAAAAATTAACGCGTGAAGGAAAAGTTTTGCATTGGGGAATATCTGTTAATCGCTGGGAGCCGGATAATTCATTAAAAAGTTTGCAGACAAATTTGTTTTCGAGTGTGCAGGTTATCTACAACATTTTTGACCAAAACCCTGAAGACAATTTATTTCCGCTCTGCAAAAAATTAGATATTGGTATTATTGCCCGTGTACCGTTTGATGAAGGTACTCTCACAGGTACCTTAACTTATGATACTACTTTTCCAAAAGAAGATTGGCGTTCTACTTATTTTGTGCCAGAGAATTTGCGTGCAAGTGTTGACCATGCCAATGCATTAAAGCCATTGATACCACAAGGAATGACGATGCCTCAAATGGCGTTGAGATTTATTTTATCTAATCGGGATGTAGGGACGGTTATTGCTGGCATGAGAAAAGTTCCGCATGTGGAATCAAATATTACCGCTTCTGATGGAAAGGGTTTATCAAAAGATTTACTCGAAAAATTAAAGCAACATCATTGGGAACGGAAGCCAACAGAATGGTCACAATAAATCGGCTTGTCATGCTGACGCAGGAAGCATCTATATTGAATTTATATAGTTGAATGAAAAATAAAAATGCAACTCAATAAAGAAAATATCAAAAACATCGCAGCACAAAATGTAATTAAACCACCAGAGCAAATTTTTGAATTGCCTGATAAAGTTTTGCAATTTGGTACAGGTGTTTTGCTGCGTGGATTATGTGATTATTTTATAGATAAAGCAAACCGCAATGGTATTTTTAATGGAAGAGTTGTTGTTGTGAAATCAACAGGTACCGGCGATGCAACTGCTTTTGATAAGCAGGATAATTTATATACATTATGTGTTCGCGGAATTGTTGACGGAAACAAGATCGAAGAAAATATTATTTCTTCAGCTATCAGCCGGGTGCTCTCTGCAAGGCAACAATGGAAAGAGATTTTGAAATATGCGCACAACAGGCATTTGCAAATTATTATATCCAATACAACAGAAGTAGGCCTGCAATTGGTGAAAGAATCTATTCATCAAAATCCACCCTTATCATTTCCTGCAAAGCTGCTTGCGTTTTTGTATGAACGTTACCGGGCTTTTGTCGGTGCTGCTGAAGCAGGCATGATTATTATTCCAACAGAGCTTATAACAGACAACGGCAAAAAATTATTTCACATTGTCGAAGAGCTGGCTCACTACAATCATCTTGATGAAGATTTTATTAACTGGTTAAAAGAACACAATCGTTTTTGTAATTCTCTTGTAGATAGAATTGTTCCCGGCAAACCTGATGCAGCAACATTGCAGCAATTGCAAAATGAATTGGGTTATGAAGATGAATTATTAAGTGTATGTGAAGTGTATCGTCTCTGGGCAATTGAAGGAGATTATCATGAAAAAAATATTCTCTCTTTCTTTGAAGCAGATGAAGGTGTGATTATAGAACCACATATTGAAATTTACAAAGAACTCAAGTTGCGTTTGCTCAATGGCACGCACACTTTAACCTGCGGACTTGCTTACTTAAGTGGTTTTGCAACAGTAAAAGAAGGAATGAATGACGCATCGCTCTCAACATTTATCAGCGATCTGATGTTGAAAGAAATTGCACAGGGTGTTCCATATCCGCTGCCGGATAATGCCGCTTATGAATTTGGAATGAAAGTGCTTGATCGTTTTCGCAATCCTTACCTGCAACATCAGTGGCTCAATATTACTTTGCAATACACTTCAAAGATGAAGATGAGGAATATTCCCATCCTCGTTCGTTATTATGAGTTGTATGATACAGCACCAAAAAATTTTGCACTTGGTTTTGCTGCCTATCTTTTATTTATGAAAGCGCACCAAAAAATTTTGCACTTGGTTTTGCTGCCTATCTTTTATTTATGAAAGCAGTGAAGAAAGAAGGTGAAAAATATTATGGTGAGCGCAATGCTGTATATTATCCTATCAATGATGATGAGGCTTCTTATTTTTATGAAGTATGGAAACAAGCTTCTGTTGATGATATGGTAACGAGAGTGTTGCACAATAAAGATTTATGGGGTGTTGATCTCTCACACTTTTATGATTTTACTGAAAATGTGAAAGAGCATCTAAAAATGATGTTGGAGAATGGAGTTGCTGCAACATTTGCTGCATCACAACAAAGAGAGAAAGTATAATAATTTTTAAAGTTCTTTTATTTATTCTAAGTCGCTAGTTACTTTCTTTTGTCTTAATACAAAAGAAAGTAACAAAGAAAAAAATTATGAAAGAAAAGATATACAGCACTTTTCTTTCTTTCGCCTGGATTGAGCTATAGTACTACTGTGACTTCGGCGATTGAGCCTTGATGACTATTCTGAGTTCTTACGCATACGTAATGGGATGATTATGCAAGGCTCAAATCGAATTCTGGAATTCGGCATCAGAAAAATGGCGTTAAGAATTTACGGAATGGAGCGTTAAGCAGTGAAGATTTTGAGTAGCGTTACAAAGTAATTCATAAGTCTCAACTGAATAGAAATCTATAGCAACATAGTAAGCTTCTTCGCTGTAGCGGAATGCAGTAAATTTTAGCCATTTCTGGCGCCCTTGACTTTTTTTGTTACTTTTTTGTGTCAAGACAAAAAAGTAAATAACAAGCAAGAAAAAATATGAGCGGCTTTGAACATGAACGCTACAGTTGCTCATCGTCCCGAAGGTACAAGTGAGTGACACAACATGCGATGCCCAAAGAATAAAAGCTCCTGACATAAAAAAATTTTCAAAAAATAATTAAGTTTCGAAGCGGTGATGATAATGGTTCAAAAAAATAATTTGTTACTACAAGAATTTAATTAATAAACTAAAGCTCGATATCCCTCTCTCTTTAGGAGAGGGATAAGAGGTGAGGTAAATATTTATCAGAATGAAACAACGTGTTTTAAAAGTTCATCCATCAGATAACGTAATCGTGGCATTAACCAATCTATCGAAGAATGAAATCATCACCTTCAACGGAGAGGAATTTCAACTGCAGGATAACATTGCAGCCAAACATAAATTCGCGGCGAAAGATTTTGAGCCCGGCGATGAAATAATTATGTACGGTGTGCTAGTGGGTAAAGCGCAGGAGCGAATTGCACGCGGCGCATGGATAAGCACACGCAATGTAAAACATGCGGCGAGTGCATTCACTGTTGGCGAAAGAAAAACGGATTGGATAAAACCAGATGTTTCAAAATTTGTGAGCCGCACGTTCTACGGTTATCATCGCAGCGATGGTAGCGTGGGCACTGCGAATTACTGGATCGTTATTCCAATGGTGTTTTGCGAGAACCGCAATATGGAAATTCTGGAGCAGGCGCTGGTGACCGACCTTGGTTATGGCAAAAATGAATCGTACAAAAAACAGTCGGAGCAGCTTGTTGAATTGTATAAAGCCGGTAAGAGCGTGGAAGAAATTATCAACGCCGACATTGAAATTGATGCAACCAAAACTGCGCAACAACGGTTGTTTAAAAATGTTGATGGCATAAAATTTCTCACGCATGAATTGGGTTGCGGCGGCACGCGACAGGATGCGCAGGCATTGTGCGGATTGCTTGCAGGATACATTATGCATCCGAATGTTGCAGGTGCAACGGTGCTTAGTCTTGGATGCCAGAATGCGCAGGTGGCAATGCTTGAAGAAGAAATTGCAAAACATACTCCCAACTTCGATAAGCCTTTATATATTCTGGAGCAACAAAAAATCGGCGAGATAAATGTGTTGATTTCGCAAGCCATCAAAAAAACTTTTGGGGGTTTGATGATTGCGAATGAGAACGAAAGAAAGCCTGCGCCGCTTAGCAAACTCTGCATTGGTTTGGAGTGCGGCGGCAGCGATGGTTTCTCCGGCATCTCTGCAAATCCTGCTATCGGTTACACGTCGGATTTGCTGGTGGCATTGGGCGGAACCGTTATCCTGAGCGAGTTTCCCGAGCTCTGCGGTGTTGAACAAAATCTTAGCGACCGTTGTGTGGATGTTGAAACGGCGCAACGTTTTTCTTCGCTCATGATAACGTACAACGAAAGAGCAAAAGCGGTGGGTTCTGGTTTCGACATGAATCCGTCGCCCGGCAATATCAAAGATGGTCTCATCACCGACGCCATAAAATCTGCGGGTGCTGCAAAGAAAGGCGGCACTTCGCCTGTTACCGATGTGCTCGATTACCCCGAAAAGGTGCGCAAGCCTGGTCTCAATTTGTTGTGCACGCCCGGCAACGATGTGGAGAGTACCACTGCCGAAGTTGCCGCAGGTGCCAACATCGTTTTATTCACAACGGGTCTTGGCACGCCCACCGGCAATCCTGTTGCGCCTGTTGTAAAAATTTCGAGCAACACCAATTTGTATCGCCGCATGCCCGACATTATTGACATCAATACCGGCACCATTATCGAAGGCGAAGAAACCATTCAGCAGGCAGGCGAGCGTATTCTCGAATATGTTATCAAAGTTGCCAGCGGCGAAACCGAAGCCGCCGCAGTAAAGCATGGACAAAACGATTTTATTCCATGGAAGAGAGGAGTGAGTTTGTAGGATGATTTTATTTTTTATGTACTTAGCTGCATTGCTACTTCTATACAACCTCCTACGCGACTTGAATCTTAAGCTCGTTGAGTTTACGTTCAAGATATTTGATTTTGGCTTGTTTGTATTTTTGTTGGTATTGTTCTAAGTCAATCGGATTAAATTCTTGTTTGTAGCG
>WNGA01008265.1_pt1 | contig 14596 bp, 12 predicted proteins | sample 5400061 | NCBI WGS metagenome assembly WNGA01 (sample SAMN13153366, study PRJNA577476) | soil metagenome | isolation source: 100 cm soil or saprolite under grassland replicate 2 | place: USA:California | collected 2016-06-15
CGGAAAGCCCCTTGTCGCCTTCGGTGACTGCCGCCCAGCGGTATGCGGTGCCCCACAGGACCTGCGACAGCGCGAGCGTGATCATCAGGAAACCAAGGCCTGTCGCGCGCAGTGCGATCCAGCCGAACACCCCGGCGACGAGCGTCGTCGGGTGGATGTACTTGTGATAGTAGACGAACAGCAGGCCCGCGACCGCGCCCCAGAAGCCCGAGTAGACGAAAGTGATCCAGCGTACTCGCCAGACGTTGTGACCGAGCGTGCTCATGCGGCGCGGCTCGTCGCGGCTGCCGCGCAGCGAGGCGCCGAAAGGCGAAGCGACGAATCTCGCCATCATCCAGAGCGCGAGCAAGGTCACCGCGAGCGAAAAATAGTAGAACGCCGCCGGCCGATCGAGATTGATCCCGAACGGCGCGGGCCGCGTAAGCCCGGAAAGCCCCTTGTCGCCTTCGGTGACTGCCGCCCAGCGGTATGCCGTGCCCCAGAGGACCTGCGACAGTGCGAGCGTGATCATCAGGAAACCGAGCCCGGTCGCGCGCAGCGCGATCCAGCCGAACACTCCGGCGACCAGCGTTGTCGCCGCGAGCGCGAGCGGTGCCGTGATCCAGTGCCCGAGCCCGAGCCGCAGATACAGCCATGCCGAGGTGTACGCGGCGAGGCCGACCCACGCGGCATGCCCCAGTGAAACGAGACCGCCGTAGCCGACGAGCAGGTTCAGGCTCGCCGCGAGAATCGCGGCGATGAAAATCTGGCTGGCGAGGTTGACGTAGAAATCCCCGCCGACCCACGGGAATCCGATCAGCGCGAGGCCGAAGATGGCCCACGCCCCTCGCTGCAGCCTCACGCACCCTGCCTTCCAAAGAGTCCTCTGGGGCGGAAGGCGATCACCACGATCATCGGCAGGAACAGGATCACATACGCCAGATCGGGGAGCAGGGCGGAGCCGAAGGTATAGATGGCTGCGGTGATGAAGCTGCCGACAAGCGCTCCCAGCAAACTGCCGACGCCGCCGAGAATGACGACGATGAGCGCGAGCGGCAGCATGTCGGCGTCGAGCCCCGGATACGCCGACATGATCGGGCCGCCGATGACGCCGCCGGCGCCCGCGAGCGCGGCGCCGAGGCAGAACACCGTCGTGAACAGCCTGGATACGGGAATGCCGACCGCGCGCGCCATCTGCATGTCGTCCACACCTGCGCGGATCATCGCGCCGATCCGGGTCCATTCCATCAGCAGATGCAGCGCGATCGCAGTGATGATCGCGATGCCGAGGACCACCAGACGATACGCCGGAAACGCGATGCTGCCGACGACCAGCGGCCGTTGTAGCGAGGCCGGTGCGGCCAGCGGAATCGGGTCGCCCCCCCAGATCATCAGGCAGAGGTCCGCGACGATGAACGAGATGCCGAGCGTCACCAGCACCTGTCCCAGCGGCTTGCCCGCGAGCGGTCGCAGGATCAGCCGCTCGAGCAATCCGCCGCAGAAGGCGACCGCCACAGCCGCGAGCAGCGCGGCAAGCCAGAGATTGGGCACGATCCTGAGCACGGACACGCCCAGATACGCGCCGAGCATGAACAACGAGCCGTGCGTAAGGTTCGCGATCCGCATCAGCCCGAAGATCAGCGAGAATCCCGCGGCAAGCAGGAACAGCAGCCCGCCCAAGGCCAGGCTGTTCAAGGTCTGGATGATCCAGAACTGCATGTTATTGTCGCCCCGGCCCCGGACTCAAGCATTCCGGGGCAGGCTGCGGCCGGGGCCCAAGTTCATCCAGCAGGCGTTGTCGTCTCACGAGCTTGGATCCCGGCCTCCGCCGGGATGACGTGCTTTCGTCGTCCCCCCGCTTTCGCGGGAATGACGGTCAAGAATTACCGCCTCATGCCATCCTTAGCGAGGGAACTTGCGCTTGGGTGGCGGGTTCAGGGCTCGAGGTTCTTCGCCGGCGGCCAGTCGCGCGAATACACCGGATTCTTCAGGAACTCCTTCGGATCGTACGTCCAGAACTGACTTACGTTCGGGTAGGTGTAGACGACCGCATTGACCAGTCGCCCCTCCTTGCGCTCGACCTTGCGGATATACACGTTGCCCACGACATTGCCGTACTCGTCGAAAGCGACCGGGCCGCGCGCAGTGTCGGCCTTGATCGAGCGCAATGCCTTCATGAACGCCTGCTTGTCCTCGATCTTGCCTTTGACCGATTCCAGCGCCGCCTCGAGCACCGCCGCCTCGACGTAGGTTGCGGCCGCGTAGAAGCCGGGGTCGTACTTCCATTCGGAGCGGAACGCGGCCGCGAATTTCTTGTTGATCGGATTGTCGAGCTCAGCCGAATACCAGCAGGCCGTGATGATCCCGATCGCCTCGTCGCCCATATTGCGCAGCACCGCCTCGTCGAACGCGGTCATCCCGCCGACGACGTTCACCTTGCCCTTCAGCCCGTACTCGTTGAATTGCTTGTACCAGCGAAAGCCGTTCGAGCCGGCGAAGCCAAGGAAGATACCGTCGATGTTGGTCTTGAGCTGCGCGAGGTACGTCGCGTAGTCGGGAACGGTTAGCGGCGGGAACATTTTCTGCACGATCTTGCCGCCCGCATCCTCGAACACGCGCTGAAAGCCAGCGCACATCTCGTGGCCGTAGGCGATGTCGTCGGCGATGACCGCCATGCGCTTGTACTTGAGCGTCTTGGCGCAATAGTCGGCCAGTGCCTGCGCGGATTGCGAGGAAGTCGACGTTCCGCGTACGAACCAGGGGTTGGGTTTGCGCTGCGTCAGGTCCTCGGCAGCGGCGACCGACAGCGTGGGCAGTTGCTGCTGCCGGATGTAGTCATCCGCCGCCAGTGCCGATGCCGCGTCGAGCGGGCCGATCATCACCTGGATCTTGTCGCGCTCGACCAATTCCTGGGTCTTGGTGCGCGACTGCGCCGGCACGCCGCCGCTGTCGCCCACGAACAGCTCGACCTTGCGGCCGGCCAGCGTGTTATTGCGCTCGCGCAGGAACTGCACCAGCGCGCGTTCCATGTCGTTGCCGCCGGACGCGAGCGGCCCCGTCTTGACGGTCATCAGCCCGATCCGGATCGGCTCGCCCTGCGCGCGCACGATGGCGGAGAAACCGAGCGCCGAGGCGCCGATACTGCTGCCGGCCGCCTGGATGAATCTTCTGCGGGTGAATGCCATGTTCGTTCCTCCTCGTGGATGTTTGTCGAATCAGTGGGCCTGGCTCTTCGGTGCGTCCGGCTGCTTGAGCGGTTGCGATCGATCGAAAGCGTCGATTTTCATGCACTCGTCGAATATACGCTCGACGGTCGGCATGGCCGTGATCTCGGCGTTGAAATAGCCCGCGGCGAAAACCTGGCCTGCGAGGCAGATATCGGCAAAAGTCGGCGCATTGCCGTGGCAGAAGCGGCCTGTCTCGCGTTCCTTCGCCAGATGCGCTTCGAGCGCCTCGAGGGCTTTCAGCGTCCAGTGCTGCAGCCAGCGGTTGCGCGCAGCCTCGTCTATGTGCAGCTCGTGTTCGAGATAGTTGCGGATGCGCGGCACGATGAGCGGGTGGCCGTCGCAGGCCACGATCAGAGCGAGCCCGCGAACTCGCGCGCGGCCGCGCGGGTCACGGGGCAAGAGCGGCGGTTCCGGGCATGTCTCTTCCAGGTATTCGAGAATCGCCAGCGACTGGAACAGCGGCGGCCCTTCGTCGATCACCTCATCGATCACCAATGCCGGCACGACGCTCTGCGGGTTGACCGTCTTGTAATCGTCACGGTGCTGCATTCCCTGCAGCAGATTGACTGAAACCTCGTGCGCCTCGATGCTCTTGAGCGCCAATGCCACGCGCACGCGGTAGGTAGCGAGCGAGCGCCAGAATCCGTACAACTTCATCGTCACGATGCTACTCCTGTGCAACGGCAGATCAGTGTTTCGCCGGCACGACGGGTGCCAGGAGGTAGGTTTGCTGCGTCGGGCCGACGTGAAGTGTCGTCCTGCCGCCAAAGACCGCAGCGGGGCGATCACGCGGGTCGTCGTGCAGAAACGGTCCACAACCGCGCAGTTCATTCTTGAAGTTCGACAGTCGCGCACCGGTGGCTTTGCCCCATTCGTAATCGCGCCCACGCACGGTCAGCGCGAGCCGATGTCCCGCCGGCACCACGATCGACGTCGGCCAGAGCTCGATGTCGAGCGGCACGACTTGGCCGGGCTCGAGAGGCTGTGGTTCGTCGTGCGTGTGATACGGCCGATATGCGGTCGAGAGCTCTGAATCGAGCTTGCGGTGCGAAGCGCGCAGCCAGCCTTGCGCGATGGGCGTGTGCGGATCGATCGCGCCCATGAATACGACCTCGCGCAAATCCGGCGTGAATACGCGAAACACCAGGAACAGGTCGGCGTCGGTCGTTGACGAGGACACGAACAGCCTCGCCGCGAGCGGTCCCGTGAGCTCGGTTTCGCGCTCGAGCGGCGCTCCGATAAAGGTGACACCGTCGCCCCGGGCGTCATAGCTGACACCGCCCGCGGACGCCGCGGGCTCGCGGCCGAGGCTGTGATCGGCAGGATTGAGGTAGAGCCGAGTCCATTGCGTGCGCGCGATCGGCCATTCGTCTTCATGCCTCTCGACGAAGCGATCGACATGGCGCACCTGGAGTTGGACGCGCGGCTGGTCTTTCCAGCCGTTGTCGCTGCCCTTGAGGAAGCAATCGAAGAAGCGCCTTTGCAGCTTGACGCCGTAGTCGGTGTAGAAATGCGTCCAATGCTCGAGGCCGTGCGCCTCCAGCCACTTGTCCTTCGAGGCGGCGCGCACGAAGCCCTCGAAATTGCCGCGCGGGTGCAGGCCCTGCCCACCCCAGTTCGCCGCAGACAGAAACGGCACGGTGACCTTGTTCCAGACCGGCGAGCGTGCCTTGTGATAGTCATCGTCGAGCGGATGCGCGAGGATCTCCTCGCCCAGGTCGCAGCGATTGCGGTAGAGCTCGCGATCGGAAAGCGTCTCATCGCCGCAAACGCGCTTGCCCGTCATGCGGTTCTGCGGACCGCGCTCGCCGAGTCCGTACTGCACGGTCTTTACCTGCATGTCGTACCAGTTGGCCCAGAACGTGCAGAGGATGCCACCGTGATGCGTCATGTCGCGGTACCAGTCGGCGGCGCCTTCCCAGATGCACATCGCCGCGAGATGCGGCGGTTGCAGCGAAGCGACATGCCACTGATTGATGCCATAGTAGGAAATGCCGGAAAGGCCGACCTTGCCGCTCGACCAGGGCTGAACGCCCGCCCACTCGATACACTGGTAGAAGTCGCGCGTCTCGCGTGGCGAGAAGTGATCGATGAAACCGGGCGAGCGGCCCGCGCCGCGGGAATCGACGCGGACGCAGACGTAGCCGCCTGGCACCCACTTTTCCGGGTCGACGACTTCCCAGCTCTGATAGCGGTTGCTCGAGCCGTACGCGACGTCCGGGTGCTCGGCGACCATTCGCTGCCATGCGCTCGGGTAGCCTTCCTGGAACGCGAGTCCCTTCGCGTAGGGGCCGTAGCTCAAGAGGACGGGATGGCGTCCCGGCGCGGCCGGTCGATACACATCGGCGCATAGGACCAGCCCGTCATCCATCGCGATCGGGACATCCCACTCGATACGCATCTCATCGCGGAGTTCGCTTGGGGTCAGGTTCAATTTCGAGCACCTCGTTAGCAATCGCTGCGTGCAAGTCGCGAAATTGAACCTGACCCCATTCAATTTTTCATCTTATTTATCGCGCACCAATTTGACGCCCGGGCTGGTACGGTGTCAACCTGAGCCACGAGCCATATCACGAATAGTGGAGGACCCATTGCAAATCGGTATCGCAGGCACCGGGCGCATGGGTGCGGCCATCGCCGCGCGCCTGCTCGATCGCAGCCACGCCGTGATGGTGTGGAACCGCACCGCGGAGAAAACGAAGGCGCTCGCGACGGCCGGCGCGACGGTGGCGGCGACACCGCGGGAGTTATCGACCGCAGTCGATTGCATCATCACCATGCTTACCGACGCCGCGGCGATCGACGCGACATATCAAGGTCAGAACGGATTGCTCGCTGGCAAGGTGCGCGGCAAGCTGTTCATCGACATGAGCACGGTGCGTCCCGAGGTCGAGACCGCGCTTGCGGCCAGGGTCAGGGAAAAAGGCGCGTCGCTCATCGAGTGCCCGGTCGGTGGGACCGTCGGTCCGGCGAAGGAGGGAAAGCTCTTCGGTTTTGTTGGAGGCGATGCCGGCGACGTGGCTCGCGCCAAGCCGGTGCTCGATGAGCTGTGTCGCCGGGTCGAGCACGTGGGCGCGGTTGGCGCGGGAGCGAGCATGAAGCTCGCGATCAACCTGCCGCTGCTCGTCTATTACCAGGCGCTGGGCGAAGCGCTATCGCTGTGCCGGAGCCTCGACATCGCCCCGACTCGGCTGATCGACATCTTTGCCGATACGTCCGGCGGACCGAACATGCTCAAGGTGCGGGGCCCGGCGATCGCGGCCACGTTGGAGGGGAAGGAGACGAAGCCGGTGACCTTCGACGTCGACCTGATCCGCAAGGATTTGCGCACCATGCTCGAAGAGGCCGCAGCACTCGGCGTCAGCCTGCCGCTGACCGCGCGTGCGCTCGAATGCTACGACGCGGCGGCGCGCGATGGTTTGGGCGCGAGCGATGCCACCATGTTGCTGGCGCACTGGTTGCACGAGGGTGGTCGTTGAATTGTGACGAGCCGCTCGAAGCCGTCTCAAAAACGTCGCGAGCACCAGGTTTTGAGACGGCTTCTCATTCGGCGTGGATGTTCGCTTCCTTGATAAGCTTCGCGTACTTTGCGGACTCGGAGCGCATGTACGCGGCAAACTGCTCCGCCGTGCCGCTTATCGCTTCGACGCCCAACTGCGCGAACTTCTCCTTGACGTCCGGGTCGTGCATGACCTTGACCAAGTCGGCGTAGAACTTGTCGGCAATCGCCTTGGGCGTGCCCGCGGGGAGCAACACACCCCACCAGTTCACCGCGACGAGCCCGGGCACGCCCGACTCGACACAGGTCGGAACGTCCGGCACCAGCGGACTGCGCTCGGGACTGGTGATCGCCAGCGCACGCAGCGTGCCGGCGCGAATATGCTGCATCACCGGCAGCGCGTCGGAAAACACCATCTGCACGTGCCCGGCGATGAGGTCGTTGACCGACAGAATGCCGCCTTTGTATGGCACGTGCACGATTTCGACGTGCGCCAGGCTCTTGAGCATCTCGCCGGAGAGGTGCGCGACGCTGCCCGGACCGCCCGAGCCGAAGTTGAGCCTGCCCGGATTGGCGCGCGCGTATGCGATCAGCTCGCCCAGAGTCTTGACTGGTGTCTTCGGATTGACGACCAGAACATTCGGACCAGTGGCGATCATGGACACCGGAACGAAATCGCGCTCGACGTCATAGGGCACCTTCGACAGGAGCGGGTTGACTGCCACCGGACCGAGGTTCCCGATGACGAAGCTGTAGCCGTCCGGCGGCTGGTGCGCCGCGTAGTCCATGCCGATCGAGCCTGCGGCGCCGGGCTTGTTCTCGACGATGACCGGTTGACCCCAGAGCTCGGCGAGCTTCTGCCCGAGTATCCGCGCCATGAGATCGGAGCTCCCGGCAGGGGGATACGTTACGATCAGCCGCACCGGTTTCGAGGGGTAGGTTTCCCCAAGTGCCGCGCTACCCTGCAATGCCGCGACCACTCCGAATACGAAGACGAATGCTCTGACGATACGCATGGATACCTCCTTGCCGAGCGCTGAAGCCGATGGCCGGCTACGAAACAATCTTACTCGAATCGGTGACGGTGGCCGGGCGCGATGAATTTGTCCAAGGGTATCTTGCATTCGCCGCAGCGCGGCGACATGATGGTCTTCCGCCTCTTTGGAAGCCGGCCATGTTTCTCCATTTGCCCCCCGCCAGCGAAAGCGTGACAACCCTGTACGAGCGCGACAGTGCCGAAGATGGTTACGTGACCAATCACACCAAGCTTTGGGCTTGGCGTCCCGACCTGAAGGAGGCTTTCACGGAGTTCCGCAAGCAACTCGCGACGCAGTCGACACTATCCGACCGGGAACGCGCCGTGCTGGTATGCGCCACGGCCAGCAGTATCGGCGACGCGTATTGCGCGCTGGCCTGGGGCACGGAGCTCGCGCAGCAAGCCGACCCCGGCACCGCGGCAGAGGTACTTCAGATGGCTGAGGCGCACGGGCTCACCCCGCGCGAGCGAGCATTGATGCAATGGGCACGCCAGATCGTGCGCGACCCGAACGGCACGACGGCAGGGGATGTGGAGAGCATGCGCAAGACCGGGCTTTCGGAAACGGAGATTTTCGACGCGACCGTGCTCATCGCGTTTCGACTGGCGTTCTCGACAGTCAACGACTCCCTCGGCGCAAGGCCCGACTCGCAACTGGCCGACGCCGCGCCTGCCGAAGGGATCCACCTTCGGCGGCAGCAGGCTGACCAGCGGCAATCGCCAACTGAACGTCTGGTCGTACAGCGCGTACTTGAATGAGCCAGGTTTTGTTGGATCGAGCAGCTTCTGGTCGCCTTGCTTGCTCGGATAGATAACAATTTCGACGCTCTGCCCAAGTTTCCCCAGTATGCCCGCGAAAACCGGTTTGATCGCGACAAGGATGGATTGCGCGGGCGGTGTGAGATTTTCGGGCGCAATCGGGTCAATGGCCTTGCCGCCAATTTCGAGCCGTGCATTGCTAAGCATCTCCGCCTTCGGGCGCGCGTCGAGTGTGGCCATAGTCAATTTTGCGCGCGCAATTGCAAAAATCATGTAGTCATCGAGTACCGCCAGCATCTGGGCTCGCCCTTCCGGGGTGAGCACGGTGTTGCCGCTAAGGCTCGCTTCCCACCACACTTGCGGCATCCACCAGACAAGGGTCAATTGCTGCGACGCCTGCGACATCCGTTGGGTTTCACGCGTCAACTGCTGAAGGTCCGTGGCTCGGGCGTAAGCAGTCATCGCGAGCGCCAGGATGAGCGCCAGGGCGAACTTACGCGGAACTTCCTTCGCGAGAACCTTGGCCACGGCTAATGCTGCACTACTTCGTGTCCCTGCCTCTGAAGCAGCTCGACGATACCGTCTCTGCCAACCAGATGCAACGCCCCGACGACGACCAGATAGTCATGATCGTCAGTGAGCAACCCGGTGATTATTGGTAGCCACTTTCGATTGCGGTCGGTCGTGAGCTCGCGGAAAAGATCGGGGAACTCCTCGGAAGCCTCGCCGAGCACCTGCTCGAGGATTTTCGTATCGCCCCTCCGCCACGCCGAGACCATGGCGTCCAATCCTCTCGCGGCGCGGTCCGTTTCGCCAAGCGAGTAAAGCACGTAATGCCGCTGCTCCTCGAGTGACAGGCGTGCGAATATTTCAATCTGCTCCTCAATTGTTTCCAAGCCGATGATGTCCTTGCGATCGGTTTGAGCGCGCTTTGCGAGCTGGTGATCGACACCGGCGTCCGGATCGAAACCGAGCTTCGCAAGCTCGAGTTGATCCAGCAGCTGCGCGGCGAACCAGGGCTGAAAGTGACTGATAAACTCGGGGTCCAGGCCAACGCGGTAGGCATGTGCAGTGAACTTGCTGTAAACATCCGGCCCCAACGCCCCTGCCAAGGTCTGGTCCGCGGGCAGGGTTTCCAGATCGAGGATCGAACCGAGGAGTCTCGTTGCACTGATGCCGTCGAGCCTGATCTCCATCACCAGCGCCTTCGCGCTCGCGTAGGCGCGCAGGGCTTCCGGGGGCAGATCGCTGTCGGCTGCCTTCAAAAGGTGCACCGACCCGAGGAGGTGCACGGTGTTGTGATCGCCCTTGACGGCCCAGAGCGTGTGATGATTTTCGTCGGAGCTGGCGCCTGTTGAAATACCCAGGAGCAACACCGCTACAAACAATCTCAAGCGCATCGCCGCTCTCCGGCTCCCGGATATATTTCTGGCAGGTTCACGTCAGCGGCCCGGATTATGCGCCGTTTGCGCGAGGTCGAGTCCAGGTCACGGCGATGGAGAACGCCGACGTATCGCCGCCCAGTTCTCCAGCACGGCGCAGACGGATGCTGTGTCCGCGTCCTCGAAACCGAGCGCCATGGCCGCGTTGTAAACGGCAGTCGTCGCGGCGAACAACGGTGTCGGGCAGTCGAGCACGCGCGCGAATTCGGTGATGATCCGCATGTCCTTCTGCCAGACGCCGACCTTCATGGTCGCGGCTCGATAGTCGTTGCCAGCCATCATCGGCCCGCGAATCTGCAGCATGCGGGACGAGCCGGCGCCGTCGCTCAGCACTTTGACCATCGTGGCGGGGTCGAGCCCGGCTTTCATCCCCAGCACGAGCGCTTCGGCCGTAGACACGTTGTGAATCGCGACGAGCAGGTTGGCGAGGAACTTCATCTTGGAGCCGGCCCCGAATCGCCCGAGAAAAAAGTGCGTGCGCGCGAATCCTTCGAAGACGGGGATGCAGCGGCGATACGCGCTGCGCTGGCCGCTCGCGTAGACGGCGAGATCCCTGACCCTGGCTTGCGCTCCAGTCCCGGAGAGCGGGCAGTCGAGCAGGGTGATGTCCTTGACCGCGAGGAGTTTGCGCGCATGTTCCTTGACCTCGATCGGCAGCGTGCTGGTTTCGATGACGATCTGTCCGGGACGCTTTGCTCTCGCGATATCGGCCGCGACCTCGAGCAGCGCTGCCGATGAGGGAAGCGATGTGATCATGATCGGCGCCGCTTTAGCGAGATCGCGCACGCTTCGCGCGGGACGGCCGCCCGCCCGGGAAAGCTCGCTGCGCCGCCGGGCAAGTACGTCGTAGCCTCGCACCGAAAATCCGGCACCGATGAGGCTTGCCGACATCGCCGACCCCATGATGCCGAGACCGACGACGCCAACCCGATCGGGTATCGCCATTTGCCCCTCCTCTTCGCGTTTCAACGGCCGAGCGCTCCCACGGCCGCAAACAGCGCTTCGATCGATTCCCGCGAGATGTTGCGCACGATGAAGACGATGCGCGATCGAGGATCGGTATCCCGCCCGCGCTCGAGCGTCACCGGCGGATGGAACACGTGTTGTGCGCCCTGCAGCACGACGGGACCGCGCTCGCCCGCCACATGGACGATACCTTTCACCCGCAGCAGATCGGGACCGCGCATCGAAGTGAGCGCCTGCAGCGCCGCGTTCAACTGTTCCCAGGTGAATGGCTTGTCGAACCACAGACAGAACGAATCGATGGCGGCGTCATGCGCTACGGCCCGCGGCGCGATTCGCTGGCGAAGCAGGCCGGCCTCCTCTGCACGCCACGATTCCGGCGCGGTCGCGTTGAGCCAGCGGCCCAGTTCTTCGGAACGCGCCGTCACGCGTTGCGGACCGATATCGGCCAGCAGCGCGGGATCGAGCTCGCCGTCGACGGCCGTCGTAATGAGGGCGAAGCGATTCATCGCCTGGAGCCGACGCTGCAGGCGGTCGACGATGTCGCGCTCCGCGATGTCGGTCTTGGTGATGACGAGCCGGTCGGCCACCGCGGCCTGCTTCGCGGCCTCGGGCATCGCATCGAGCTGTCCCATGCCATTGACCGCATCGACCAGCGTCACGACGCCGTTCAGCCGGTATTGCGCGCCGAGCAGCCCGTCGGTCTGCAGCGTATGCAGCACCGGAACCGGATCGGCGAGCCCGCTCGTCTCGATGAAGACGCGCTCGAAGTCGATCACTTCGCCGGCGCGGCGCTTGACGAACAGCTCGCGCAGCGTTTCCTGAAGATCGGTACGCAGTGTGCAGCAGAGGCAGCCGTTGGACAGCAGCGTCATCTGTTCGGACGACGCGGCGACCAGCTCGTGATCGATGGCGACGTCTCCGAATTCGTTGATGATCACGGCCGCGCGGCTCATGCCGGGATGGCGGAGGAGCCGGCGGAGCAGCGTCGTCTTGCCGCTGCCCAGAAATCCGGTGATGACGGTGACCGGGATTCGGCTCGCCAGCGGATCGACGGCAGCTGACGCAGAAAGAGTTGATGCCGGGGTCACAGCGTCATCTCGAGGATATAGAGCCCGCCGACGAAGCGATCCACCGTGTAGACGATGCGGCGGTCATCGACATAGACATCGTTCAACTGGATCGCGCCGGCGGGTGAGCGCGCAGGCGCGCCGGGAACGAAATAGGCCACCTCGCGTGGCTGGAATGGATCGCCGATGTCGTAGGCGCGAACGCCCGCGTTGAAGAATGTGCCGATGACGATCTGGTCCGAGGCCCACGACGTCGGCACGGGCAGATTCTCGTGCAGGTTGTGCGCGCCGAAGCGGCCGCCGCGGCGCGCGAACGTGGCGTGCGGCGCGGGCGGCAGCGTGCTGATCGGGATCGGATTGCTCTCCACCCGCGCGTCCAGAACCCATACCAGCTTGGGCCAATCGAATCCGTTCTCCTTGATGCATTCATCGCTGACGATGAGCAGATTGCGATCGAACAGCGGCAACACCGTGTGGGTGAAGCCATTGAACGGCGGTGAATTCTGCCAGCGGCCGACGAGACTCGGATGCGCCTTGTCGGCAATGTCGAGGATCACCGCGCCGCCGTCGATATAGCCGACATAGGCGCGGTCCGGCCGTTGCGGGAAGACGTTGGTGTTGTGCGCGCGAAAGCCGGCATCGAACTTCGGGTCGAGTCGCTGCGGGGGCGGCACCATGTCGCCTTCGCGCGTACCCGGCAGCCACCAGCGGCCGACCTCGACCGGGCGCGAGGGGTCGCGCACGTCGACGATGCGATAGAACTGGTCGTCGAAGGGGTGGCGCGGTTGAAAATCCGGGGCACCGCTCGCCATGTGCACGAATTCGCCGTCGACGAACCACAATGCGTGCACCCCGCGCGAATGCGGCCCCGACGCATCGAAATGGGAAATGAGCCTCGGCTGCTCCGGCTCGCCGACGTCGAACAGGTCGAAGCCAGCGGGAGTCAGCCCGGTCGTTTGTGTCTGGTAGGCGACGGCCATCACTTCGCCGACGACGTCGAGCGAGTTCGAGCGCACTTTGGCGTGCGGCAGCTCGGTCTGGACGACGACGCGCGGTTGGCGGGGATCGGTGACATCGACACCCGTGAAATTCTTGGGCGCAGATTCGTGCGCGAGCCACAGGATGCGGCGCCGGTCGCGGGTGAGCTGCAACGCCATGCCTTCGCCGATGCCCCCGAAGCCTTGCAGCTCGTGATGCGCGACAAGGAGCATGTTCAACGACAGCGTCTGCTCGGCACGCGATCCGGGCGCGGGAAGCGATGGAGGTATCAGCGGTTGTCCCATGAAGAGGATTACGGGCGAGTGTCAGACTTGTCAGTCTGGTCAGGACTCAACCATACAATCAATGTCTGATCACACTTGAATCGCATTTCCATTGAATGATTGGTTTCGACTACCAGCCCGTCGGTCTTCTCCAAAGTGGTCATTCAACAAATTTGGTTAATCGGCGACCGCGGCGAGCAGCACGATGGCGAAAATCAAACGAGAACGTTCGATCACTGAATAACCTCATCCGCGCGCAGCAGCACCACCTGCGGGACCGTCAGCCCGAGCGCCTTCGCGGTCTTGAGGTTGATGACCAGCTCGAACTTCTTCGGCTGCTCGATCGCCAGGTCGCCGGGTTTCGCACCTTTGAGGATGCGATCGACGTAACTGGCGGCGCGACGCGCCATCTCCACGAAGTCCGGTCCGTACGACATCAGCCCACCCGCCTGGGTTTGCGAGCGCAACAGGTAGAGCGCGGGGAGCCCCGCGCGCGCTACGAGTTGCGGAAGCCGCGCAGGCGGGTTGTTGAACACCGGATCACCAGCGACCAGCAGGGCCTCAGTTCGTTCGCCGACCGCGGTGTTTATCGCCGGCTCGACCTCGTCTGGCGTGCGCGCCTCGACGACGTGCATCTGCACGCCCAGTTGCCGCGCCGCTTCCGGAATCTCCTGCGCGAAAACGATTCGATGTATCTCGTTGGTTGGATTGACCAGCGCCGCGATGCGAGTCGCCTTCGGCACGACCTGATGCAACAGCTCCAGAGACTTCGCCATGAAGCCGCCCGGCACCAGGGTGGCCACGCCGGTCAGGTTCCCGCCGGGCCGGGCGAGGCTCGCGGCGAGCCCGGCGCGGACCGGATCGGCAACGGCAACCATCACGATCGGGATCGTCGACGTGGCATCCTTGACGGCCAAGTTGGGTTGCGGCGACGACGCGACGATCAGGTCCGGTCGAAGTCCGACCAGCTCCCTGGCGAGCGCCGGCAACCGGTCAGCCTGACCGGCTGCGTTGCGGCGCTCGACGACCAGGTTCTGGCCCTCGACGTAACCGCGCTCGGCGGCAAGGGCGAGCAGGATCCGCAATACGTGGCTCTTCATCGCGACGCCGCGAATGACGCCTTTCGGACGCTGCATCACTGGATCACCTCGTCCGCGCGCAGCAACAGCGATTGCGGAATCGTTAGCCCGAGCGCCTTGGCGGTCTTGAGGTTGATCACGAGCTCGAACTTGGTTGGCTGTTCCACAGGAAGCTCGCCGGGCTTCGCGCCCTTGAAGATCTTGTCGACGAAGCTTGCGAACCGGAAATAGAGATCGGGATAGTTCACCGCGTAGGCTATCAATCCCCCGGCTTCGACGA
>WNGA01008484.1_pt1 | contig 14590 bp, 6 predicted proteins | sample 5400061 | NCBI WGS metagenome assembly WNGA01 (sample SAMN13153366, study PRJNA577476) | soil metagenome | isolation source: 100 cm soil or saprolite under grassland replicate 2 | place: USA:California | collected 2016-06-15
ACGCCGTTGTTGATCTTGGTCCAGTGCCAGCGCAGCACTCCTTCCCAGTGCTCGCCGATCATGTGGGCGAAGTCGATGATCGGTTGCAGGCGGCTGCGGACCGCACCCTCATACCAGCGCTCGAGGTAGGCCTCGGCCAGCTCGCGGGGCTGCTCGAAGAACGCGTCGAACGCCAGCCGCCACCGGTACGCCCGCGCGGTGCGAAGCCCCACCGACGCCGGGGTGAGCCCCTGAAGCGTGGCCGCCTGCTTGACGGTCAGGTGCTCGGGCCGCTTCAACCAGACGTAGCGGGTGCCCTTCAGCTCCGGGTGGGTCTTGGCCTCGGCGCGGCGCACCTCGTCGACCGCCTTGGTGGCATGGCTGACCAGGTGATAGCGGTCGTAGGTGAGGTAGGCCTTGGGCAGGCTGGCGCGCACGCCCTTCTCGAACGCGGGGCTCATGTCGGCGGACACGTCCCGGACCCCGGCCGGGTCGCCGCCGTGGGCGGCAAGGTCGGTGGCGAACCGCGCCACGGTGGTGTGGTCGCGGCCCTCGGTCGCAAACAGCACCCTGGGCTTGGGTGCGTCCAAGTCGACGAACAGCGAGACGTAGTCCTGCCCCCGCTTGGCGGAGGTCTCGTCCACGCCGACCCTGGTGACCTCGGCCATCGACACCTCCGCGCGCCCTGACTTACCCCCCACAGTGCCAGGTGCCCCCGCTCCTGGCCCTCTGGTGCCCCTCTGGGTGCCCCTCTGGTGCCCCTGTGGCGCTCCTGTGGCGCTGTGGCTTATCGCAGTCCGAGCCGTGCCATCTCCGCCACCAGCCAGTTGCGGCCAACCCCCAGCTCTTCGCGTATCCGCTTGACCGGCCACCCCTGCTCCACAAAGCGACATTCCAGGTAGCCGGCGAGGTCCGCGAAGCCAAGCTCGGCCAGCCGCGCCGCCCGCCTGGCCTGCCAGCCCAGCGACTGGAGCTGGCGGCCCCGCCGGCCAGCGACCAGCTGCCTGGCCGTCCGCCGTACCCGCCGCACTCCCGCCTGCTCCATCAAGTGCCGCACCGTCTGCCCGTGCGCGCCCAGCTCCACTGCAACATCGGCCAGCAGCCACTCCCGCCGGATGAGCCGGTCTTGCAGGTAGGCCTCGACGTCGGCGAACCCAAGGTCTGCCACCAGTGTGGCGATCCGCTCTGCGGTGAACCTTCGCCGTTGCCGGGCCAGCCGCTGGGGCCGGGGTGCCAGCACGATGCCGAGGGTGGCCAGCGTCTGGGCGATGGTCCACTGGGACACGGCGAGTTCCTGGGCGAGCGCGGGCACGCTGTAGCCGGCGTCGCAGCGGGTCTGCAGGTAGCCGCGCAGGTCGGTGAACCCGAGCTGGCGGGCGTGCTGCTCCTGCCGCCGGACGCGGCCGTCGTCGACCACAAAGCCGCCCTGGATGACCAGCTGGCGGGGTGTTTCTACTGGTCGCAGGGTTACCCATCCTTTCGTCGTACCGGGTGCCACCACTATGGGTAAACCGTGTGACCAGCAGAAACGCGCACCGTGGTGCCGGTTGGTGTTCAGCGTATCGCTGCCTAGTAGGGCCGCTACCAGCAGAAACGTCGAGAGCGGTCGTTGCCCGCTCATGCTTGCCGGGGACGCCGCAAGCATGGGTAACCAGACGCCTCCTCGGCGAGTCAGCGCTTCCGTGTGGGAGGCAGATTGGATGGCTCAGGGAGAGTCGAAACGTGAGCAGGAACGGCGTGGGGGCCTGCCGGGAGGGATTTAAGGACGCATCGGAGGTGTACGAGCGGCGTCTCACGACGGCGGCGCGGACTGTGCAGAGCGGCGTGATGTGCAGTCCTTCCGGCGTATCGCAGGTCTCATCATGAGGAAGACGTCCGGATGGGGCGGTCGCCTGGGCTGTCCGTCGCGATGCATCAGGTCCTGTGGGCGCGATGGGCGCATCCAGACTGTCCGTCAACCGGATGAGCGGCGCTGTCGAGTGTGGCGCGGTGATGGGAGAAGCGGCGATTCAGCAACGCAATGGTGACAGGCACCCCGTAGTGTGAGATCTTGGCAAATCGACCAGATCGCGGCTCAACTAGATCAGAGCCGACGAGCCCGCCGACACTCCAAGGCAGCGCGACGGCGACCCGGAGAGGAGGAATGGCCAGTCGGCCCCCAAAGGTAGGAAGACCGGCTCGACGCTCGCACTCTATTTCGGTATTCCCCGCATCCCGATTCTCGCCGTTGTCGATCAGGAGCGATTCACGGAGCAGCCCAAGGAGGGGGAATCGTGCCTGAGTACTGGATCCAACTGGAGAACCGTTGGTGGGACGTCAGCCCGAACAACATCGACCGGATGACCGGCCTGCAGATCCAAGCTATCCCTGGCAACGCAGCGCCCGTTGTAAAGTCGCTCACGTCCCCGGTGACCGGCGTGACCAGCAACCGGACGATGTACAAGCCCCTGCCGGAGGAAGCCCTCATCCTGCGGCGTTACACGGCCAACTGGGCCGCTCCCGACGACCGGAAGGTCAACCCGTGGGACCTGAATGAACCGAATCCAACCGACAGCGGCACCATGGGCACCATCCCGGGCCCGACCATCGAGTGCCGGGTCGGCGAGTCGGTCACCGTCCATTTCCGCAACATGGATATGCGTGCGCTCCCGGTGGAGCGCTGCACCCACAGCCTGCACGCCCACGGGTTTGTGTTCGCCAGGCACTCCGACGGCGCCTATCCCCTGACCCCGCCCGACACTACCCAGCCCAGCCCTCCAGGCGGTGGCTGGCCTGGGCCGTTCAAGCAAGGGGATCGCGTACCCCCGGGCGAGGACTTCACCTACACGTGGAACACGTTGGGATGGCCCACCACCGCTGGGGTGTGGCTGTACCACGACCATTCGATCTGCGCGGAGGACAACATCGAGCACGGCGCCATCGGGCTGATCGTGATCCACAACGACGCCGATCCCCAGGATCCAAGCCAGGCGGACGTGGAGGCCAACTGGCCGGGGGGCTCGGCCCTGAACGGACCGTGTCGGCTGCGCTGCTTCCCGTTTCCTGTCGAGCCGCCCATCGAGGTGCTTCCCTTCCAGCGCAGCGCCCTTGTCCTGGCCGAGGAGGCGGAGGTGTCGGCTCCCGGTCAAGCGGAAGCATCCCCACGCCAGGGGCTCGAGCCTCCCAGCGGAGCGCCGCGGCTGGAGTTGGAGGGTCTGCGGCTTGAGCTGGACGAGGAACTGCAGCACATCACACGGTTCTGCCTGCCGTTTTTCCGCCCACCTCCGGAGAAGGCCCAGTACCTGCAGCTGTTCCACACCCTCGCCGGCGCCGGTGAGTGCATCAACGGGCGCAAGTACCTGGGCAACACGCCAACCATGGTCGCCGGCCCCGACACGGTCATGCGGTTTGGCGTGGTGGGCATGGGCAGCGATTTCCACACCTTCCACATCCACGGCCACCGGTGGGTGCTTCCTGGGCCGGACGGCGCGGACCCAAACACCATCCAAAACAGCGCCCAGGTCACCGCCGTGACCCAGTTCGAGGACACCCGGACGTTTGGCCCCGCCAACTCCTTTGTGTTCACCATCGACGAGTCCGCGGCACGGGGCAGCTTCATGCGGGCCGAGCCCGCAATCGGCGAGTGGCACATGCACTGCCACGTCATTGGCCACATGATGGACGGCATGATGGGGTCGCTGCTGGTTGTGCGGGGCGGCGAGTTCTGCTTCGGTCTGCCCCAAGGAGTGCCATGCCCGACGGGAGCGGGCGTCAGGATCATGGACAACTTCTTCGCACCGTCGAACATAACCATCTCCCAGGGGCAGCCTGTCCAGTGGACCAACATGGGGAGCCCCCACACGGTCACCAGCAATCCCGGCACTCTTGGTTGCTCTCCGACGTCCACTGAAGCCTTCGATTCCGGCACGCTCCCCGGAGGCGGCATCTTCACTCATACCTTCACCACGCCGGGCACCTTTGCGTACCACTGCGAGATCCACGGGTGCACCATGGCCGGCACCGTGACCGTGACGTGATCGGGCCTCTCCCGATGCGTCCAGCGGCGTGCCTGACAGGCTGGACCCATCTGCGCGTGTGCGCGCGGTATTCGGACCGATTCCCACCCGAACGCGGCCGGGACGCAGGTCCCGAAGGGAGCACACCATGGCCGACGGGCGACCCCCAGGAGCAGAAGGCTCCCACGCAGGACCAGTCGAGCCCGGGCGCGCAGCCGGCGAGCAGGCCGAGCGGGATCCGTTCGAGCGGCACGTGCAAGCGCTCAAGCGGCTCGCCGAGCACCCAGACCCCTACCTGGTGCAGGCCTCCCCGGACTTCGACCCCGCCGACCTGGAGCTGCAACCGCCGGACGAACCGCTCCCGCAGGCCACCTTCGGGGACATCGGGCTTGCAGCCAAGGTCGGCGGCGCCTCATCGTTTCCCGCGACCCTGCTGATCCTGCCGTATGACCTGCGGGGGCTGCGGGGCGTCGACGCGCTGTCGGTGCGGGTGTTCCGCCTGGACGAGGACGCCGGGCGGTTGCGGCCGATGTGGCAGTCGGGCATCAACACGGCGTTCGGGTTCGTGTGGGCCGAGATCCGCAGGGCCGGCTTGTACACCGCGCTCGGCCTGCCACGGGATCTGCTGCTGCGGGAGGCGTTGCGGGCGGTCGCCCGCCAACGGCGATTCGCCGACGACGACTCCCCGGAGACGCTGCGGGCCATCATCCGATCCGCCTTCGCGCCGTTGCTGGAGCTTCCCGTCGAAGCGTTGCAGCAGCTGCGCCGGGAACTCGCCCAGCTGGAGCTGCAGACCAGCGCCAGGACGTTCTCCCCCCACGAGACACAAGCGGCTCATGGGGCCCACGCGCTGCCATGGCCGCTGCCGGACGACCTGACCGTTATCCAGTTCCGCGAGCGGCTTCGCCGGCTGGAACCGCCCGCGGCTGGCTTCCCGGAAGAGGAGCTGTTCTTCGCCCCTGACACCCTGGACGATCCTGAGCCGCCGTGGCCGCTGCCGCTGCCCCGGCCCGCGCCCTGGCCGCTGCCGCTTCCCATGTGGCCGTGGCCGCCGCCCTGGCCCCTGCCGCGTCCGATCCCGTGGCCGCCGGCGTGGCTGTGCTGGTTCCTGTCCCGCGACTGGCGGATGTACCACCACGACGAGCGCCACTCCGGCCACGCGTCCGGGTGCAGCGCCATCACCAGCACCTCGGTCGGTGGCATGACGCTGCGCCTGAGCGTCCCGGTCGACGGCCCGGTCATCACGATCCCCACCATCGTCCAGGGCAAGATCTACGTCGGCAGCAGCGACGCGGCCGGCGTGGGCGGCACGCTGTACAAGATCGACCTTGCCAGCGGCACGGTGGAGCACACCTTCTCGGTGCCCCAGCGGTTCCCGGCCTACTCGCAAGGCATCGGCGGGTCCCCAGCGGTCGTCGGCGGCAAGGTCTACTTCACCGCGATCCCCGGGCAGGTGTACTGCCTGGACGCGGCAACCTTCACGCTGCTGTGGTCAGTCGACCTGCGCAACCCCGATCCCGCCCACAACCAGCCCGTACAGAACCAGAGCTGGACCGACTCGTGGAGCTCGCCGCTGGTGGTGGGCGGCAAGGTCTATGTGGGCTGCGGCGAGGGGGAGGGCGGCGCGTTCGGGTTCGTGTACTGCCTGGACGCCACCACCGGCAACGTCATCTGGCTGTTTTGCACCAACAAGTTCCCCGGCCTCGCCGACAACCAACCCAACGTCATCCCAACCTCGGCGGTCGGCATCAGCCCCCTCCCCGCCCCCTTCACCGCCCACGCCGACCCGGCCGAGGTGGGCGTCTCGATCTGGTCCTCCTGCGCCTACGACGCCGCGCTCGACCGCATCTACGTCGGCACCGGCAACGCCCTCAGCGGCGACTTCAACCCGCTGCCGGACGCCCCCTACGGCAGCGGCGTGCTCGCCCTGGACGCCGCCACCGGCGCCTTCCAGGGGTTCTTCGAGCCGGCCGCCGCCGACTGCTACCGCCAAGACGACACCGACGTGGACATCTGCGGCAGCCCTACCGTGTTCGCCCGCGGCGGCGCTCGGGTGGTCGGCATCGGCAGCAAGGGCGGCGGCTACTTCCTGCTGGACGCGGCCACCATGGCCCCGGTGGCCACCCGCCAGCTGCTGCCCTACCAGTTCAACAACCCGGCCAACCCCCTGCCCAACGTCGACCCGCACACCGGGCCCGGCGAGAACATGTACGGGGTCTTCGGCACCGCCGCGATCCACTACGGGCTGGGGCGGCTGTTCGTCGGGGTCGGCGGCTACGGCGGCGCCATCGACACCCCGACCACCCCGTTCGTGCGCGCGCTTGACTGGACCACCCTGAACGACGCCTGGCCGACCACCGTTGGTGGCGACGGCGTGACCCGCTACACCGCACCCGGCCCCCTGTACGCCAATCCCGGCGAGGTCGGCCTGAGCTCCCCCGCGGTGGTCAACGACGTGGTCTTCGTCTCCACCGACCGGCCCGGGCTGTACGCACTGTCGGCCGCCACCGGCCTGTGCCTGTGGTCGGCGGGCGGCCTGTCACCCGGCTACATCCTCGGACCAGCCGTCTACGGGAACATGGTGGTAGTCGGCAGCGGCAGCTCCATCAAGGTCTACTCCCTGTGACCGGCGCCATGGTCGGCCCGTGGGACCCGGCCGCGGCGGCGGCCAAGCTGGAGCTGGTGGCCGACGGGCTGACGTTCCCGACCAGCCTCGCGTTCGACGACGCCGGCACCCCGTTTGTCGCCGAGGCGGGCCTGCCGTTCGGCGGCGCCCCGCCCGGCGGCAGGGTTTGGCGCCTGCAACCCGGCGGCGACCGCGACCTGGTGGCAGAGCAGCTCCGACCGCCGGTGAACGGGCTGACCTGGCATGCCGGGCGCCTGTACGTCTCCGGCGGCGGTTCCGGCTACATCAGCCGCATCGAGCCGGACAGCTCGCGCACCGTGCTTCTGGACCGCCTGCCCGGCCCGGGGAACTACCACACCAACATGGCCGTCTTCGGGCCCGACGGAAAGCTGTACTTCAGCCAGGGCGCCATGACCAACACCGGCATCGTCGGGCTTGACGCCTACGAGCTCGGCTGGCTCCGCCAGCTGCCCCACCCGCACGACCTGCCCGGCTACGACATCACCTTGACCGGTGAGAACATCGCCACCCCCAACCCGTTGGTCGCCGACGAGGAAGCGCAGGCGCTCACCGGCGCGTTCGTTCCTTTCGGCACCCCAACCCGTGCCGGCCAGCGCATCCCCGGCCGCGTGCCGTGCACGGCCGGGATCATGCGCTGCGGCCCCGACGGCGACGCGCTGGAGGTCGTCGCCTGGGGTCTGCGAAACGCCTACGGGCTCGGGTTCCTGCCGGACGGGCGGCTGCTGGCCGTCGACCAAGGCCCCGACGACCGAGGCAGCCGCCCCATCGGCCACGCGCCCGACCTGCTGTTTGAGGTGCGCCGCGGGGCATGGTACGGCTGGCCGGACTTCATCGACGGCGACCCGGTCGATGACCCACGCTACCGACCCGACCGCGGCCCAACCCCGCGCCCGCTGCTGGCCAACCACGAGGAGCTTCCGCCCCCCGAGCGGGCGCTGCTACGATTCCCACCGCACACCGCCGCGGTCAAGTTCGCCGTCGCCCCTCCCGCATGGGACGCCTACACGGGGCACCTGTTTGTGGCGCTGTTCGGCGACGAGCAACCCATGACCGCCCCAGCCGGCCCTCGCGCCGGTCGGGCAGTGGCCCGCATCGACCCCACGCGGTCGACGCTCCACCCGGCCGTCGCGGGTCCGCTGGTTCGGCCGATCGACGTCCGCTTCGACCCGGTGGATGCGGCGATGCATATCCTCGACTTCGGCCACTTCGAGATGACCGAAGGCAGCCGCCTCACTGCCGAGCCGAACAGCGGCAAACTCTGGCGGCTCCCACGATGACGGCGCCCAGAAGTCCGCCCATCGACGATGAAGAGCAGGTAGTAGCCGGAAGATGCGACGTTGCCGTCTGGCGGCGCCAGGACGTCGACCGATCCCGCGGTGGCCCGGTAGTCACGCAGACCGCGAAGCCCTGTGACTGGCTCCAGGCATTGGCAGACGACGCCGGCCCGATCAAGGCTTGCGCGGATGGGCGGATCCGACTCGATCAGGTGCGCTACCGAACCCAAGAACCCTACTCGGCTTCCGCGCGCACCACTCTCGGCAGCGGGGGCCAAGAAGTTCTGGATCAGGTCAACGGTGGCCTTGAGATCATCGCCGTCCAGGAAAGCTTGATCAAGGGGGCTTCATGCCCCAGTTGCCGACTCGCTGGTCGCCTGGTGGGACGCTTCGGGTGGTAGGTCGGCTATTCGGGCGCGGATCTCGTCGGCCTGGGGAAGCTGCAGTGCCGGCCAGGGGTGCCTGCACTTGCCCAGCCGAGATGGTCATTTCCGCTCAATGGACGCCAAGGCACCCGCCTGTCGCCCTTCGTAAGAACCTTCTCGAGGCGTGCGTCAAGCGGCCTGTCGGTGAAGGTGGCCTGCGGGCGGGCCGCAAGCGGCCGCCCTCGGCCCCAGCCGGGGAGCCGACGCTCGGGAAGCCGGAGTCCGCAACCGTCCGAACTGCCCGGCGTGTTCACTATCGACTGGACTGCGGGCTCTTGGCGTGTCAGCGTGGAGCGATCCACTGGCCTGACGCTGGCCAGGCGAGTCCGCTGGGGAGGAGAGCGGACATGACGAGCCCTGACTACCGAACGTTCGTGGACACGCTGATCCCCGGTCACGAGGCGTGGCTCGCTGCCCACCCGGCTCCCTCTGGCAATGAGTTCTTGGACCACTACGTCGGAGATGTCGCTCACTCCGATGGGCTGTTGTGGATGTACGAGGCGTGGAGAGCCGAGCACGGTTACACCCGCATCCGCCCCTGGAACGGCACCGAGGCATTGGGATGGACGGGCCCCGCCGAGATTCCATCCCCCGGCCGCGTGCTGCCCTGGCTGACCCCAACCGCTCCTCCCGCCCCCGAGCCGGCAGGTCCGTCTCTTGCCGATTCCTTTCTCGCTGACGGAACGTCGACGGCATCTCTCCAGACCCACTTCGGCGTGGGCAATACGAATGCCCTCGGAGGCGCCATCCTGACGCATTGGAACTCCGTTCGGACGTTCGGCGGAGACATCGAGATCAACGTCGAGGGAACTGCGCCCTACAGCATTCGCTTCTGGGGATTCATGAAGTGGGCCAGCACGTTAAGGAACCGGCTCCTGGGGATCCCCGTGTTTCCGATACCGATCGTCTGGGATGCGGATGGCGTCCCGCTCTCCGACATCGAGTACATGGACACCGCCAACCGGTGGCATACCATCTGGCATGGAGGTGCACCGCCATGCGGACAAGTCACCTCCGACGCGACGAATAACCCCTTCGCCCCCGGGCAGAGCCCTTTCGGCCAGTTCTGCAGCCGATTCGGGCTGGCTGGCGAGTTCCTCAAATTCCACCGGGATCTGCTCGACACCTACGACCAGTGGCGTCGCAGGGCTGGGATGCCGCCGGTACACCGGTGGAGGCCGTCCGGACTGCACTTCCACGAGGACACCATCAACGGGCACGCCGTTCCCGAGACGGACCTGAGCGACGACCCCGGGACCGAGTACCAGCAGATCAAGGACCGGGTGCAGCACTACAACACGCTCCAGGACCTGGCGGACTTCGAGGAGGGCGAACTCCATGGCGCCGGCCACGGTGCCCCCGAGAGCGACGACATCGCGGACATCAACACGAACAACTACAGCCCTCGCTTCTTCGGGTGGCACCGGTGGATGGATTACCTGTGGGAGGTTCGCCAGCCGCGCCTCGACAGCCTCCGCTCGGTCGACAGCACCGGAGCCGACCTCCCCGGCGCGCTCACGGTCGTTCGACCGGCAGCACCCAACCCCGACCTGGTCCAGCCGAACAACGCGCTGACCGGAGCGACGCCCGACGGGCGAGGCTCACTCTGGATCAGGTACAGGGTGCGGCCGGAGACTTGGGGCAGGCCGATCGATCTCACCGTCACGGCGCAGGTGTTCCGGAACAGCCCCGACCTGGCACCGGTGGCCGGCCTCGACGCCACGACAATCAGCCTCAACGGGGTGGCGCAGGGGGCCGACTCGGCGGCGACCGAGATCCAGTTCCTGGGCCTGGATGCAGACGGCGAGGGGGCCTTCGCCCACCAGGCCTTCCCCGGAGGAGGGACGGGCTTCAAGAACGGACGCATCCGCATCACGGCGCGACTTGTTCCGGTCGGGAACATCCCCACGAGCTTCGCTGCCGGGAACGACCAGTTCGACTACGAGCAGCACCTCGACGTGATCTTGGTGAAGGAACCGACCGCACCGCAGGTCTCTCTGCTCCTCAACAAAAGCTCGTTCTCGGTCGACGAGATCGTGGTCAATGCCGACGGGAACCCGCAAAGCCTTTTCGCGAACGCGTTCCTCGTCGTAGTCCAGGACCCGACGGAGCCGCCTCCGGCGCTCGCGGCGTCCGCGATCTTCGCCGACCCGGCACGCACCACGGTTTCCGGCATATTCGCTGACCCCTCGGTGCACCCCACAGTCAACGTCGTGGACGAGATGGGCAATCCCGTGGGGACGATGTTCACGGTCGCGCTCACGGACATTTTCAAGGAGCAACCTACCCTGGCCGACAACGTGTCTCAGCGGGTCATGTTCCGGTACTTGGCGATCGCCGACGTCGCCGCGGTATCCGTCCTGGTGCCAAATCCAGGAGACATTCGCTATGTGAGGCTGCGCATCGCAGCCCGAGATCGGTCCGGCAACACCGTCTCGAACGTCATGAGCCCGGATATCAAGCTGTTCCGCGATGCCAACCCGTACATGATCGACGTGCAGGGCCAGAATCCCGGCTGGTTGAGCATCGACACGCGCGTCTTCTCGGTGAGGAACTCGGAGCTTCGGTTCGGGCATCGGGTCTCAACGTCCGGCAGCGCACCCCAGTACATCCAGGACGTCATCGCCGAGTTCAACTCCGGAACTCAAGACTTCGACTCGATCCCGGCCGACGAGGGGCAGGCGCAGCTCGAACTGGCTCCGCAGGTGGCCGGGGAGAACGTGTACGACTTCGCGCTGGCCCGCGTCCGGATGCGGACGCAGAGCGCGGTGCCCGACGTGCGGACCTTCTTCCGTCTCTTCACCACGGCGGTCAGCAACCTCAGCTTCACCAACGTCAACTACCCAACGTCCGGCGGGCCGGCGCCGATCGCCCTGCTGGGAAGGACCGCGCCCGACCTCGAAATCACCTCCATCCCGTTCTTCGCGGTCCCCAGAGTGGAGACGCGTGACTCGATGGCCGGGGCCGCCGCCATGAGCGCGCAGACCGACCCGCCGAACGTGCAGACGTTCGCGGTCACGCCTCCCGGCGGCGAGACGATCCGCTACTTCGGGGCCTACCTGGACATCAACTCGGACACCCCCCGCTACCCGGCTGCGCCGGTTGGAGATGGTCCGTTTCCCACGGCTCAGTGCGTCTCGATTCGCAACATCATCCGCGGGCAGCACCAATGCATGGTGGCGGAAGTCTTCTACCCGGGAGACCCGACCGAGCCCAACTCCACCCCGGGGACTTCCGACAACCTCGCGCAGCGGAACCTCCTCATCGTCGAGACCGCCAATCCGGGGGTCGAGGCGACCCACACGGCGCAGCACAGCTTCGACATCGTCCTGGCCAGCCGCCGTGAGCGGGACCGGGTCCAGGTCCAGGAGGAGATCCGCCGCCGGTTCGTGGCGTCGTTCGCGCTACGGGAATCCGCGGACCACGCCGCCAGGTTCGCGATGGACGAACGGTCCAGGGCCACCGCGCTCGCGGCCCGTGCCCCATCCGCAGACCCCATCGTGGCCGGAGCTCTTGCTGGAGCCGCTCCGTGGGCGTGGAGGGACGTGGGGTTCGACGAGCTCGTCTTCTTCTGGAACAACCTCCCCCTCAACTCCCGGGTGGAGGTTTTCCTCCCTTCCATGGATGTCGAGTACGTCCTGCTTGTGCGTCGCCTCCGGAACGCTCCGAACACGGTCCGGACGATCGACGAGCACACACTGTCGCTGCAAGTGGGAGGTGCGACCTACCTGCCGATTCCTAATGTGGGGATCGATCGAGTGGCCGGCCTCCTCACGGTGACGCTACCCGACGGCATCAAGGCAGGGCAGGTCTACACCGTAGACGTGGTACAGACGCGCGCGGCGCTGGGGATGGTCGTGGGGGCGTTCCGCCTCACCATCCCCGTCGGAAAGGCGCCCGCGTTGTACGCCCGTGAAGAGCGGATCCTCGCCGTGTTCCAGGAACGGCTCAAGCTGACGCCGCACGAGAGTCGGTGGTACCCGATCCTTCGCAAGCAGGTCGACTACCTCGCGGCACGGGCCAAGGGCCTGGCCCAGGAGGCCGCCGACGAATGCACCCCCGATGGTGACAAACGGAAGGGCCTGCGTGCGCGCGTCATCGTGGAGAGGGTGAGGATCCTCGACGTGTTCGGACCGCTGGTCCACGGATCTGGCAGGTTGGCTCTCGTCGCACGAGTCACCAGCGCGGCTGGGCGGTCAGGGGCGACAATGCGGCTCCCAACCTCCGGCGAGTATCCGGTGCAGGATCTCCCAGGAGGGTACGTGGTCGAGGTCGACCGCGAGGTCTTCAGGGGCGTTGTCGCCGACGATCTCACTGTCGAGATCTGGAGCGCCGAGCCAGAAGAGCACGAACGCACGTGCCACTACAGGAGGACGTTCAAGGGGAAGGCCCCGAGTTGGATCGGTGGCTACGGGCCAAGCGATGAGTCCCCCGACCCCGAGAATGTCGGCGACTGGCAGCTCTGGTACCGGATCGAGGAGATCTAGTCGCCGCGTAGCTTGCGGCACCCTTCTCGCGGCTCCAGACCCGCTTGGGCGGCCATGCGAGCACGTCCATGGCCAGCGCGCGGAAGGCCCGCTACTGCCCAGGCTTCCCGCGCATCTGCGTTCCTGCGGTTCCCCGACGACTACCGCGAACCTCCGTGACGGCGTCGACACCACTTACGGTCTCTATCGGTGATAGCCGCCGTGTCGGTTTTCGATGGGTCGGTCGCCGGTTGGGGTCATGGCGTTACGCGGATCCATCTGCCAACCGACGGCACCCGTGCTCCGTCGACGATGAAGAGCAGGTAGTGGCCGGGAGGTGCCAGGTTGCCGTCCGGTGGCGCCAGGACGTCGACCGATCCCGCCGCGGTCCCGGTGATCGCGCAGCCCACAAACCGCTGTGGCTGGTTCCAGCCGTGGGTGACGGCGCCCGGCCGGATCAGCACCACCTCCGCGATCGAGGTCGCGTTCGGCGTTTGGACGGTGAACGGCGCGCCGTGCGCGACCGTGGCGGGCGCGCCGGTGATGGTCGGGCGCGGCTGGGAGAAGTAGGCGGGGAAGTAGCGCTCGTGTGGCAGGTTCCCGCCGTCGTTGCCGAAGGCGTCCCCGCCCACCAGCACGCTGCCGTCGGCGAGCAGGATGTTGGAGGAGTGGTAGCCCCGCACGTGGTTCATCGTGGCGCATAGCAGCCATCCGTCGGTTGGGTGGTCCGGATCGAAGATTTCCGCCGGGCCTGGTGTGTTCGGAACCCCACCGGCGATGAACACCTTGCCGTCTGGGAGGAGCGTGGCGGTGAACTGATGGGGCCGCGAGACGTTCATGTCCGGTAACGCAGCCCAGGCGGGCGTCGGGACCGAAAGGTCGATCAGCTCCGCGGTCTTCTGCACCTTGCTGACCCGGTCGGCAGGAGAGAGGTTGCCGTTGTCGCCGCCGGCGATGAGGACGCGTGGCGCATACCCAGGCGGCCGCAGGGGAAGGAGCACCGAGGTACCCAGCTCGCCACTATCACCGCCGAGGCTGCGGTCGCCAGCGATCGTGGTCCACTGTTTGGTCGGGTCGTCGACGATGGGGTTGGCAGTCCAGTCAAACCGGCGGGTGATCTCTTGGTGCCCGGCGATGAACAGGTCCCCACCCGGCAGCAGGTAGGTCCAAGGGTAGTAGGCGTAGTCGAACGTTGGAGGCAGCGCCTTCGGCGCCGACCAGGTCCCCGTCTGCCCCGGGTTCCGCAGCTGAAGGCGGTCCTGGGCCACGTATGCACGTGAAGCCGCAGGTCAGGCGCGTGGAGCCTGGTGAGAACCGCCGGATCGCCTAGATACACGATTGCGGCCGTGATATGCCGCCTGAACAGCTGTGATAGCGTCATCACCACGTCACCGGCGTCCACGACAGCGTTGACGTGGCCCATCGGTGTTGGGCGCACCAGGAATGGCGCGGCAACCGTGCTTGCGGGCATCGGCGCACGCTGTTGACCTGGTGGTTCTTCTCCGGGTACGGCGTGAATGAGGCGGGCCGCTGGTCCAGCTCACGGGGTTGACCTGCGGGTTTCCCGGTCCCTAGATACACGCCGTATGCGTGCTTCCTCACGCGTTCTTGCTGGTCAATGCATGGATTCGTGGCCTAGTCGACGCCTCAGCTGCGGAACCCGGGGAACTCGGCCAGTCCTTGCAGGGTCCGCCAGCAGCCACCGGAACTGCGCATCTGGACCTTGACGCCGCGGATGGCGGCCTCGGCGGTGTTGTTGGTGAACGCGACCACGCCAGGGTGGGTGACAAACCGCAGGATCATG
>WNGA01017857.1_pt1 | contig 14590 bp, 13 predicted proteins | sample 5400061 | NCBI WGS metagenome assembly WNGA01 (sample SAMN13153366, study PRJNA577476) | soil metagenome | isolation source: 100 cm soil or saprolite under grassland replicate 2 | place: USA:California | collected 2016-06-15
AAGGGAGGGAGAGCGTGAGACGGGTCGCGATCACCGTCAACGGCGTTCGCCACGAGGCCGAGGTCGAGCCGCGCCAGCTACTCGTCTACTTCCTGCGCGAGCAGCTCGGCCTCACCGGCACGAACGTCGGCTGCGACACGACCACCTGCGGCGCCTGCACGGTGCTGCTCGAGGGGAGGTCGGTCAAGGCCTGCACGGTGCTGGCCGTCCAGGCGGACGGGCGGAAGGTGACGACGATCGAGGGGCTCGCGCACAACGGCGAGCTGCACGCGCTCCAGCGCGCCTTCCACGAGGAGCATGCGCTCCAATGCGGCTACTGCACGCCCGGGATGATCATGGCCGCCGTCTCCCTGATCGACGAGCACGGCACCCTCGACGAGGAGGAGATCCGCAAGGGTCTCGAGGGCAACCTCTGCCGCTGCACCGGCTACCACAACATCGTCAAGGCGATCCAGCGCGCAGCCGACGAGCTGACGCCGGCGCGGGGGTGAGGACATGACCGAGACAGTTCAGGCCCCGACCGAAGCGCAGCGCTACGTCGGCGGCGGCGTCCTCCGCAAGGAGGATCCGGAGTTGATCACCGGCCAGGCGCAGTTCATCGACGACATCGTGCTCGCCGGAATGGTGTGGATCGCGATCGTCCGCAGTCCCTACGCCCACGCGCGCGTAACCAGCGTGGATGTCACACGCGCACGTGAAGCTGAAGGCGTGGTCGCGGCGTTCAGCGGCGCCGACCTCAAGGACGACTGGGCGGGAGCGCTCCCGTGCGCGTGGCCGATCCAGACGATGAGCTTCCCGACGCCCACGGACGAGGACGCGCGGATGCCGAACCACTGGCCGCTCGCGACCGACAAGGTGCGCTTCGCCGGCGACGGGGTCGCGGTCGTCGTTGCCGACTCGCGCGCCGCCGCCAAGGACGCGCTCCAGCTCGTGGACGTCGAGTACGAGCCGCTCGAGCTTGTGCTCGAGCTCGAGGAAGCGCTCGCCGAGGGCGCGCCCGTGATCCACGAGGAGTTCGGCGACAACAAGGCGTACAGGTGGGGCCTCGGCGACGCCGACGCGACCCAGAAGCTGTTCGACGACGCGCCCGTCACGATCAAGGAGACGTACTGGCACCCGCGGCTGATCCCGAACGCGATCGAGCCGCGCGGCGTCGTCGTGCAGCCATCTCCGGCCATGGGCGAGTACACGCTCTGGTCGGCGACGCAGATCCCGCACATCCTCAAGATCATGATCGCACTGACGCTCGGGATCCCCGAGACGAAGCTGCGCGTGATCGCCCCGGACGTCGGCGGCGGCTTCGGCTCGAAGCTGAACGTCTACGCGGAGGAGGCGATCGCGGTCGCGATCGCACGCAGGCTCGGCAAGCCGGTGAAGTGGATCGAGGAGCGCAGCGAGAACTACCTCGCGACCATCCATGGCCGCGGCGTCCTCCAGGAGATGGAGCTCGCTGCGAGCGAGGAGGGCAAGGTCACCGCCGTCCGCGCGCGGCTGACCGCCGACTTCGGCGCGTACTACCAGCTCGTCACGCCGGGGATCCCGCTGCTCGGCGCGTTCCTCTACGGCGGCGTCTACGACATCCAGGGCTACTTCTTCGAGTGCACGGGCGTGTTCACGAACAAGACGCCGACGGACGCGTACCGCGGGGCCGGCCGGCCGGAGGCGACCTACGCGATCGAGCGGGCGATGGACGCGCTCGCTCGCCACGTCGGCAAGGACCCGGCGGAGATCCGGCGGCTGAACTTCATCCCGCCCTTCGACGAAACGCACGAGATCGCGGCCGGGCTGGCGCTCGACTCCGGCAACTTCGAGGGGACGCTCGACAAGGCGCTCGAGCGGGCCGACTACGAGGGGCTGCGGCGCGAGCAGGAGGAACGGCGGCAGCGCGGCGACACGAAGCAGCTCGGGATCGGCCTGTCCTCGTACATTGAGATGTGCGGGCTCGCGCCGTCGCAGGTGCTGGCGGCGCTGAAGTACGGCGGGGGCGGCTGGGACGCGGCGACCGTGCGCTGCCATCCAACGGGCAAGGTGACGGTGGTGACCGGGTCGTCGCCGCACGGCCAGGGCCACGTCACGACCTGGGCGCAGATCGCAGCGGACGAGCTCGGTGTCCCGTTCGAGGACGTCGAGGTGCTGCACGGCGACACGGCCGTCTCGCCGCTCGGGATGGACACGTACGGCTCCCGCTCGCTCGCGGTAGGCGGGATCGCGCTCTGGAACGCGGCGCAGAAGATCAGGGAGAAGGCGAAGGTAATCGCCGCGCACGAGCTCGAGGTGGCCGCGGAGGATCTCGAGTGGGAAGGCGGCGCCTTCCACGTCAAGGGCGTCCCGGACAAGACCAAGACCATCCCGGAGATCGCGTTCTCCGCGTGGACGGCGCACAACCTCCCTGAGGGCGTCGAGCCCGGGCTCGAGGAGGCGCACGTGTACGACCCGCCGAACTTCACCTTCCCTGCGGGGACGCACGTCTGTGCGGTCGAGGTCGACACGGAGACCGGGAAGGTGGACGTCCTCAAGTACGTCGCCGTCGACGACTGCGGCAACGTGATCAACCCGATGATCGTCGACGGCCAGGTGCACGGCGGTGTTGCGCAGGGGATCGCGGAGGCGCTGTACGAGGAGGCGATCTACGACGAGCAGGGGCAGCTGATGAGCTCGTCGATGCACTCGTACCGGGTGCCGTCGGCCGCGGAGCTGCCGTCTTTCGTCACCGACCGGACGACGACGCCGTCGACGACGAACCCGATGGGCGTAAAGGGTGTGGGGGAGGCGGGCACGATCGCCGCCCCGCCGGCCGTGGTGAACGCAGTGATCGACGCGTTGGCGCCCTTGGGCGTGACCGACATCGGGATGCCGACGACGCCGGAGCGAGTGTGGCGAGCCATCGCCGACGCCAAGGGAGGCACGTCGTGATCCCGCCCAAGTTCGAGTACGAGGTCGCGGAGTCGGTCGAGCACGCCACGGAGCTACTGGGCAAGTTCGGCGGCGACGCGAAGCTGCTCGCCGGCGGCCAGTCGCTGCTGCCGTTGCTGAAGCTGCGCCTGGCGGACGTGCCGGCGCTGGTGGACATCGGGCGGCTGTCGGATCTCGCGTACGTGCGCGAGGACGGGGACCGGATCGCGATCGGCGCGCTGACGCGTTATGCCGACCTGGAGCACGACGAGACGCTGCGCAGCGCATGCCCGCTGCTGGCGAAAGCGTGCGGCGAGGTCGGCGACCCGCAGGTCCGTCACATGGGCACGATCGGCGGCGCGGCCGCGCACGGGGATCCCGCGTCCGACGTGCCGACAGCGCTGGTCGCACTCGAGGGCGAGCTCGTCACGAGCGGCGGCCGAACGATCCCTGCGTCGGACTTCTTCCAGGGCGTCTTCATGACCGCCCTGGAGCCGACGGAGGTGCTGACGGAGATCCGAGTCCCGAAGACAACCGGCGGCTGGGCGTACGAAAAGTTCCATCCGCGAGCGCAAGACTGGGCAATCGTCGGCGTCGCCGTCGCAACGAACGGCGGCACGAGGGTCGCGCTGACGAACATGGGCCCGACACCGATCCGGGCCACGGCGGTGGAGGAAGCCCTGGCCGGCGGCGCCGACCCGGCAACCGCGGCCGAGCAAGCGACGGAGGGAACGGAACCGATCGACGACCCGTTCGCAACAGCCGAATACCGCCGCCATCTGACGCCGATCCTGGTCCGGCGCGCACTCGAGGAGGCGCTTTCGCGGTAAGTCCGTATACTGTGTTGTATGACAACACAGGTACCAGTTCGTCTGACAGATTCTGACCTGGCCGCTCTGGACGAAGCGATTGCCCGCGGACGTTTTGGGAGCCGTAGCGAGGCCCTGCGTGCCGGGCTTGACCGCATCCTGCGCGAGGAGCGGGAGCAGGCAATCGACGATGCGTACACGCGCGGCTACGCCGAACATCCGCAAGAGGCGTGGGTCGGCGAGGTTGGATTGGCCGGCCTCGCCGCGCTGCACAAGGCCGAGGGCGGAAAGCCTCTCTGAACCGCGGCGAGATCTACGACGTCGAGCTGCCCGGCGGCAGGCGGCCCGTCGTCCTCCTCACGCGCGACAGAGCGATCCCGGTGCTCGCCAACGTCACGGTCGCCGCCGTGACCGGAACGATCCGCGACCTTCCCACCGAGGTCCCGCTCGGGCGCCGCCACGGGCTTGCGCGGGAGTGCGTCGTGAACTGCGACAACCTCTTCACGATTCCGAAGTCTGCGCTCGGCCGCCGTCGGGGCACACTGGACGCACAGTCGCTCGCGCAGTTGCGAACGGCCCTCGTGATCGCGCTCGACCTTGACGCGCCGTAGCGCCGGGATCGGGAGCCGAACCGCTCGAGACCGGCGCCCGTACAACGTGGAAATGCCTTCGGCCGAGGCGTATTGTCGCCCGCGGGAGAGCATCCGATTGGGGCGGGCGAAGGAGGCGGTTCAACCGTGTATCCCGCGAGTTTCGAGTACTTCGCGCCCACGACGCTCGACGAGGCACTGGAGATCCTCGAACGCTACGGCGACGAGGGAAAGGTGCTGGCCGGCGGCATGAGCCTCATCCCCGTGATGAAGCTCCGCATCGCGCGGCCGCGGGCGCTCGTGGACATCAACAGAATCGAGGGCCTGGACGACCTCACCGACGACGGCGGCCTACGGATCGGCGCCCTCGTCCGGCACAAGACGGCCGAGCGGTCGGAACTGCTGAAGGGGAGATACGGCGCGCTCGGCGACGCGGCGCCGCTGATCTCCGACCCGATCGTCCGGAACCTCGGCACGATCGCCGGCTCGCTCGCGCACGCCGACCCGCAGGGGGACTGGGGCTCCGTAATGCTCGCCGTCCGCGCGGAGATCGTCGCGCGCGGCCCCGAGGGCGAGCGGACGATCCCCGTGGACGAGCTCTTCCTCGGGCCCTTCATGACGACGCTCCAGCCGCGCGAGATCGTGACCGAGGTGCGAGTTCCCGACCCGGGCGAGCGCGCCGGCGGCACCTACCTGAAGCTCGAGCGGAAGGTGGGCGACTTCGCCACCGCCGGCGTGGCCGTCCACGTCTCGATCTCCAACGGAACCGTCGGCCAGGCGGGGATCGCGGTCACCGGAGCCGGCGCGACCAACATCCGCGCCGAGGCCGCCGAGCAGGCGCTCACCGGCAAGCCGCTCGACGACGAGACGATCGCAGAGGCCGCGCGCCTGACGGCCGAGGCCGCCGAGCCCCGCACCGACGTCCGCGGCTCGGAGGAGTACAAGCGCAACGCCATCCGCGTCCTCACTGCGCGCGGGCTGCGCACGGCGGGGGAGGTGGCACATGCCTGAGCCCGATCAGAAGCCGGACAGCGAGCTGATCCCGCAGCAGGAGTCCGAGGACGTCCCCGTCCAGGAAGGCGAGCCGGAGACCTTCTCCGGCCACGAGACCGTCGAGGGCGTGATGGAAGAGATCGAGGAGAAGGAGCAGCCGTGATCACAGAGACCAAACCGACGACGCACGCGATCACGGTCACGGTCAACGGCGAGGAGCACTCGCTCGAGGTCGAGCCGCGGCTGCTGCTCGTCCACCTGATCCGCGAGCGGCTCGGCCTGACCGGGACGCACGTGGGCTGCGACACGACGAGCTGCGGCGCCTGCACCGTCCTCGTCGACGGCACGCCGATCAAGTCGTGCACGCACTTCGCCGTCCAGACGGACGGCCGCGAGATTACGACCGTCGAGGGCCTGGCGCCGGCGGGCGGGCTCCACCCGCTCCAGGCGGGCTTCAAGGAGGAGCACGGCCTCCAGTGCGGCTTCTGCACGCCGGGGATGCTGCTCGTCACCTCGGTGCTGCTCCAGGAGAACCCGGACCCGACGGAGGAGGAGATCCGCTGGGCCATCTCCGGGAACATCTGCCGCTGCACGGGCTACCAGAACATCGTCAAAGCGGTGCAGTGGGCCGCGCAGAACATGAAGGAGCAGTCGTGACCGCAGTCGAGCCCGAGCAAACCACCGGCTGGCTGGGCCGGAGCGTCAAGCGCAAGGAGGACGACCGGTTCATCGTCGGCCGGGGCAACTACATCGAGGACATCAAGCTGCCGCGGATGCTGCACATGGCGATCCTCCGCAGCCCCTACGCGCACGCGAAGATCAACTCGATCGACACGTCCGCGGCGACCGAGCTCCCCGGCGTCGTCGCCGTCGTCACCGGCGAGCTGCTCGCCGAACACAAGCTCGCGTGGATGCCGACCCTCTCCGGCGACACGCAGGCCGTCCTCGCAACCGACAAGGTGCGGATGCAGGGCCAGGAGGTCGCCTGCGTGATCGCGGAGGATCCGTACGTCGCGCACGACGCGCTCGAGCTGATCGCGGTCGACTACGACCCGCTCCCACCCGTGACGACGCCGCAGGCCGCGCTCGAGCCGGGCGCCCCCGTGATCCGGGACGACAAGGAGGGCCAGACCGACAACACGATCTACCACTGGGAGGCGGGGGACGTCGAGGCGACCGAGCGCGCCTTCGCGGAGGCGGACAAGGTCGTCCGGCTGGTCACGCACTACCCCCGCTGCCATCCGGCGCCGCTCGAGTGCTGCGGCTGCGTCGCGGACGTCAACCCGGCGACCGGCAAGGCGACGATCTACATGACCTCGCAGGCGCCGCACGCGCACCGGACGGTGTTCGCGCTCGTCTCCGGCCTGCCGGAGCAGAACATCCAGATCATCTCCCCGGACATCGGCGGCGGCTTCGGCAACAAGGTGCCGATCTATCCGGGCTACGTCGTCGCCACGGCGGCCTCGCTCCTGCTCGGGCGGCCGGTGAAGTGGATCGAGGACCGCACCGGCAACCTGATCTCGACCGGCTTCGCGCGCGACTTCTACATGGACGGCGAGCTCGCGCTGAAGGAGGACGGGACGATGATCGGCCTCCGCGTGAAGATGCTCTCCGACCAGGGCTACGCGTACGCGGACGCGCAGCCGTCGAAGTTCAAGGCGGGCCTGTTCCACATCGTCACGGGCTCGTACGACATCCCGGCGGCGCACGTCGTCACCGAAGGCGCGTACACGAACAAGGCGCCCGGCGGCGTGGCTTACCGCTGCTCGTTCCGCGTCACGGAGGCCTCGTTCTTCATCGAGCGGCTCGTCCAGACGGCGGCGTACGAGCTCGGTGTCGATCCGGCGGAGCTGCGACGGCAGAACTTCATCCCGGCGGAGAAGTTCCCGTATACGTCCGCGACCGGCTTCGAGTACGACTCGGGCAACTACGAGCCGGCCCTCGACCTGGCGCTGGAAAAGGTCGGCTACGCCGAGCTGCGGGAGGAGCAGAAGCGGGCGCGCGAGGAGGGGCGGCTGATCGGGATCGGCCTCGCCTCGTTCACGGAGGTCGTCGGCGCGGGCCCGAGCCGTCAGTACGACATCCTCGGGATCAAGATGTTCGACTCCGCCGAGCTGCGGATCCACCCGACGGGGAAGGCGATCCTGAAGCTCGGCGTCAAGTCGCAGGGCCAGGGCCACGAGACGACGTTCGCGCAGATCGTCGCGCACGAGCTCGGGATCCCGCCCGAGGACGTGACCGTCCAGGAGGGCGACACCGACAACACGCCGTACGGGCTCGGCACGTACGCCTCCCGCTCGACGCCGGTCGCGGGCGCCGCGACCTCGGTGGCGGCGCGCAAGGTACGCGAGAAGGCGAAGAAGCTGGCCGCGCACATGCTCGAGGCGGCGGAGGAGGACCTCGAGTGGGCGGGCGACAAGTTCGCCGTCAAGGGTGCGCCCGATCGGGCGAAGACGATCCAGGAGATCGCCTTCGCGGCGTACACCGACCATCCGGAGGGCATGGAGGCCGGGCTGGAGGCGACGAACTACTACGACCCGCCGAACATGACGTATCCGTTCGGGTCGTACGCGGTTGTGGTCGAGGTCGACCGCGGCACCGGCGAGTGGAAGGTGCTGAAGGTGGTCGCGGTCGACGACTGCGGCACGCGGATCAACCCGATGATCGTCGAGGGCCAGATCATGGGCGGCCTGACCGAAGGCTTCGGGATGGCCGCGATGGAGCTGATCACCTTCGACGAGGACGGCAACTGCATCGGCTCCAACTTCATGGACTACCTCCTGCCGACCTCCTGGGAGACGCCGCACTTCGACCTGTACGAGACCGTGACGCCTTCGCCGCACCATCCGATCGGCGCGAAGGGCGTGGGGGAGTCGGCAACGGTCGGCTCGCCCGCGGCGTACGTCAACGCGGTCGTGGACGCGATGGCCCACGCGGGCGTGCGCGACCTGGACATGCCGGTGACACCGGCGAGCGTGTGGGAGGCGCTGAGCAAGGCGGGCCTCGCGGAGTGAACGTCCTCGTGGAGGCCGGACGGCTGGCCGAGGCGGGCGAGCCGTTTGTCCTGGCGACCGTGGTCGGGGTGGAGCGGCCGTCGAGCGCGCGGGTCGGCGACCGGGCGTTGGTCACGGCGGACGGCGAGCTCCGAGGCTGGGTCGGCGGCGCGTGCACGGAGCCGGAGGTGGTGCGGCTCGCCTTGGCGGCGCTGGCGGACGGCGACCCGCGCCGCGAGCGAATCGAAAGCCGCTGCGCCTCGGAGGGCGCGGTCGAGGTGCTGATCGAGCCGCAGCTGCCCGCTCTTGTGCTGGCCGTGGTGGGGGACGCGCCTGCCGCGCGGACGCTGCGTGAGCTGGCGGCGGTGTTGGGCTGGCGGACGACGCTGTCGGTGGAGGGCGCGGACGCGGTCGTGGTCGCCTCGATGGGCCGAGACGACGAGGAGGCCCTGGAGGGCGCCCTCGCGTCCGGCGCCGGCTACGTGGGCTTAGTGGCGAGCGCGACGCGGGCGGCGGCGGTGACGGCTGCGCTCCGCGAGCGCGGCGTAGAGGAGGAAGCGCTGGCGCGTATCCGCTCACCTGCGGGCCTAGACCTCGGCCCGTCGGCCCAAGAGGAGATCGCGGTCGCGATCCTGGCCGAGCTGGTCGCGTGGCGGCACACGCGTGGCCCGTCCCCGGCCGATCTGGTCGAGGAGGCGATCGACCCAATCTGCGGCATGACAGTTGCAATCACAGCTGCGAAGGAGACGGCTACACGCGACGGAGTCACGTATTACTTCTGCAGCGCCCACTGCCGCAAGAAGTTCGAAGCCGCACAAGTCGCGTGAGAGGCCCATGTCGGCCGCGGGGCCCGATCCTGATCTTCATGACGCGGTGTCGGCTGCCGACGCGAGGAGCGTGGCGGGCGTACCTGGTCGCGAGGCCGCGTCTCCTGGACGCGAACTGCGGAACAGTCGAGCAGATGCGCCTGGCGAACGCACTTGTGCGCGCTCATCGCGCACGCGATGCGACTGCATCATGATGCTATGATGCGGGCGTGGCGAAGACACGAACGACGGTCACCCTCGACGAGCGGACTCTTCGCGCAGTGCGTGTGAAAGCCGCGCGAACGGGACGCCGGGACAGCGACGTGATCGAGGAAGCGCTCCGACGCGACCTTGGCCTCGACCTGCTCGAACGGATTTGGGAATCCGCCGATCTGGATGAGGAAGAAGCCCTCGATCTCGCGGTCGAGGCGCAGCACAAGTCTCGACTCAGTTAGCGCGTGCGCGTCGTCCTCGACGCGAACATCTTCGTCTCTGCTCTCCTCTCGCGTTCAGGCGCGCCGGCCCGTCTCGTCCAGCTGTGGCTCGAGGGCGAATACGAGGTTGTCGTCTGCGAGGCGCTGATCGCGGAAATTGAGCGTGCGCTCGCCTACCCGAAGATTCGGAAGCGGATTGCGCCCGAGGAGGCTTCTGGGTTCGTCCGGATCCTGCGGGAGCTCGCGGAGAGCGTGCCTGATCCGGTTGATCCTCCGCCCGCACGCTCGCCCGACCCGGCGGACGACTACCTCCTTGCGCTGGCCGCACGCGAGAGCGTGCCGGTCGTCTCAGGCGATGCGCACTTGCTCGCTCTTGGCGACCGGCTGCCGGTTTCGTCGCCGCGGCAGTTCCTCGAGCAGCTCGAGCGCGGTTGAGTCAGTCCCCGCAGCCGAGCTCAGCCGAGCTCACGAGACCAGCGCCGCCTCGTGGCCGAGGGCGAAGGCGCACGCCTCGTCGAGGGTCAGCGCTCGCCCATCTTCGTAGCGAGTCGAGTAGGTGTTCGTGTCGAGACGTGCGAGCGTTCGCGCCAGCCAACGGTCGTAGAGGATCTGCTGATCGGGTTGCCGCTGCGCTCCGATCGAGGCGCGCACCGCGTCACTCGCGCCGAACAACGTTGCGGCGCGTTCGGTCTCGCCGGCCGTCGCCGCGAGACCGGCGAACGTCTCGAGACAGACAGCTATGACGTGCGATTCGCCTAGCTCGCGGGCGAGGGCGAGGCTCTCGGTGAGTAGGCCCATCGCCTGCGCAGCCTCTCCGAGCTCGATCATTGCCGCCGCTAGGGAGCGGGACGCGGCGCCGATCTCGCGGTCGTCGCCGCCTTCGCGCGCCAACTCGAGCGCGGCAGTTAGCCATGTCACCGCCTCCGGCACATCATCGGCCGTGAGGGCCATGAGCCCGACGTTCTCCTTCGCCAGCGCTTGCCCACGGATGTCTCCAATGGAGGCGAAGTACTCGATGCTCTCTTTGTACAGATCGCGTGCGGTGTCCAGGTCGCCACTGAAGAACGCGAGGTTTCCGAGATTGGAGAGCGCGCGCGAGATCGTGCGCGTCGAGCCAACCGCGTGGGCGTCTTCGAGAGCGGCTTCGAAGCTAACGCGGGCCGCGTCGAACTCTCCCTGCTCTCCGGCCAGGATCCCGGCCATGTTGAGCGCGTTCGCGCGGAGCTCCGACGGCACGTTCCCCGTGGCCGCGATCGCGGACTCCAAAGCCTGACGGCCTTCGGCCAGATAGCCGCGGCCAAGCCAAAAAATGCGCACCCCGACGACGAGCCGCAGCGCCGACGAGGAGTCAGCGGTGTCGAGCGCGAAGGCGAGAGCGGCGCGAAGGTTGTCGTGCTCGTCCTCGAGGCGAGCAAGCCAAGCGATCTGGTCGCCGTCGGCCAGCTGCGGTTCAGCCTCCTCCGCAAGGGCGACGAAGTGCTCGAGGTGCCGGCGGCGAATCTCGGCCTCGCCGCCCGAGGCCGACAGTCGCTCGAGGGCGTACTCGCGCACGATTTCGAGCATCGAGAACCGCGGCTCGCCGGCGTCCGTCTCGCGCTGCCGCACGAGGCTCTCGTCGACGAGCGCCGCGAGTCCTTCGAGCACGGAGCCGTCACCGCTGCAGACGGCCTCGGCCGACGCAAGGGTGCAGCCGCCGGCGAACACGGCGAGCTGCGCAAAGAGCTGCTGTGCATCGGGCTCGAGCAGGTCGTAGCTCCAGTCGAGAGTCATGCGAAGGGTCTGCTGGTGCCGAGGCGCGTCGCGCCGCCCGCCTGTAAGGAGCTCCAGACGGTTTCCCAGCCGCGAGAGCAGCGTTGCCGGCGGCAGGATCTTCGTTCGCGCCGCGGCCAACTCGATCGCCAATGGCAACCCATCGAGCTGCGCGCAGAGCTCGGCCACCGCGGCCGCGTTTTGCTCGCTCAGCGCGAAGTCCGGATTGGCAGCTTGCGCGCGGGCGATGAAGAGCTCGGCCGCCTCGTCGTCGGCGAGCGGCGGCACCGGGAACTCGCGCTCCGCTGCGATATGGAGAGGCGCTCGGCTCGTCACGATCACCTTCAGTCGCGGCGCGGCGTCGAGGAGGCGCGCGATGCTCGAGGCGGCCGGCAGTACCTGTTCGAAGTTGTCGATGAGGAGCAGTAGCTCCGAGCCCGCCAGCGCCTGGATCAGGACGTCCTCCGGATCCTGGCCCGTCTCGGGGATCTCGAGCGCCTCGAGGATCGCCCGCGCGACCAGCGCGGGATCGCGGAGGGTCGCGAGCGTCGCCACGGCGGATCCATGCTGGAACTCAGGAGAGAGGCGCCGGGCGAGCTCGAGCGCAAGCCGGGTCTTCCCGATGCCGCCGATTCCGGTCAGCGTGATCAGCCGGGCATCCTCCCTCCGGAGGAGGTCGGCGAGAGCGGCAAGCTCGCGCTCGCGGCCGAGGAGTGGAGTCGGCGGAGTCGGCAGCCGCCGCTGTGCCGTCGGCCCGGCCTGCGGAGCGTTCAGCGACGGGTCGTGAGCGAGGATCGCCCGTTCGAGCTTCCGGAGCGAATCGCTCGGCTCGATCCCGAGCTCGTCGACCAACGTCCTTCGCGCCCGCTGGTAGACGGCGAGCGCGTCCGCCTGCCGTCCCGCGCGATAGAGCGCGAGCATCAGCTGTCCGCGAAGCCGTTCCCGAAGGGGGTGCTCGGCGACCAGGCCCTCGAGCTCGCCGACGAGCTGGCCATGGCGGCCGAGCGCGAGATCGGCGTCGATCCGATCCTCGAGTGCCGCGACTCGAAGCTCCTCGAGCCGGACGATCTCCGGGTGAGCGAAAGGCTCCCAGGCGAGGTCGGCGAGCGGCGGCCCACGCCAGAGTGCGAGTGCCGCCCGCAAGGTGTCGGCCGCACCAGCGGCGTCGCCCGTCCCGAGCGCCGTCCGCCCCTCCTCGCTGAGACGAGTGAACTCGAAGAGGTCGACGGTTTCAGGGTCGACGACGAGCCGGTACCCCGGCGGCGCCGTCTCGAGCGCGCCTTCGGGCAAGAGCTTTCTCAGCTGCGAGATGTAGACCTGGATCGTGTTGCGGGCCGTGTCGGGCGGGTCCTCCCCCCAGAGCCCATCGATGAGGCGATCGCGCGAGACGACGTGATTTGCCTCCAGGAGCAGGGCGGCGAGCAGCGCGCGCCGCTTCTGTCCCCCGAGCGCGATCGGTGCTCCGTCGCAGCTCACAGAGAGGGGACCGAGGAGGCTGAACTGTGGACGAGCCGTGGTCATCGCTGGGTCTTAGCACGATTTCAGCGCTCTTTCAGCTGGTCTTCAGCGGGGGGAGTGAGGATCCTCCCGTGAATGCAGAGCCCAGGATCAGTCCCCAAAGCACTGCGGCAGGCGCGCCGACAGGTCGTAAGGCCGGTTGCGCAGCGACCACGGGCGGGGCGGCCGTTGCCGTCGCGGCCGTCCCGTTGCCCGAGAGGAGGAACGATGAAGCGCAGCAGCAGCTGGAGCTAAGCACGTCGGACGCGGGGGGCGGCATTCCGGCGCCGCCCTCCGTTCGGATCGTATGGCTGCCCTGACAAGCGCAGCAGCGAGGTTGATTCCGGAGCGGCTCGAGCGGCCGCTTCGGTCTCCGTCGTTCCGCCGGCTCGCGCTGGGCAAGAGCATCTCGTACCTCGGCGATTGGCTGATGGTCGCGGTGCTCGTCGGCTGGGTGTACCAGTCGACGTCCTCGGTTGCGCAGGTCGCCCTGCTGATGGCAATCAGGCTCGTGCCGCCGATCGTCGGGGGCGGCCTTGCGGCGTCGCTCGTCGATCGGCTGCCGCGCCGACGCGTCCTGGTCTGGAGCGAGATCGCCTCCGCAGCGACGATCGCAGGCGCCCTCGTGGGGGTGATGGCTGGATCCCGGCCGGCCGTCTTCGCGTGCGTCGGTCTCTGCGGCCTCGTCGGGATGGTCTCCACGGTCGCAGGGAACGCGCTCATCCCGATGGTCGTCGAGCCGGAGGAGCTTCCGGCGGCGAACGGGATCCATGCGGTCGGGCAGGAGGCCGCAATGGCTCTGGGCGCCCTCACGGGCGGCGTGACTCTCGCGCTTGGTGGCGCGGCCGCCGGGCTTGCCGCAAACCTCGTGAGCTATGCGATCGCCGTCGTGTTCTACCTCCGAATCCGAGTCGCAGACGACGTCGGTGGGCAGGCGGGTCGCGCGCGGGGAGGCCTGGTCGACGGGCTGCGCTACGTGTTGGCGCAGCGGGCGCTCGCGGTCGTCGTTGGAGGGTTCGCAGTCGCAACGCTGGCCACGGGTCTCGTCAACGCGACGCTGCCGAAGTTCACGACGGGCCTGGGGCTCGGCGCGGGCGGCTACGGCTGGGCGCTCGCGGCGCTCGCCTGCGGCATGATCGTCGGCGAAGCGCTAACCGGGGCGATCGCCGAGAAGGTCGAGCCCCGGTGGTTGGCGGCCGGGCTCGCGGCGATGGGCATCCTCTTCTTCGCGTTTGCCTGGTCCGGCGGAATCGTCATCGCCCTACTCCTGCTCATGGCCTTCGGCGTCGCGAACGGCTTTACGGAGGTCGTGATGATGACGGCGATCCACCAACAGGCTGACGCCGCCTATCAGGGAAGGGTCTTCGGGGTCGGCTCGACGATCTGGCGGACGACGATGCTCGGCGCGGTCGCGCTGGCGCCCGTCATCGATGCCGTAGCGTCGCCGGCTCAGGCGATCACGGTCGCCGCGGGTTTCCTCTTCGTCGGCGCGATCGTCGTTCAGGTCACGCTTCGACCGTCGCCGCAGCCGGCAACCGCGACGGCGTAGACGTCACGCCACGCGGGCCGGCTCTGCAGGCTCCGCGCCGATGACGCGGGGCTCCTTACGCCAGAGCTCCTCGAGTGCAGCGACGACGCGCGGGCAGAACTGGGTGCCGCTGTGCGCCCGGATCTCGGCCAGCGCGCCGAGGATGGGGCGCGCGGCGCGATACGGCCGCGTGCTCGTCAGGGCGTCGAGGGCGTCGGCGACGAGGACGATCCGAGCCGGCAACGGAATGGCCTCGCCGCTGAGACCGTCGGGGTAGCCCGTGCCGTCGATGCGTTCGT
>WNGA01007987.1_pt1 | contig 14587 bp, 14 predicted proteins | sample 5400061 | NCBI WGS metagenome assembly WNGA01 (sample SAMN13153366, study PRJNA577476) | soil metagenome | isolation source: 100 cm soil or saprolite under grassland replicate 2 | place: USA:California | collected 2016-06-15
TAAAGAACATAGAACGGCATTAAAAGCATTTTTAGATGACATGGTTAAGGCACTTGATGAAAGTACAGCAGAAACTAACAGCAAAGAAGAAATTAAAAGACAATTATCCTATATCACATAACAAGCAAACAACTAAAAGTAAAGTATGATTAAATGAATGAATGAGACCAGGTAAGAAACCTGTCATAATATTAGTTACAATAATTTATTCGTCATTACATGATTAGTCGCCACATGGCTACGTGAACTTTTGAATTGTCCTGATTGTTCCGTACTAATATCGATTGAGTAAATGGTTATATGGTATCACTGGATTTAGCAGTTAATGGCAGACGATGATGTCATAAATACGGGGTGTTCCCGCTGTTGGGGTGCTGTAGATTCGGAAACAAAAAATTGTAAAAGTTGTAACGGTCCCCAGGAAACCTGCGACTGTAAAATCGTGCCACACTAAGACAAACATAAGCAACTCCTTTCACACTTGTATTTGATGGTAAACAAAGAATATCTAGCAGTATCGGAAAAACATGATAAACTAATTTCATCATTAAGGACGGCTTATGCAAAACAATATTCTCTAGATAAAGAACAAACAAATTATGACGATTTATTAGACGCTATGAGACTAAGTTTGAAGGGTTATGTATAAAATAAAAAGAACTCTTTAAAAATTAGAGGTGATTACTCCGTTTATGAAAGCAAGAGTTAAACGAAAAACAATTTAAATGAATCGTGGGAAAATTATCAAAACATGTAATAGATAGCAGAAATATGTATATGCTTCTCGTAAATTATTGTTGATCTACAGATTGCAAGGGGCAAGATTGGACAATATTGATTTACAGATTATAAGGTTACTTGCTAGAGACTCTAGAACTCCTTACAGAAGCATAGCAGGTGATGTTGGAATAACACAAGGTGCTGCAAAAGAAAGAATTAATAAAATGCTTTTAAATGGAGTAATACAAAAGTTTGTTGTACTTATCAATCCAATAATATTTGGTTATGAAAAACTATGTGTTTTAATAGTTAAGAATATCGCTAAGACGACTAAAGAACAAGACCTATTCAAAAAGTTAAGCCTTTTGGGAGACCTTGTTGCGTATTCAGAGGAACTAGAGGGATCTTATATATTCAGACTATATGTTAAGGATATAACACAATACAAGATAGAGACAGTAACTGATTTACTAAAACCAGCAACGGTAGAAGCTTTCTTTGCGGATTTTAGTCCACCGCCAACCATGAAAATTCATAGTTCTGATTTGGAGATTATGAAATGTTTACTATCAGATGCTAGAAAGTCAGTTGATAATATTGCTAAAGAAACTTCGCTCTCGCCTAGGACTGTGGCAAGAAGATTAGAAAAAATGAGAGGAAACTATGTTTCACAATTTACTATTTCAAGAAACTTAACTTCTATACGATTAACAGGATATATGGAATTTGATGTATTAATTCACATTGAATTAGCTAGACACCAGAGCGTACTTGAAAAAATATATCGTGAATTGGACGAATACTTGATTTTTATTCCAGCTTGGTATCAAAGAGAAGTTATTGTCGCAGTATTCTTTTGTGCAAACATTTCTACAACCAAGTTAATATTAAGTAGATTAGAATCTTATAATGGAGTCAACAAAGTCGAGTCGTTCATAAGAACTAGTATAACAATTAATCAAAACTGGTTAAAGAGGGAGATTGATAAAAGAATAACAACTAATCAGAACTATCTATCATCGTCGGCTGTTGCAACAACAGAAGACTGACTGATTTTTATACCCACACAATAAAAATCAGACAAATGTTAGAAAATTTAAACCAAAACTATACCTTGACTTGCACAATACCTAAATCAATCTTATCTTTATAATGATACATGACCTCTCGTAGAATGGGAAAGTCGACAGAGAATGCTACGCGCAGTCACTCTTATCAGCGCTTGACGGCCGATAATTCCCTCTTAGTTCTAATTGATCACCAAGTAGGACATTTGTTGACCATTAAGGACATAGACCAAGAAGAGCTACGCCATAATGTGGTTGCGTCGGCACGCGCAGCCCGTGTATTAGGCGTCCCAGTCATTCTCACATCAACTGCGCCAGATATATTTGGACCCACTTTACCAGAGCTGACAGAAGCGTTACCAGATATAGAAAACATAGAACGAAGTATCATCAACGCTTGGGAGGATCCAGAGGTAAGACAGGCTATCAAGGAGACTGGACGACGAAAGGTTCTCTTCTCGGCTCTAACTACTCATGTATGTCTGGCTTTTCCTAGCATCTCAGCTGCCAGTGAAGGTTATGACTCATATGCTCTACTTGACGGTTCTGGTACATGGAATGAAACCTTACGGGTAAGCGCAATAGCTCAGATGCAGCAAGCAGGTGTTATTATTTCGTCAGGCTTCGCGGCGTTTGTTGAGATGGTTCATGATAATGCAAATCCGATTGCTCCCAAAGTCTATGCAGCTCTAGATCTTCCAGGTGGCAAATCACTATCACAACTACTCAAGCGCAGGACGTAACCAAGGCCTTAACAGGCTGAATTCTAATTGAGGATGAAGATTATCGTGTTGTGTCTTATTTCATTAGTGAAAATACCAAGGTATCCTAGGCACCATATATATGACTGAACAACACAGCTCGCCTAAATCAGTTCTGTCAAGTCAAAGACTATTCAGAGCTCTGTGGATAGCCAATACAGCCTCAAACATTGGTTCTTTCATGCAAAGCGTTGGTAGTGCTTGGCTGATGACATCGCTTTCCGCTTCACCGTTAACCGTTGCGCTTTTGCAAACAGCAACTAGTCTATCTATTGTACTGCTAGCCTTACCAGCAGGTGCACTTGCAGATGTATTTGACAGACGTCGACTACTTTTAATAACACACTATTTTATGCTTGTAGTTGCGGCAACGCTTACCTTGCTTACTCTGACTGGATTTATTACACCATCTATTCTTTTATTATTAACCTTTCTTTTGGGCGTGGGCGCGGCGGTGAGCCTGCCAGCAGCAATGGGCTCTGCGATGGAACTGGTACCAAAACCTGATGCACAGCATGTTATAACACTTGGAGGAATAAGTATCAACATAGGATTTGCCGTTGGCCCAATATTAGGCGGACTGGTAGTAGCAGCATATGGACCTTGGTCTGTGTTTATGCTAAATGCACTGTCATTCGTAGGTCTCATACTATTTCATCAGAGATGGCATAGATCTCCATATTCTGGCCAACTACCACCCGAACGTGTAGTTGGTGCGATGCGCGCCGCATTAAGATATGTACGCCACTCCACACACATACATGGATTATTTGTTCGGGATTTGGCATTTTCTATCAGTAGCAGTTCGCTGATGGCACTATTACCAGTCCTAACTAGGCAAGTATTGGGACTTGGGTCAACGGGTTTTGGAGTACTGGTAGGATGCTTTGGCCTTGGGGCTATAATCGGAGGTTTCATTGTCCTTCCACTACTGCCAAAGAAACTTTCGATAGAATGGAAGACAGGCGGAGCGATTTTAGTATTTGCTGGTACTCTCATAACTTTGGCTTATCAGCCAAATTTTGTCATTCTTTGTTTTGCGATGATAACAGGGGGTATTGCACAACTCATCATAATATCCGGCCTCAACTTTTCAGCATACAGATCTGCTCCAAAATGGATTGGAATTCGTGTATTATCTATTCATATACTCGTATTTCAAGCAGGTCTGACTGGTGGAAGTGTATTGTGGGGTACTCTTGCGGACTTGCTTGGGGTTCCTAATGCATTGTCACTTGCTTCTATTGCATTGATAGGTGGTTTGACTACAATGACTCGATATAAATTATTATTGCATGGCAAAGATCTTGACATTATTCCAGCTCTACATTGGCCACTACCACAAGTAACAGCCAATATAAGGCCAGATGATGGACCAGTATTAATACAGATTGAATATATAGTAGATAGAGCAAAATCAAAGGATTTTGAATTTGCAATAGAAGAGCTAAAAAATGTCCGCCTGAGAGATGGAGCGACAAGTTGGGGTGTTTTTCATGATATTTCAAATCCTGATCGTTATGTTGAGACATTCATCGCCGAATCCTGGGCTGAGCATCTGCGTTATCATGAACGCTTTACAAATATAGATAGAGAAATAGAAGATCGTGTTCTTTCCTTTCATATTGGCAAGGCTGCTCCAGTTGTTAACCACTTTATTGGCTTAACAAGATAATGGTTTTATAATCTCATATTGGTCTGGCTTCTTTTTATCAAGGTTTCAAGGAATTAGAAACAGCTAAATACCAAGTTAGTAGAACCCTAGTACATGAGGGGCACTAATCCCGAGGAACCCTAAGTGTTAGAAAAGTCTTGAGGTATGCAATAGAATTAAGACATCCTCATGGTTTAATGATTTGTAATAATTAAATTACATTTCTACGTTCATAGATTAAGTTGCAATGTGAAAACATGACTTACCTACCTATTGTCATAAGTTAATCTTGAAGGTTACAGTACCATCTGTTACATCGAATGTAGCTCCGGTTATCTCCAAATCTTTAACCATGTACCAAAACACCTTTTCTAAGAAAAGAGACCATTTTTTCCCCATCCCATGATTTATTATGTATTTCAAAGAATTTTCGCTAGATTCACGATCGAACTGCATGTTTGACACATTTAGCCATGAATCAAAGAGGTCAAGGATTACTGGTAAAGAATATTCTTTACTCATCATCAACAGAGTTTCTTCATACCCACTTTTCCTAAACTCATCAGCAATGTTTAGAATCTGATACTCAGCAAGATTGCTAATAAGTGGAATTAACAAGCATTTTGGAACAAACATAATTCCAGCCCTTTGTGCCGGAGAGTACCATTTAATATATGATTTAATAATTTGGTTTGTTAGGCTATTTATTGATACCATCTTCTGTTCGGACTCTTTACGTAACTTATCTAATAGTCCTTTGTCTATCCTTAAGGTAAGGGATTCTGATTGTTGTTTTCGTTTATTCACAAAACCACCTTGACTGAGTGGTAAACAAGAATAAAATTCATGCAATTAATTGCACATGAATCGTATAAAAAAATTTGTCTCAAATTTTACTTTTTAATTCATGCTATGTTAAATACAATGACTTTGCATTCTTAGTGATTAATGTTATGTTTCAAAATTCTGAAGATTGTAATATAAAAAATCATATTACGTCTTCAGGCGACCAGCTTTTGGCAGATGACCTAAGCAACGTAGGAGTATCGGTTAATGCTATACGGAGAACACCACCGTCAGTTGAAATAAATCAACAAATCGACACAAACGATTATGCAAAGGTTGCGAAAGAGAGATATTTTCTGATATGCGACTCTTGTTTGTGGTGTGCATCATATTTCGAGAACGAAATGACCGATACTAAATGTCCTCTTTGTCACAAGGGAAAAATTGATTTTATGCCAATTGGCGAGGATAAAAACTATCGTTTCGATTATAGGATACTTGAGGTGTTGAACTGAAATCGTTCAATAATTTTAGGAGTTGACTGGATATTGAATATCGCATATATGGAATCGCCGCTGCATATTGAAGCAAAAACTTGTGGATGTAAAGAAAAGGCTATAACGATAGCCTATTCATTTATTGATTCCTATCACAGCTTGTGTCTTGACAGGAAAGAGATTATGTTAGGGCAGCTAGATGCATGTGAGAGGCTATTGAAGTATACTACTGATGAATTGGACAAAGTTGCGATAATAAAAGAGATAGCGGAAATAAAGATGACCTTGGATTTGTTACCGTGAGAATATAACGAATCATATTCGTTTCTTTATTTTTTTGTCTTTGTTTTCTTAAGTGTCGGAATAATTATAATGTGAAAACACATTTTAAATTATGATTAGTTTAGTTACTATTATTACTATTCAAATGGTTTGAATTTTGTCCTAGGTGAAGCGTTTCATAAAGGAGGGGCAATATACCTTCCTAGGATTAAGCAGGAGTTCTATGGATTAAAACCAGATAATGAGCGTTTTTACGAAAGGATGGTAAAGGAATCCGTACACGAATTAGGATATATTTTTGGTTGTTTGCACTGTCAAAATCCTAGATGCGTCATGTATTTCAGTAATACATTGAGCGACACAGATAACAAAGAAAGGAGCTTTTTCTTACCGTTGTAGTCATATCTTATAGATGTCGTAATTTATTATTTATTTATCTCTCTTCCTCTGTTATGATGTTATTTGTGCTTTTTACTCTCATATCCTATTTTTCTACATCATTCTATTCTTATAGTTCGAATACAATTCGAGCATTGTTAGCTAAATGAGCCGGAAGGGATGACGTTCAGATTTGAATGTGATCTAAATTTGAATTCTTGATTTGATCTAAGAATGGGCAAAGTGATCTGTTGAATTTGAATCATCAGACCAATGTAAAATTTGTCACAGAATAAAATAAACGTCAGTCAGATTTGTGCCAGGCCCCCATCTACGAACAGTTCTATACCGGTAACATAACTGCTGTCATCCGACGCGAGGAATAACGCGGCCTTCGCGACTTCATCAGGATTGCCCATCCTACCTAGCGGTATGGTGCCCATGATGCTCGCCTTCAACCGCTCGGCCTGTTGCTCGCTCTGTACCAGGGTATCGATGAGTGATGTGTGTATCGGACCTGGACTGATGGTGTTGACACGGATCTTGCGGTGTTTCAGCTCGACTGTCCATGTGCGGGCGAACGATCTTATAGCGGCCTTGGTCGCATGGTAAACACTATACCCCTCGATCCCTTTGGATCCTCCTGCAGAAGCAGTTAGAATGATAGAGCCACCACCATCCTGAAACAGTGGAAGAGCTTTTTGTACGGTGAATAGAAGGCCTTTAACGTTGACGCTGAATATTTTATCAAAATGGGATTCCGTAATTGCTCCTAAAGATGCGAATTCATCAATGCCGGCGTTGGCGAACAGGATGTCGATGCTGCCCTTCTGCTGCTTCACCGCGGCATACAACCGATCAAGATCTGCGAGATTTGAGACGTCGCCCTGAACACCGGTGACGTTGTTGTTTTTGCCAATCTGCCTGACTGCCGTATCGAGTTCACTTTGCCTGCGGCCGGCGATAAAAACGTAGGCGCCCTCTGAGATGAACTGCTGTGCAGTCGCGAGGCCTATGCCGCTACTTCCGCCTGTGATGACTGCAACTTTTCCTTCAAGCTTTCCCATAATTATTTATTCGTATTGGTAAGTCTTAAGTTTGTGCGGGTTGTTCAGCTAGATATTTATTATGCCATGATTAGCGAGGTAGAGCACCATGCCGTGATGTCGGACACGCCCGGACTAGCCAGAAAGAGCAACGATAAATATCCGAAGAACAACATATAACGATCACCTCACTGGTAAGCGCCCAGAGCGCGAAAACCTCAAGAACTACTTTACCAGACTTCGTAATGGTTTCCCTGACTTGGAACTGCCGATAATAAGGATGGTGGCACAATGCCAAATAAACTAATTCTATAGATAATGGGGTCGGTGAGATTTGAAACTTGCCAGTAAGTGGGTTCACTTATTTTTTAAATTTACATTTTATCGTTCTTATACGACACATGTTTGAGCAAGCACCTAATCGTTGTTCCTATCCATCGAGGAGATTGAACCAAGAATCAACACCAGGAGCTTGTCCTGTTTTAGAGTCAGCTGGGCCAAGCGCTGTACAACTACTTATTTATACACACACAAACAGTATATCGTCATGAAGATCCAAGCATATGCAGCTCATGAAGCAGGTGGAAAACTAGAATCATTTGAGTATGAATTAGGTTCCTTGAGACCTGATGAAGTAGAGATCGATGTAGAGTATTGTGGTATTTGTCACAGTGATTTGAGTATGCTTAAAAACGAATGGGGTTTTACACAGTACCCGTTTGTACCAGGACACGAGGTCATCGGCAAAGTGGCTGCAATCGGAAATATGGTAAACCATCTAGAACTTGGACAATATGTAGGATTAGGTTGGCGAGCTCGCTCTTGCCTAGTATGTGACCAGTGCTTGAGTGGTCAAAATAACTCAATATTTTATAGTCAATTTAGACCATCAGATCAGTATAATCAACTAGAAACGTTCTCTGAGAGTGTAATTAAAAAAATGAAGTAAATCTTTAATCATGGGTGACAGCGTCTGGACAGTCTTTATCACAGAAACAAGAGCAAGAATGTGATTGCCGTCTTACGTGATACAAAAAGCTACGGAACTTCGAGCTGTTGACGAGAATAAAGTATCTCTAGAAAAGTAAGGAGAGACATTCGGAACTGTGGCTAGCTATATTTTTATTATTCATTTTCGCTCAGACTTAAATAATACGAGGAACAATCAATACATAATGATGAAATTTTTTAAATGGCGTATAGTATCACTCTTATTTTCCATTTCTATTACACTAGGTATCTCTCTATTGGTAACTGGCTCAAATCAAATTGGAGTTGCACAACCGGAACAACCGCAAATTAACCTAACCTCTGCTGACAAAGAGCATCTATTAGAAGGTATTTCTTTTCAGATTGGTAATGTTACTTTTACACATCGTACGGCTTCTGTTAATGGTATTCAATTGCACTATGTAATTGGAGGACATGGTGAACCTGTTGTTCTATTGCATGGATGGCCACAAACTTGGTATGAATGGCGTCATGTTATGCCAGCTTTGGCTAAAAATTATACTGTCATTGCACCAGATCTAAGAGGACTTGGAGAATCTTCCAAGCCAATTACGGGCTATGACGGTAAAACTACAGCAGAAGATATCCATCAATTAGTAACTAAACTAGGCTTTAATTACATATTCTTAGTTGGACATGATTTCGGTGTACAGGTAGCTTATTCATATGCTGCTGCTCATCCTAACGAGACTAAACGCTTGGTTATTCTTGATGTTCCTGTAGCTGGTATAGGTCCTGGCGGAAATATTACAGGTTTATGGTGGGTTCAATTTCATAATGTACGGGATATTCCAGAAATGCTCGTTGCAGGACACGAAAGGGAATACCTTACTTGGTTCTATAGGTACTCATGTAATCCTGCTGCAATTACGGATGATGATATTGATGAATATGTCAGTCACTACTCTTCTCCCGGTGGAATGCGTGCCGGATTCGAATACTATAGAGCTTTATCTGATGATATAAAACAAAACAAAGAATACTCTATGGTTAAACTTCCTATGCCAGTCCTAGTCCTAGGTGGAGAGTGCAGTTTTGGCGATGCGGCATTGAATTCAATGCGCTTAGTTGCTACAGATGTGCGTGGTAGCGTAATTCCTAACACTGGACATTGGATTCCAGAAGAGCGACCAGAATTTTTAGGAGATCAGCTTTTCAAATTCTTTGAGAGTAAGTAAGTATAGAGCGGGTGACTATCAGCCACAGACGTCAAACCATAGTAAATCCATATTAATCCGGTATTACATCAGACGTCAGCTCATCACATACCTAAGTACTATGTTAGCAGCTATTACTCGATTTAAATAATATTCTTACATGATTCAGATTGGATGCAAATTGGAATTGATAGTTTCGCAGCATGGGATGACACCAGTCTATCACTAGGCTCCTCTGAGCGTTTGAGAAAATTAGTTGAACAAATTGAATATGCCGATAAGATAGGGTTGGATTTGTTTGGAATCGGAGAACATCACCGTAAGGAATTCCTCGATTCAGCTCCTGCTGTCATCCTTGGAGCAGCCGCGGCACGAACAGAACGCATACGTCTTACCAGTGCGGTGACTGTATTGAGTGCTAATGACCCAGTACGGCTGTTTCAAGAATTCGCAACCTTGGATCTTTTGTCACAAGGTCGGGCAGAGATGGTTGTGGGTCGTGGCTCATTTGTCGAAGCGTTTCCTCTGTTCGGATTGAGGTTGGAAGATTATGACTCGCTTTTTGCAGAAAAGCTAGATTTGCTGCTAAAGATTCGTGATAATGAGCACGTCCAGTGGTCTGGAGAATATAGACCTGCCCTTAGCGGACAGGGAATTTACCCGAGGCCCCTACAGGAGCCTTTGCCGGTGTGGATAGGGGTTGGTGGAACACCAGAATCATTTGTGCGTGCTGGTCAGCTTGGACTTCCATTGATGGTTGCAATCATAGGTGGTGAAACACGTAGTTTCAGACCGCTAATCAATCTCTATAGGCAGTCCGGAAAGCAAGCTGGCTATTCAGCAGATCAATTAAAAGTAGGTGTACATTCGCTAGGCTATGTAGCTGAAAGTACAAAGCAGGCAGCCGATGACTTTTTTCCGGGATATGCACGTACCATGACTGAAATTGGTAAGGAACGTGGATGGCCTAAAATGACACGTGTCCATTTTGATGCACAGATGGGTCCTCAAGGCGCGCTGATCATAGGCGATCCGGATGAAGTAATCCAGAAAATCATTAGACACAGCAAGGCGCTAGGTGGCATCTCTAGGATCACTTTTATGATGAACCCAGCTTCGTTACCTCATGAGAAACTGATGCGAGCTACCGAATTGATAGGTACGCACGTTGCTCCTGCACTTCGTGAAGAACTCGATGGAAACGATGCCGAAGATAGTTGAAATTTCACTAGACTAGGATTTGTTGTCGACTTGAATGAATCCATGTGGTATTCTTGTCGTCATATCATTCATATCTTGTCCAATATTGTCAATTCTATTCCTATGATATAAACAGGCCAAGAGGAAGAAACTCCAAAAAAGTAACATTTGCAATTGCTTAGATACGAGAAAAACTTAAAGCTCAGTGCTCTATAACTGTATTAGAACCCACATTTAGAACCGATAGCGTCGTGGGTACCGAAGGCCTCATAAAATTTAACTTATTTATTTACCATGTTACCGTTTGACAGTCTTGATTATGAATCCGAATTGTTATCAATGTGGTTTACTATGGCCGGAAGTGGTTTTTGCTTTAGGATTTTCGTAAGGAATGTGATTTTTATCATACTCTCGAATTATAATTTATCCTGCGAATACTATCATCAATTCTCAACTCCACTTCTGCTTGAAGACTCGGATCCTTTTTATCAAATGGTCGTAATTGAGTTTTATGGAACATACTACAAACACATTTAATCTTATAGTGATTGGAACAGGAGTAGCGGCATCAACCGTGGCTTGGGGTTGCCATTCAGCTGGGTGGAAAACTGCAGTTATTGATTCAAGACCATTTGGTGGTACATGCGCTCTGCGTGGATGCGATCCAAAAAAGGTCCTAGTAGGCGTAGCTGAATTAATTGATTGGAATCGTAGAATGCAAAACAAAGGTCTCGGCGACGAAGTAGTAAGAAACCTCAATATAAACTGGCCTGATTTGATGCATTTTAAACGAACTTTTACAGAACCAGTCCCGAAAAATAGAGAAGAATCATTCTCCAAAGCTGGAATAGATACATTTCACGGTAAAGCGCGATTTATTGGTCCTAACACTATTAGTATATCCGATAAGAAGAATAATAAAGAGCACATCATTGAAGGCGAAAAGATCTTAATAGCTACTGGAGCCAAACCTACAAAGCTGAATATTGCAGGTGAAGAAAATTTTGTTACTAGTGATCAGTTCTTAGAGCTTGATAAATTACCTAATAATATTTTATTTATTGGTGGAGGCTACATTTCGTTTGAATTTGCACATATCGCAGCGCGATGTGGATCAACTGTAAGTATATTACACCGAGGTAGGATGCCTCTAGCGGGGTTTGACCCTGATCTTGTTAATATGTTAATAAAAAGAACTCAAGAGATTGGTATTAACGTAAAGTTACAGTCATCAGTAAAAAAGATAGTTCTTAAAGATAATGGAAGAAAATTTGCTGTCTACATTGCTAGTTCCGAGAACGATACCAATAATACAGAAGAAAGTGAATTTGTGGAGACAGAACTAGTAGTGCATGGAGCAGGCAGGATTCCTGATACTGAGAATTTAGATTTAGAAGCAGGTGGAGTAGAACGTGATATGAAGGGCGGTGTAAAAGTAAACGAATATCTCCAAAGTGTATCAAATGATTCAGTATATGCAGCAGGTGACGTAGCGGCTACTGAAGGAATTCCATTAACTCCAGTAGCTGGATACGAAGGACAGATTGTTGTCCAAAATTTGCTTAACGGAAAACATTCACGACCCAACTATAAAGGAATACCTAGTGTAGTATTCACAATTCCTCCATTAGCCTCAGTTGGTTTACAGGAACATGCAGCAAGGCAACTAGGACTACAATTTAGAACTAATTTTCAAGATACCTCTTCTTGGTATTCATCCCGTAGAATAAGGGAAAGCTGTTCTGGCTACAAAGTTCTAATTGAAGAAACGAGTAACCGAATATTAGGTGCCCATGTATTAGGACCACACGCTGAAGAAGTCATCAATATTTTTGCATTAGCAATTAGACTAGGTCTCGAGGCAGATAAAATTAAACAAGGAATTTTCACGTATCCTACAAATTCTTATGATACTACATATATGCTATAATTCAGCGTTGAAGATTGAAAGGAGTGATTTCAAGTTCGGCTGACACCTTAGTAAATAAAATTGCCTTACGTACATTATATTTTTAACACATTTAATTGCTCGTCAACAAAAAGCTAAATACCAAGTTAGTAGAACCCTACTACATGCAGGGTTCGAATCCCCTTGGATTGATACTTAATTTAATAACGCTATTTCCAATAGCAACTAATTGTCAATATGGATGCGTCTTGACGGTTGAGACAAAATACAACCGTGCCAAATCCAAAAAATAAAAGATGAATAGACCATACAAATTTGTAAATCTCACAAGCACGGAAGTCCATACTTAAAGATATTACTATCATTTGGTTATGATTTATTAACAATTATTTGTATTAACTGTAATATGTCAGGGTAACGCCTCTTCTGTATGAGTGAAATTACCGATGAAAGATATGCTTTTGGCAGTACGTTGCGCGTAGAAGATCCGGCAGTTGGAAAATTTTTTACTAAAGGATTGTACACTGGTCTAGAGTTAACCGAGAAAAAAAACAATTGGTTAGTAGGTTCCGTACCCGCACCAAATATACACGAGGGATGGAGAATAAAAGCCGTAAAGATACTATATAGTATAAGGGGTCCTTATGGGAGCATTGATAAAATTGGGATACGAAATGGTCATCTAGATGTTTATAGATTTGAAGGTCTGACGTTTGGACCTAATCCCAATTGGCAACTTCAAAGATTGGAATTGCCTGGTCCATCTAGTTTCGCCTATGGATTAGGAGTTACTATCCACGTAGACTATCCGGAGATTACTGGTTCCACTACTTCACAGCCGCCAACACAATTCCTATTCACCAGCATAGGACTGGAATTCGTTAAATCTACTTAGCCACAGGTCGTATCGACATAAATAATAATCAGGTCAGATACTAACTATCCTCCTTTTTTCTATTTTTGAATACGATTCCGGCAGAAAAAAATATTATTCTCAAGCAAATGATCGAATGTACAGTTACTATAATTAACGTACCGACATGTCGTCAAAGTTACTTTTCTAGAATACCTCTCTTGTAACTAAACTATGATAGATACGTTTAGAAAATGAACCCATTTACTGTGTGGGACCAAACAGATATGAATTCCTCTCTTTTGAGAAATCGATAATCTTAATCTATTCAAGGTAAAGAAGTATGATTAATTGTATCAAGGAAATAATATATGTAATGGATAAACATCCTCCTTTTCTCATGTGTTACTGTTGTTACTCTAGCAGGTACCCTAACTGGCACTAAAACGTAAAAATTCTGTATTAAGAAATGTGGCTGATATACTCATTTCCAGATGATATCACAAGTCAAAATTTATATTCACGATGAAAAGGATGACGTCTGATATCTACGATGACTTGAGCAATGCAGGCTGCAGCAATAATAGCCATAAAGAAAACAGGTAACAGAATATCATTTAATGTAGCACCAATAAAGAGAACAACTGCTGCTGTCGCTATGTTGCAAATTGCCCCTGTGTATTTTTCCGACCATTTTAATATAACTAAAGTAGCGTTACTCTTTGCAGAAGTTATTTCTATCACACCTATGGCGGACAGACATATAGAAGTTGATACGCACAAAAGCCATGTTTCAGAAGGCGGCAATGCTAAACTTTGATTGCTCAGAACCACATGCTCCACGCCTACACCTAGCGCTGTAAAGCCAATTATCAAAGGAATATGGATGTATAGCCAGGTAACATATACTCCCAATTGCTTATTTTCACGAAGTGCCTTAATTTCCGAGCCATCCAGATTATCAAAATATAGCCACCACAGACTAAATGTCATTCCTAGTCCTAGGGCGGTAGCTACCATGGAAGAGACAGTCCATTGATGAGTTGCGATGCCATCAACTATACCCAAAATTGCTATGCCCAAAACAATAATTGTAAACAATCCAAAACGTTCGGGCAGATGCCTTGTATGCGGGGCAAATTGCATTGAAAACTGTTTAGTGAATAACAATGGGATACCTATGTCAACTGCTAAACCAATAATCCATAGAATGAATCTGAGCGGTGGGGGTACGAATACAGACGCAAGCCATATTGCTGTCGAAAT
>WNGA01007989.1_pt1 | contig 14586 bp, 11 predicted proteins | sample 5400061 | NCBI WGS metagenome assembly WNGA01 (sample SAMN13153366, study PRJNA577476) | soil metagenome | isolation source: 100 cm soil or saprolite under grassland replicate 2 | place: USA:California | collected 2016-06-15
GCGCCATTTCGATGTTCTCGAAACGGCTGGAGAGAGACATCCGGATGGGTCCGGTCTCGCTGGAGGAGAGTGGCGAACTCATTCACGTTTGAAAGTCCGCGGCATATTAGCCGAAAGGACACCGTGAAGATAGCCGGGCCGACCCCCATGCTACCCTGCCCGCCGTGAAGATGCTGCGCCGGCTGGCTGTGCTTCTTGTCATCGCTACCTTGGGAGCCACAGCCCTGCTTCCGGCGCGGGTTGCGCAGGTTGCCCGCGAGGTCGAGAAGGTCCGGGGGCGCCGCTTCGAGAGGGCGATCCCCGCGAGCGAGATCGACGAGAAGGAGCTCAAGAAGGTCCTGCGCTCGAAGGTCGCCGAGTCCTTTCCCGCTTCTCCCGACGAGACGTTGAAGACCCTCGTCGCGCTCGGTCTCATCGACGAGACGCCCAATCTGCTCGAACGGCTCTTGGACTTCTACGCCTCCCAGGTCATCGCGTTCTACGACCCGGAGCCGCGGCGATTCTACGTCGTCCGTGGCGCGGAGAAGGTGCTGCAGAAGGAGAGCGCCAAAGAGGAGGAAGACGTCGAGGGGATCGCCGGCATTGCCGACATGGCCGGCATGTCGGAGAAGTTGATCTTCGCCCACGAGCTGACGCACGCCCTGCAGGACGAGAGCCTGAAGCTCGACCAGCGCATGAAGGACCTGAAGGAGAACGGCGACAGGGCGCTCGCGCTCCAGAGCCTGCTCGAGGGAGAGGCGACGCTCGTCATGGTCCGGGTCGTCCTGACGGGTCTCCCGGGCGCCGACGAAAGCGCGGAAGAAATGCTCGGGCCGCTTCTCTCCGCCGGCGCGCTCGAACGGTCCAGCGTCCCCAAGGACATCCCCGACTATTTCGTCGAGCAGCTCTTCTTCCCCTACACGGACGGAACGGCTTACGTCCGGCGGGTGGTCAAGAGCAGGGGGTGGGCGGGAGTGGACCGGCTCTGGAAGAACCCGCCGATGTCCACGTCGGCGATCCTCCATGAGGGATCGAGCTTCGTCCCGACCGAGAACCTGCTGCCGGAAAAAGTGGATCGGCTTTCTCCCTCGGGCTTCCATCCTCTCTACACCGATACGCTCGGAGAATGGACGTTGCGTTTTCTCCTGCGCCGCTCGCTCGACGAGAACGAGGCGGACGCGGCGGCGTCGGGATGGCGCGGAGACCGGATTGCCTTCTTCGCCTCCGGCCGGACGATCGCCTACCTCTGGCGCACCCGCTTCGACTCGCCGGCCGCCGCCGAGCGATTCGAGGCGGCCTGGACGAAGGCGCGCCTGAAGGGGCAGAGGAAGGAAACGCTGGCGCGGCAGGGACGCGATGTCGTCGTGGCCTCTGGATTCCAGAGCCTCCCGGAGTTGCCGAATTTCAAGACCGAAGACCGAGCCGCGTCAGCCCGCCTCGCGCCCGCCCTTCCTCAGGGACGGCTTTTGCGGCGGGCGGACCCGCCGCCTGTCGCGCCCCCCGGCTGCTGAAGCGCCCGGCGACACTCGGTTCGCGGCCGCCCCGCCTTACCCCATCGGCTTTACGGCCAGCGGGATCAAGACGAACATCTGGATCGAGTCGAAGACTCCGTGGGCGATGATGCAGGGAAGGACGTTGCCATAGAGGGCGAAGGTCGCCGAGAGGACCGTCGAGATGACGAGGATGCCGACGAGCACGAGGGGCTGTCCGTAGGCCCCGTGGGCTGCGGTGAACATCAGGGTCGCGGCGAGGGCGCCCACGCGTGGCTGGAGAAAGGATCGGAAGAAGAGCTCCTCGACCACCATTGCTGACAGGACGATCAGGATCCGGACGGCCAGCGGCTGCGCCACGAGCCAGACGATCGTCGGCGAGACCTCACCGACCGGCGTGGGCGCTCCGTGCCGCCGCAGGACGTACCAGAGACCGATCACGATCAGGAGAACGACGATCGTCAGCAGCCATCCCGCAAAACCGATGAGAAAGCCCGCGCCGAGATCCGCGGCCGGACGGGCGCTCATCAGTTTCAGGAATTGCGGGAGGGAGCGCCGGCCCGAGAGCGCGTAATAGGACGTCAGAAAAAGGATCAGGATCAGGTGCACCGCAAAGAGAGAGACGAGCGTGAAGTCTTTGGTGGCGGGCTCTGCTCCCGCGAGCCCGCCCGCGAAGGGAATCGCGACCGTCAGGAGCAGCACCGCCGCCAGCAGGAAAACGGCCACGTTGCGGCGTCTCGGCTGCACGAAACCGTCCTCGAGAAAGATGGCTCGGGAGCGGGCCCTCACGAAACTGATCAGGATCCCCGCGCACCCGGCGGCGAGCAGCAGGGCAAAGACCGTACTGTTCATGTCCTTCGCGGATCCCCCAGTGCTCAGATTGTTTCGAGCGGCGAGCGGCGCAGGATACATCATTTTTCCTTCCCGGACGGCAGCCTCTGGATGGCGGGTTAAACTCCGGCGCGAAGAAGGCCGCGACACGATGCCCCAACCACTCCCTCTCGATGTCCGCGACGTGTCCAAGGCGTTCGCGGGCCGCAAGGCTCTCGACGGCGTCACGTTCGAGATTTCTCCCGGGGAGATCCTGGGCCTGCTCGGGCCAAACGGGGCCGGCAAGACGACGCTCGTGCGCGGCGTAGCGGGGCGGGTCCGGCAGGATTCGGGGAGTCTCAATCTCTTCGGACTCTCTCCCGCCGATTCCGGAGCTCGGACACTACGCGGCTGGGTGCCCCAGGAAATCGCACTTTATCCGCTGCTCTCGCCCCGCGAAAACCTGTGGACGTTCGGGCGATATCAGGGACTCGAAGGAAAGCCGCTCGAAACCGCCATCGGCGCGAATCTCGAGTGGATCGGCCTCTCCGACCGAGCCGACGAGCGCGCGGACCGGCTTTCCGGCGGCATGAAGCGGCGCTTGAACATCGCGGCGGGAACGATCCATGGCCCGAAACTGCTTCTCTTGGATGAGCCGACCGTCGGCGTGGACCCGCAGTCTCGCGAGCGCATCTACGCGATGATCGGCGAGCTCAAGTTGCAGGGCGTGTCGCTCCTCTACACGACGCACTACATGGAGGAGGCCGAGCGGCTCTGCGACCGGATCGCGATCATCGATCACGGCCGGATCATTGCCTCGGGGACCAGGGACGAGCTGGTGCGTCAGACGCTCGGGTCAGCGCAGACCGTCTCGATCGAGACGGAAGGGGCGATCCCGCCCGACGTCCGCGAATCCCTGCGGAAGTTCGGGGCGACCGTGGACGGGACGAAGGTGCAGGCTTCGGTGGAGGACCCGGCCGTGCAGATCCGGGAGTTCCTGGAGATCTTCCACGAGAAGGGAATCGGCATCCGCGACCTGGCCTTGAAGAGCGCGACACTCGAGCAGGTGTTCCTCCATTTGACCGGAAGGGAGCTGCGCGAATGATTTTCGCCGTCGTCCGGACGCATCTGGCGAGATTGCGTCGCGACCGGGCCGCCTTCGTGCTGGCGTTCGTCGTGCCAATCGTCTTCTTCTCCATCTTCGCCGGGATCTTCGGAGGCTCGCGCGGCGGCGGCACGCGGAGGATCTCTATCGCCGTGGTGGACCAGGACGGAAGCGAGAATTCCCGTCGTCTGGTCGCCGCCTTGAGGGCCGAGAGGGGGTTGAGCGTTGTGGCGGGGAAGCCGGCGGCGGGCAGATCGGAAGCCCCGTTCGACCGCGCGGCGGCCGAGGCGGCGGTCCGAGCCGGGAGCCTTCCGCTGGCCCTGATCATCCCGAAGGGCTTCGGACAGATCCCGATCCGGTTCGGGCCCTCGGCGAGCCGCCCGAAGCTCCTACTGCTGGCCGACAGCTCCGACCCGATCGGCCCGCAAGTCGTGGCGGGACTCCTCCAGGGGATCGCGGCCACTGCCATGCCCGACGTCATGGCGCAGACGGGCGTCGAGGAGCTGGAACGGTGGGGCGGAGGACTGACGCCCGAGCAGCGCACGCGGATGGACACAGGCATCCGGATATTGCGCGACAGCGCGGCCTCACCGGGAAGGCACGGCTCCGGCGCCTCGGCAGCGGGGCTCGTGGACGTGCAGGTCAAGGACATCCTCGGGGAGACGAAGAAGAACCCGACGTCGGCCCTTCTGGCCGCGGGTCTCGGGGTCATGTTTCTCTTGTTCTCGGCGGCGGGAGCCGGCGGCGCGCTCATCGAGGAAGCCGAAAGCGGGACGCTCGATCGGATCCTCTCGACGCGCGTCTCGATGGGGCGGCTGCTTCTGGGCAAGGCCGCGTATCTCTCGAGCGTGGCCGTGACGCAACTCGTCGTGATGTTCGTCTGGGGTGAGATCTTCTTCGGACTCGAGCTGCACCGCCACGTTCCCGGCTTCCTCGTCATGACGGTCGTGACCGCCGTCGCCTGTTCCTGTTTCGGGCTCGTGCTCGCCGCGCTCTCCCGGTCGCGTATGCAACTCGTGGCTCTGTCGAATCTACTGATCCTGGCGATGTCGGCGCTCGGCGGCAGCATGATTCCGCGCGCCATGCTCTCGGAGACGGTTCAGAAGATGGGGCTCGTGACGCTGAATGCCTGGGCCATCGACGGCTTCATGAAGGTCTTCTGGCGCGACGAGCCGATTGTCAACCTCTGGCCCCAGGTCGCTGTTCTGCTGGCGGCCTCCCTCCTTCTCTTCGCCGCGGCGCGCCGTCTTGCCCGCCGCTGGGATGTCGCCTAGGTTCGGTGCACCGAAACCTGGACGAGCCCGGATTATTCATGAGCACCCGGCCGAAACCTGTGCAAGTTGTTGAGAAGTCAAGCTCTCTTGAGCCTAGAACGAAGTCGTGCCGAGATACACCTTGTCCCCGCGAGAGATTTTTCGTCGGGACGAGGAAGACCGACGACGGCGACCGTCCCCGGGGGTATGGGGGACCAGAAGGTCCCCCGCCTCGTTCAGTCATCGCAGAGGAGGTCTGACGAAGTATCCGGCGAGCATCCATGCGCAGGGGGCGCGTGGCGCCCCCTGGACCCCCGGGATCCGCGAGGCGGTCGGAGTCGCTCATGGATAATGCGGGCTAGGGTATTGACCCTATGGAGTTCCCTCGCGATCCGGTTATGATTCCGCCCCTGTGAAACGCCTTTCCCTCGGGCTGATCCTCCTGGCTGCGGCGAGCGGCAGGCTCTCCGCGCAGGTCTCCGTCACTCCTCCCGCCTTCGGGACTGTCCGGGCGGGAGAGACGGCGATGATCGAATGGCGGGGACTTCCGCGGCAAGTCGCCGAGCTCGAGTTGCTCCTGACGATCGAGGGCCGGGAGCTCCCTGTCCGTGTGACACCGCAGCTCGCCGCGCGCGCCGGAGTGCTCCTGTGGCGCGTCCCGAACCTGCCCTCCCGCCGCGCGCGGTTGACGATCCGCTACGGCCTCGACGGCGAGGAGACCGAGAACGCTCCGAGCGCTCCCTTCGAGATCCTTCCGGCGGCGGGCGAGCCGCCGGCCGTGCTCGCGTTCCGCGAGGGGGAATGGTGGACGCAGGAATGCGCGGAGGACCAGTTCCCCGGAGCGCTGAACTCCTGCGAGGACGGCGACCGGATGCAGGAAAATCGCGAAGGTCCTCCGTGCGCCGGTTCTCGCGATCCCGGCCCGGCTCCCGAGCAGACCGCCTCCCGCGCCGCCAGATCCGAGACTTCCCCGACGGTGACCTCCTCCGCCCGTCCGGTTCTCCCGCGCAGACCGACCGAGGTCCCCGCCCGGATCTGAGGCTTGTTCCTTTCCTGGTTCGGTTCCCCGAAGAACCTCACAGAAAGGAACGAACATGAACCGACTCCTTCGAGCCTGCGGGCTCGCAGGTTTTCTACTTTTTTTCATCGGCCGGCAGGCGTTGGCGCAGTCTGCCGCCCCGACCCCCGCTCCGACTCCGCTCAGCACGACCGAGACCGTCATCGTCTCGGCCACGAAGAGCCCCGAAGATCCCGTCAACGTGCCGGGCGCCGTCTCGGTCGTCACCGGCGAAGAGCTGCGTCGGCGCGGCGCCCGCACCGTTGCCGACGCCCTGCAGGACGTCACCGGCCTCGACACCGCAAACGGGTCCGACAACGGCCCGCGCGTGCCCAATATCGGCCTCTGGGGCCTGAAGGAGTTTGACGCTCTCCTCGTCACGGTGGACGGCGTACCCATCGGCGGGCCGTTCAACCCGTCGCTGACGCAGATCCCCGTCGAAGACATCGAGCGCATCGAGATCGTCCGCGGCCCCCAGGGGACTCTCTACGGCGTCTCCGCCTTCGCCGGCATGATCCAGATCTTCACGCGGCAGGGGGGCGCGGGAGGCGCCCTGCGCGTCGGCGGAGGTTCCTTCTCGGACCGCTACGCCAGCGCGAACTATTCGGCGCCGGTCGCCCGCGACTTCACGCTGCGCGCCTTCGGCTCGATCGCCCGCGGCGATGGCTGGCAGGACCGCACCAAGTATGCGAGCGACCGATTCAGCCTCTCCGGCGAGAAGAAGTGGGGCCAGGCCTCTCTCGGCTTCAACCTGACGGCCTATCGGGACACGCAGCATTTCGGCTCCCCGCTCCCGGTGGACGCTGGAGAGCCGGTGCCCGGCTTCCAGATTGACCGCAACTACGCCGTGGACGGAGCCCGCCTCGATCACCGCGTCTGGGCGTTCTCCTCGACGCTCTCGCTCCCGATCTCGTCGGGCCTCCGCTTCGAGAACTCCCTCGGCGCCGCGCGCGACGACCAGATCTCCGTGCGGTCCTTCCCCGGCGTTTCCGACGGAACGATCGCCGAGGCCTCCGGGGTGTCGTTGAAGCCGCGCGAAACGACCGTCTTCGACGACGCGCGCCTTGTGGCGGAGTTCGACGCGGCCGGCAAACATCGGTTGGTCGGCGGCGCGGCCGTGACCTGGGGCCGCACGACGGCCGACGGGCACGGCTTCGACTTCGATCTGACTCTCGGACCCCGTCCCGTTGTCCCGAAGCTCGAGGACATCCCGTTCGGCGACAACCGCTCCTTCCGCGACCGCCGGACCTTCGTCGGCTTCTACGTCAACGACGAGTGGACTCCGATCCCGAGGCTGACCTTCACGGGCGGCGCCCGCTACGACAGTGTTTCCGAATCCCTGCACGTGTTCCAGCAGGAGATCGGAACCCCTACACCCGACATCGTCGACGACAGCCGCCATGACGGCCAGTTCTCCGGAGGCGTCTCGGCGCTCTTCCGGGCTGTCGAGGTCTCTTCCGGCCCCCTCAACTCGGTCAACGTCTATGTCTCGGCGAGGAGCGGCTTCAAACCGGCCGCCCCCAACCTTTCGGAGGCGGAGTCCGCGAGGATCCTCGATCCGGAACGGACCCGCTCCGGCGAGGCCGGGGTGAAAACCCGGTGGTTCGACCGGACTCTCTCCTTCGATGTCTCGCTCTTCCACATGATCTTCGAGAACCTGGTCGTCAGTGTCCCCGACGTCAGCGGCGAGCCGTCGTTGACCAATGCCGGCAGCGAGCGCTTCCAGGGGATGGAGATCGAGGCGGGTTATCTGCCCCCCTTCGCCGAGGGATTCCGGCTCTCCGCCGGTTACGCCCACCACGATGCCCGCTTCATCAAGTTCTCCTTCTTCACACCCGACGGGGACCTGCGTGTCGTGGACGGGAGAAGGCTGGAGCTCGTCCCGCGCGATCTCTGGAACGTCGGCGTCTCGTACTCGAGGGCGAGCGGGCCCGGCGCCTTCGTGTCGGTGCGCCACCAGTCGCAGCGCCCTCTGAACCGGCGCAACTCTTTCTGGACCGACCCGTTCTACGAGACCGACGCCGGCGTCTCCTGGGACTTCCCCTTCGGCCGAATCGCCATCGTCGGCCGCAACCTCGGCGACAGCCGCCACTACGTTGCCGATAGCGAGATCGGCGACAGCCAGTTCTACGTCTCCCCTCCCCGGCGCTTCTCCGCCGAGTTGACCTGGAAGTTCTAGATCTCCTGTCCCCTCTCCCCCGGGGCGCAGGGGGAGAGGATTGGAGGGGGCCCCTCTCTTCGAGCAAAATAGGGAGAGCAAGACAGCCTCCATCGAAGCCACTCTTCTTCTCGCAGCGCCTCTTTCCGCATTCGCCGCTTCCGACGTCGAGCCCCTCTCCGGCGACTTTGTCATCCACGATTGACGCCTGGGCCTCGCGAGAAATAGGCTTGATGCCTGCTCACAAACCCGATTTATCCAGGAGGCTTCCTTGCGTAAGTCCTGTTTCGTTTGGCCGCTCATACTTTGCGCTCTCGTCTTTTCCGCGCCGCTCCTCCTCGCGGACGAGAAGCCGCTCCTGACCAAAGAGCAGGAGCGACAGAAGTTCCACCCCCGGCGCCTCGGCATGGAGGCAGCGGCGAGGCAGGCGGGGTACCAGAAGCGGCTCGAGATGGAGAAGGCGTCGCTCCTCTCCGAGATCCGCTTCCGCAACGTCGGGCCAGAGGTGCAGGGAGGGCGCGTCGTGGAAATCGCCGCGCCTGCCAACCATCCCGATTCGCTCCTCGTCGGCTTCGCCTCCGGCGGCCTCTGGCGCACCGACGACCGCGGCGGCGCATGGACTCCCCTGTTCGACGGCGGGCCCACGCTGACGATCGGTTCTTTCGCGCTCGCAGACGCCGACGGCATGACGATCTACGCCGGCTCGGGCGAGTCGAATTCCAGCCGCACTTCCTATGCCGGCTCGGGGATGTTCAAGACGACCGACGGCGGAAACACCTGGCAGGCGATCGGCCTGGCCGACACGCATCACATCGGCAAGGTACTGGTGGACCCGCGTGACCGAGAGACCGTCTACGTCGCCGCGGTCGGACATCTCTATACGGAGAATCCCGAGCGCGGCGTCTTCGTGACGCGAGACGGCGGCAAGACCTGGTCGAAGACGCTGTTCGTGGACGATCGCACGGGCGCCATCGACCTGGCCCAGGACCCGAAGAATCCCGACGTCCTGTACGCCGCGACGTGGGAACGCGCACGCACGGCCGCCAACTTCCTGGAGAGCGGACCCGGCAGCGGCATCTGGAAATCGGCCGACGCCGGAGAGTCCTGGAGGCGCCTGTCGGGCGGTCTCCCGACCGGAGCCAAGGTCGGCAGGATCGGGCTCGCGATCGCCGCTTCCCGCCCGCAGACCGTATACGCGGTCCTCGACAACCAGGCGCGGAGGCCCGAGTCCGAGGTCTTCGACGAGGAGACGCCGCCGGGAGAGCTGACACCTCGGCGCCTGAAGAAGATGACCCCGGAGGGGTTCGCGAAGCTCGAGGACGCGGTCCTCGCGCGCTTCCTGCGGCGCAACGACTTCCCAAAAGCCTTGAAGCCCGCGAGACTCAAGAAGGACGTCAAGGCCGGCCGCCTCTCGATCGCGGATCTCGTTGCGTACATGCGAGACGCCAACCGGGAGCTCTTCGAGAACGAGGTCGTCGCGACCGAGGTCTACCGTTCCGATGACGGCGGCGCCACCTGGACGCGAACACACGAGGGACGCATCGACAAGGTCTTCCACAGCTACGGCTATTACTTCGGCCGCATCGCGGTGGACCCGACCAACCCCGAGCGCGTGTACGTCCAGGGGGTCCCTATGCTCACCTCGACGGACGGCGGCAAAACGTGGAAGGGGATCGGCGGCCGCGGCGTTCACGGCGACTACCACGCGATCTTCATCGACCCGAAGGCGCCGCAGCGCCTGGCGATCGGCAATGACGGCGGGATCAACGTCTCCTACGACTACGGCGAGACCTGGACCAAGCTGAACAACCTTCCGGTCGGCCAGTTCACCATCATCGCCGTGGACAGCGCCGATCCTTACAACATCGTCGGAGGACTCCAGGACAACGGCGTGATGCGCGGTCCCTCGACTTACCGGTACGGCAAGACCGATCCGCAGGTCTGGAAGTCGATCTACGGCGGGGACGGGAGCTGCGTCGTCATCGACCCGAGGGACCCCGACGTCGTCTATGCGGCGCTGCAGTTCGGCATCGCGGCGCGGCTGAACGTCAAGACCGGAGAGCGGACGAGGATTCGCCCGCGGCCGGAGCTGTCCGCAAAGAAGAAGGAGAAGCCGCTGCGGTACAACTGGATCACTCCGTTCCTCCTTTCGCCGCACTCGCGCGACATCCTCTATTACGGCGCCAACAGGCTCTACCGCTCCTTCGATCGGGGCGACACCTGGACCGCCATCTCGGAAGACCTGACCTCCAACCCCGAGCAGGGGGATGTCCCCTTCGGGACCATCACGACGATCTCCGAATCGCCGAAGAAGTTCGGCGTGATCTACGCCGGCACCGATGAAGGGAGGGTCTGGGGCACGCGCGACGGGGGCGTGAGTTGGATGGACCTGTCCAGGGGCCTGGCGAAGGACCGCTGGGTCACGCGTGTCCTCGCCTCGGCCTTCGACGAGGGGACGGTCTACGCGACGCAGAGCGGATACCGCAACGACGAGTTCACTCCCTACGTCTTCCGCTCGACCGACTCCGGCAAGACCTGGCAGTCACTGGCGGCCGGTCTCCCGGCCGAGCCAGTCAACGTCGTCCGCGAAGACCCGAAGGCCAGACACCTGCTCTATCTCGGCACCGACACGGGTGTCTTCGTCTCGCTCAACCGCGGCGCGACATGGACGGCGATGACGGGAGGCCTTCCGCGCGTGGCCGTGCAGGATCTCGTCGTCGAACCGCGTTGGGGCGACCTCGTCGTCGGAACGCACGGCCGGAGTCTCTTCGTCGCGGAGGCGGCGCCCTTGCGCAAGTTGAAGGAGGGTGTCCCGTCGGACGCGCTCCGCGCCTTTCCCGTCAAGCCGATCAAGGAGAGCCTTCGCCGCGGATATGGGGAGAACCCGTGGACTCCCTTCTTCAGGGTCGAGCCGACCGTACGGATCGCCTACTGGACCAAGAGTGGGGCGCCGGTCAAACTGGCGATCCAAGACGAGAACGGCATGCTCTGGAAGGAGCTGGACGGGACCTCGCGTCGCGGGATGAACGTCATCGAGTACGACCTCTCGGCCGACGCGAAACTCGCCGACGCCGCCGAAGCGAAGGCGCGCCAGAAGGCGCTCGCGAAAGAGAAGGAGAAGGAAAGCGAAAAAGAGAAATCCAAGGACGGCGGCGAGATCAAAGAGGGAGACAAGGAGAAGGAGAGGGACGCCGCTCCCGCCGCTTCGAACCCCGAGAAACCCGCCGGGAAGGCCACCGCTGCCGCGAAGAAGCCCGCGTCCGATGAAGATGAGGACGAGGAGGACGACGCCGGCAAGCCGGAGGAGGAGCGTCCGGCGGCCGGACCTCTCAGACCGCTCGACCCGGCAATCTACGACTTGCTCGCCGATCCGCAGCGCGCGACGCGCAAGCGATACCTCCTGCCCGGCAAGTACACAATCGAGATCCGGTCTGGAGAGTCAGTCGAGAAGACGACTCTCAAGGTGGAGGCCGAGAAGGAGACCTTCTTCGGCGGCGAGGACTAAGGTCATTCAGCGCGGGGTGGCCCAGGCCGCCCGTGACATTGGAATCAAGAAACCCGCGAGCGGTCACACGTTTAGGCACTCCTTTGCCATCCACCTCCTGGACGAGGGATATGATATCCGGACGATCCAAGAATTGCTCGGACACAAGGATCTGAAAACGACGATGATCTATACCCACGTTCTGAACCGGGCCGGAGGCCGCGGTGTCCGCAGTCCCGCCGACACACTTTAGAACCGCACCGTTGCTTCCCGCCGGGGAGTTAGGTTGCGAGCGTCGTGCCCTAAGAGCCCGGGCATTTGAGGGGCTCTCTCTGATGCAACGTACCGTGCGACAGGGAGATACGCCTATTCAGCTCTGCTCCCTTGCCGGGGAGTTAGGTTGTGGCTTTCGTCACCTTTGCTCCCCCCATTCGCTGCCCCAATTCATGTTCGGCGACTCGGCTCGTGCCCGACTTCCAGGCGTCAATCGAGGAGGCGACGAATGAACCTCTGGGCCGTTCTGGCACTCTCTTGGACGTCCTTCGGCGTTGAGACCCTGCCAGGACAGATACCCGACCGCGTCATCTTGGAAGCGACGTTCCGAGGGCAAGAGATCGGTTTCGACTTCGTGCGTCTCGAGTGCATGCGTGTTTCCAAGGAACTGGACTTGCCGAGCTGTCGGTTGGACGAGGTAATTCTAATAGGATGTGATTCCGGGACCGCCCAGATCTTTCCGCGTCACACGCCCAGCGAAAATCTGGAGATCAGCGGCAGCCTGCAGAAGCGCCAGATCATCGTGGAGATCCAAGGCGCTGGGGTCCGAACAGTCTTTCGGTTCAACTACTTCCCAGCCCCGAGGAGCTCAGCGTACATCCTAACTGACGCGACGATGACGCAACATGACAGCGTGAGGAAACGCGACTTCGAGTGGCCGGCTGTGAGGGGAAGAGAAGCTACGATCAAGCTTCCATGCGCTATCAAAGCTAACGGGATTTGGGACCGCCGAGAGCTACAGTGAAGCGCAACCTAGGTCTGCTTGTCGCAGCCATTTGCTCAATGTGCGGGCCTCGCGATCAAGGACACGAAGCTCACAATCTCACGGTGGCTGCTCCAGCCGCCGAGTTCGCGACTAAGAACAAGTGCGCTGATCGAGCAGATGCCTTTCTGGGACTTGAGCGAAGCAAAGACCCCCCAGGCGCATTCATAAGAGGCGAAGAATTCATGTACAGCAGGTCTTTCAATACCTGCCTGCTCTACTTTGAGGTGGCTGAGCCGGGTGCGGGCACGACCTATAACATCGTCGATACGCTGACAAATCGCCGGCTGTACCATTCTGCCCGCTACCTGGACCGGGGCACCCAGGAGTTGTGGGACAAGGCGTGCAAGCCGGAGGAGGGATGTCTGAGCGAGGGCGGCCTTCAACAGAAACGCACAGAGCTATTCGACAGGCGAAGGCCTCAGCAGTGAACGCTACACCGACACGGCGCTGATGAGCTTTCAGACGTTCGGCGACTCGCGAGAAACGTGAGGGGGCCGGGCAGGCAACCACCCGTCTCGCGGCCCGCATCCGCACTGCGCACCCGTCCGTCCTGGCCGGCGCCGGCCGAGATCTCACCGCAGGAGTGCCCGGCCCTTCCGTCTCAACGGTTTCCGGCAAACGCCACAGCCAGCCCGTTGAACAGCAGCTCGGCCCAGGCGTATCGTCCAGCCATGTCCCGTCTTATCAACCAGCTCTCGCCGAACCCGCTGTTAGGCGACCGCGAAGGGTCCGCGTAGCTCCCCGTGCAGGACCCGAATCACCCTATCTGGAAGACTCTCGCCGTTGACGAGCAGAACAGGTTTGAGCTCTGGAAGCTCCTTCATGCCAATGGCTTGCTAGCCCCGATGGAGACGGTCTCTTCTCTGTTCGATTCCATGCAGGAAGGAATTCAGCGGGTTCTACGTGAGAAAGGGGCGGACCCTTTTGTGCGCGGCACGGGACCTGAGCAGGAAATGGCATGGGACTTCCTGCTGGAGGTCTATATGGCCCAGTCGGCAGCTGCGCAGTTTCTCCACGCCGTGGGTCACCTCTTGAGGGGCCACTCACTGGAAATCTTTGGTCACGCGAGAACGATGATCGAGAATGCTGGCGTTGCCTATCTCGTCGCGAAAGAGCCGGATCTCGCCGATGCCTATCTCGATAACACGCGCCGTCAGGAGTACAAACGCAGGACCGGTAGTGATCGCATTCTACCGAAGGAAGATCCGCTCACGGCTGGGTTAAACGAGCAGTTTGCCATTGCCTCTCGAACCTTCCACAGCAACTTCGTGGCGATCTCCGGCAGGGTGCAAGCTCAGTTCACGGACTCCGGCCCCGACAAGTTTGTATTTCAAAACCGAATGAAGTTCCATGATATCGACCCTCACAAGCCACATCTCTTTCTGGCCCACTCCTGCTGGTTGGTGGCGACGGCAGCTAAAGTGCTTCGACTCTTCGCAAGGACCTTTGGCCTCGAGAGCGACCCATGGTCGGGTGAGGTGTTGCTACTTGAAGGACAGGTGAGCGCCGTCTATTCTCGTCTGCGTCCACTCGTGTTTGTGGAAGTCGATGATGCGTAGCAGGTGCACCGCCTGGCCGCCCTAACTCGCCGTTCGGCGCCTCGCGAGAAATGTGAGGGGCCGGGCAGGCAACCACCCGTGGTGCAGCCCGCACTCGAGTCGTGCACCCGTTCCGTCCTTGCCGGCGCCGGCCGAGGTTTCACCGCATGAGCGCCCGGCCCTTCCGTCTCAACGGTTTCCCGCAAACGCAGAGTCCGGCCCGTTGAACAGCAGCTCGGCCCAGGCGTATCGTCCAGCCATGTCCCGGCTCATCAACCAGCTCTCGCCGAACCCGCGGCTTAAGCGGACTCGCGTCGGCCCTTCGGACCGTCGCTCGCCGCTGAGCCGCAAGCCGTTAGGCGCCTCGCGATGAACAAGATCTCCAAGGCCGACGCCCGTCGGTATCGGACTTTGCAGTTCCTCCTTTTCTCCTGTATTCCCCTGGCGTTCCTGGGTCTGGCCTTGCCGAGAGTTCTCCCCTCGCTGCCGTCGCTCTGGATCATCCTGACTCCCGCAGTCTGGTTCTTCGGCTTTCTGACGTTGGGCCTACTGGGCCTATGGTTCTTGGAAAGACACATCCTTCGTGTCGTGGCCCCTGACTCAGAAACCCGACATCGCGTCGTTGGTCTCTCTTGGCGCCGGCCATTCGGTACGTTTCTGGCCGTCAACGAAC
>WNGA01007990.1_pt1 | contig 14586 bp, 15 predicted proteins | sample 5400061 | NCBI WGS metagenome assembly WNGA01 (sample SAMN13153366, study PRJNA577476) | soil metagenome | isolation source: 100 cm soil or saprolite under grassland replicate 2 | place: USA:California | collected 2016-06-15
TCACGCCGCCCATATCCGTATATGTCGCGCACTGTGCCGACGTCTCTGTGCCGACTACGACAACGGCATCAGCCGCCGTCGCCGTCCAGTTGGTGAGACCATCCTCGAAGCCGGGGTTCTGAACGCCGCCGGGCGAGGCGGATCCGGAATACGGGTCGCCGATCGAGAACGCCGCCAGCGCCGTTATCACCAGCGCCACGCCAAGCGCGCTAAGTCTACCGTGTCTTGTTACCATGACCGCACCCCTTAGTGTGACCGTAACACCTGCCGTGGAAGATTCCCCCGGCACGTGCTCCACGGCCCTGATCGACTCCGCCGTCATCCCTGGCGGCAGTGCCGCCCCACGAGATGAGGTAATATTCGTGAAAAACGGCATAGCTTGTCAAGTCGGACCATACGGAAAGCCGCCGAAGAAGGTAAATAATTCATCAGAGTCCGGCGGTGCCCTGGCCGTTGAACACAAGTCGACGGGCTGTCAGACCGCCATGTCCGTAGATAAGACTGGCCCTAAAACTCGCGTGCAAACCGCGTTGACGGCCTTACTCTTCAGTGCTTAGAATCGGGAGACCAGCCCCCGGCTGTAATCGGCGTCGACAACGACGCGAAGGAGGCCGCGCGTGAAGATCTCGATGTTCCACCTGATGCCCTATCGGGACTTGCCTGACGACTTCGAGAAGCGCTATCACTCCGTCTGGGTAGACCCGCCCTTCTGGGAGCTGACCACGCCGGAAAGGGCCGGGCTCTACTACAACCAGACTCTCGACGAGCTCATATACGCCGCCAAAGCCGGAATGGACGGCGTCTGCGTCAATGAGCACCATCAGAACGCCTACGGCAACATGCCCGGACCAAACCTCATGGGCTCCGTCCTCGCCCGCGCCACCGCCGGCATGGACGTCGCGATCGTCCAGATGGGCGCGACCCTGCCGACAACTCAACCGCCAATCCGCGTCGCGGAAGAATATGCAATGCTCGACTGCATCAGCGGCGGCCGCATAGTCGCCGGCATGCCGCTCGGCAGCCCCATGGACGCTAACCTCTGCTACGGCATCCCCCCAATCGAACAGCGCGAGCGCTACTACGAGGCCCACGACCTCATCCTCAAGGCCTGGCAGGCGCGAGATGTCTTCCCGTTCAACGGCAAGTACACGCAGCTTCCCTTCGTCAACCTCTGGCCACGCCCGGTGCAGCAGCCCTATCCCCCCGTCTGGGTGCCCGGCAGCGGTAGCCTCAGCACCTGGGACTTCGCCATCCAGCACGATCACTGCTACTGCTTTCTCAGCTACTTTGGCAGCAAGCTCGCGAAGGGCGTCATGGATGGGTTCTGGGAGTTCGTCGGCAACTCCCAGCGCGACGCTAACCCTTACCGCGCCGGCTTCCTTCAATTGCTCGTCGTCTCGGAGACGGACGCCCGCGCCGAAGAGGAGTACTACCCGCACATCCGCTACTTCTACGACAAGTGCCTGCACATCGCGCCGGAGTTCGCCGCGCCGCCCGGCCACCAGGACTACCGCAGCCTCGTCAACACCATGAAGAAGCAGTTCACGACCGTCCGCAGCATGCGTGATGAACTGCCCAACTTCACCTTCAAAGACTTCGTCGAGAAAGGCTTCGTCATCGCCGGAAGCCCCGCCACCGTCCGGGACCAGCTCAAGGAGGCGATCCACGACCTGCGCGTGGGTAATCTCATGGTCCTCCTGCACATCGGCTCCATGCCACACGAGCTGACCTTGAAGAACATCGATCTCTTCTCCCGCGAAGTCCTGCCGCACGTCCGCGACATCTGGGACGACGAATGGGAGAACCGCTGGTGGCCCCAGTCGCTGCGTGCGAAACGGGCACTACCCGCTGAGGCAGTTCCTGCGGGAGGAGCATCCTGATGATAACCACCCAAGACCGAACGGAAACCGCCTGGCGTGACCAGGTCGAGACGCGAGTGCGCGTAGCCGGCAGCGGACCGCCCCTCGTCTTCCTTCACGGCGCCTACGGCCTGCAGTGGGACCCCTTCCTCGACGCCCTCGCCGAATCGCACACCGTGTACGCGCCGGAGCTCCCCGGCACAACCCCCGGCGCCCCGGACGCCATCAAGCCTCTCGATTCTCTCTGGGACCTCGTCCTCTACTACTACGAGCTCTTCGACAAGCTTGGCCTCGAACAGCCCGCAGTCGTCGGCCACTCCTTCGGCGGCATGGTCGCGGCCGAGATCGCCGCCACCAACCCGGAGCGTGTAGGCAGGCTCGTCCTTATCGACCCCATCGGCCTCTGGCGCGACGACCATCCCGTTCGCAACTGGATGGCCACCCCCTTCGCAGACCTGCCAAAGTACCTCTTCGCCAACCAGGACCACCCGATGGCCCAGATGATCGCTGCGGCCTCACGGATCGCGCAGATGTCGGACGCGCAGATGGACATGCAGATCCAGCTTATGTGGTCACTGGCCTGCTCCGGCAAGTTCGTCTGGCCCATCCCCGACCGAGGCCTCAGTAAGCGAATCCACCGCATCCAGGCGCCCACCCTCATACTCTGGGGCAAGCAGGACGGCATCGCCTCGCCCATCTACGCCGACGAGTTCGCGCGCCGCATCCCAAACGCCCGAGTCGAGCTGATCGACAACGCCGGCCACCTGCCGCAGCTGGAGCAGTTGGCGACCGTCTCCAAGTTCGTCGTCGACTTCCTGGCTGCCTGACACCGGCGACGAATGCTGCGCCCGCCCCGCCGCTGGATGTCGCGTCGCAGATGGGCCGATCTCATCTCGGGTAGATCGTGCCCCATCTGCGATGACCTCGACAACGTTGAGACGGAACACGGCTTCCTGGTCGCCCGGCTCGGCGTTTCGGTACTGAATCTGTCACGCAACCAGTTCGCCCGCGGCTACTGCATCCTCGTCTACCGCAGGCACGCGGCGGAGCTGCACGAACCTCCCTCCAGAGGAAAGCGCCGCGTTCACGCGCGACCTCGCGCGTGCGGGCACAGCTATCTCACGCGTATTCAGGCCCTTGAAGATGAATTACCAGATACTGGGAAACGCAGTGCCCCACCTACACTGTCACATCGTGCCGAGATACTTCGGCGACCCGGCGCCAGGCCGTCCGCTGGAGCCGTGGGCACAAACGCACCTCCTTCAGCCCGCGCTGTACGAGCGCATCATCAGCGATCTGACGGCGGCGCTGTAGCCCGCCCGAAAGTTGGGATGATCGTCCTGCCGCGCGTGACAGCCGTCACGGTTCCGGCGGCTATGCCCGAGCAGACTAGAAGTGAGATGGACACGCTGTTTAGCCTGGACTGGCAAGCGTTGGCGCAGGGGTCGCTGATCGCGACAGGTACGCCGCTGGTTCTCGCCGGCCTCCGCCGCGAGTGGGACGGCCTCCGCAGGCCTATTCGCGATCCCGCGAAGGTGCTGACCTGGGTGCGCGGCTTCCGCCTCTCGATGATCGGCCTCGCGCTCGCCGGGAGCGGCGCCGGCTGGCTCCTCGACCAGACGTGGCTGATTGTCCTCTCGCTCGCCATCGGCGGCGAGGAGACGCTCGAGTCCTCGATCATGCACTTCGCGCTGACCCGCGGGCGAGACTTACGGATTAAGGTTGGGAGTTAGCGCGGGAACCCGGGCGTTGAGCGCAGCTTCTCCATCTGTTCCGTGTGAGCCTGTGCATGAGCGCCCAGGTAGCAGTACCATTCCCGCCAGTTCAGGTCGCCGAGCATGGAGTTGTTGGCCTTGACGTCCAGCCGGTTCGTGCGAGCGGCCTCATCGAAAATTCTATTCGCGCTGGCCCGCAGTTCACTCAGGCGCTTCGTAACATCTTTCACATCCGAGACGTCGCCGCGAAATTGAGGTGGAGGGTCCCAGTCTTCATCCGTTACAGCCTGCCCTTTTGCCAGCAGCGCGATTATATTCCCGAGAACGCCGGTCCCAAGGACCACATGATCGCCCACCTGCGCCGCCGACCACTCATCCTCATTCGACTTCCATATCGCCTGCTCAGGTCTCAACGATTCGAAGGTCGCGCTCAGGCGCGAATAGTTATCGCTCACCGCCCGTTTCAGCTCGTCGTCGCTGAGTCCCTGCATCGGCCCGAGTATCTGGCTTCGCCGCTCTTCGTATTCGTCTTCTGTGGTCATCATGCCTCCTGTCTGCGCGCAATCCCGGTACTGCCACCTGGCCCTTCTATCCTCTAGCGACATTCTAGCCAAATGGCTTGTCACGTCTCCAAGTTTGCGAGATTGTAATGGCGGATTGGCTAAATTGAACTTGAAATCGTGAACTGAGGACGGGTAAAATGCTCGCACTAATCAGGTGGGGCGCCGCACTGTCTGACCCGCAGGGTGGTGCGCTTGAGAACGGAGTCGCCCATGGTCACCACGCCTGCGGCCAGTCGGGATGAAGGGCCGGTCCTGAGCGAAGTCGAAGGGCCTATCCGCCTGACGCAGCTCGCCTCCTGCGCCGGCTGCGCAGCCAAGGCCGGCGCGGAGATGCTCGCGCAGGTCCTCAGTCACCTTTCCTCGCTTCAGAACGGCAACCACCCCAACCTCCTTGTCGGGTTGAAGGCGCCCGACGACGCGACGGTATACAAGCTCAGCGACGACCAGGCCGTTGTCCTCACCGTGGACTTCTTCGCTCCCCTCGTGGACGATCCGTACCAGTACGGCGCCATCGCCGCCACCAACGCCCTCAGCGATGTCTACGCCATGGGCGGCGAGGCCGTCCTCGCGCTCAATATTGCCGCATTCCCTGCGGACTTACCCTCACATACGGTTGCGGAGATACTGCGCGGCGGCGCCGAAAAGGTGTCAGAGGCGGGGGCCGTCGTAGCCGGCGGGCACACGATCATCGACGCGGAGCCCAAATACGGGCTCTGCGTCATGGGCTTCGTCCATCCCAGCCGCATTCTGACCAAGGCTGGAGCGCGCCCCGGCGACGCCGTCTACCTCACCAAGCCCCTGGGGACGGGCCTGCTGACGACCGCCGCCAAGTTCGAGGAAGTCGAGCCGCAACACCTGGAGGCTGCCGTAGAGAGCATGACGCAACTCAATCGCCACGCTTCCCACATCGTGCGCCAGGCCGATGTTCGAACCGTGACCGACGTGACGGGCTACGGGATTCTCGGCCATGCCTACGAAATCGCCTCGGCGAGCGATGCCTGCATTCGCTTCACAGCCTCGGCGCTCCCAATGCTGCCGGGTGCGCTGGAATACGCGTTTCGTGGCATCACCACAGGAGGTGCTGTGCGTAACCGCCACTACCTCGACGGAAAGGTAGACGTCTCCGGAGACGTGGCCGAGGAGATGCAACAGGTCCTCTTCGACCCTCAAACGTCCGGCGGGCTGCTGTTCTCGGCGCCGCCAGGCGCGTTGGCCGAGATCGGGTCCGGCTTCAAGCGCAGCGGCCTCCCCCTCTGGCGCATCGGTGAAGTGATTGAGGGCCGGGGCGTAACCGTCGTCCCCTGAACCCCGCGCAAGCCCGTGACACCCGAATACGGCATGATCCACGGCCGCTTCCAGCCGTTCCACAACGGCCATCTGGAGTACCTGAGAGCGGCCCGCGATCTATGCGATAGCCTTGTTGTCGGCATCACCAACCCCGACCCGGAGACGATCCGCGAGGACCCGACGAGCGAGCACCGACACTTGCCGGAGTCCAACCCCTTCACTTATTTCGAGCGTCTCCTCATGGTCCGCGATGTGTTGCGTGACGAGGGCGTCCCGCCGGAGCGCGCCATCGTCGTTCCGTTTCCGATAAACTTGCCCGACCGCTGGCGATACTACCTGCCGCCGCACGTAGTCCACTACCTTCGCGTCTTCTCACGCTGGGAGCAGGCGAAAGTGGACCGGCTGCGCGAGCACGGCTATCGAGTCGAGGTGCTGCATCCCGGAATCGAGAAAGCAATCGAGGCGAGCGAGGTGCGAAGGCGGATGGCGTCGGGTGAGGACTGGCAGTCGCTCGTGCCGCCGGCTGTCGTCCGCGTCGTCGAGGGTTTGCGCGAGAGCGCGCGCGCAGGTTGATGCGGGTCCTCCTGATCATCTTCGATGGACTGGCCGATAGGCCCGCTGCCGAGCTCGACGGCAAGACCCCGCTCGAGGCGGCTCGCACGCCTAACCTCGACCGCCTGGCGGCCGAAGGCATCAATGGGCTCTTTCACCCGAAATCGCCCGGATATCCGCTCGGCAGCCCGCTCGCCCTACACTTGATGTTCGGCTACCCGGAAGACGAGTTCCCTGACCGCGGCCCCCTCCTCGCTTCCGCTCGCGGACTCCCTATCGCCCACGGCGATGTCGTCCTCGCCGCGCGCTTCGCCTCCATCGAGGCGCAGCCGGACAGCCGCCTGCGGCTCCTACAGCGCTTCGTCCACGGCCGGGAGGAAGAGTGCCGTCGGCTGGCATCTACTATCGCCGGGAACGAGATCGACGGCCTCGTCTTCCGCTATGTCTACGCCGGCCGCGGAGACGGCACGCTCTTCATCCGCGGCGGAGCTTCGTTCGAGATCACGGATACCGACCCGCTGGGCCTGGACCTGCCTGTCCTCAAGGCGCAACCACGCGTCGATGCCAGCGACGCCGCCTCAGCCGCTCGCTCGGCAGAAGCGCTGAACGCATACCTCGCCTGGGCCCACGCCCAGCTTACCCACCACCCGACCAGCGGCGATGGGCCCCCAATCAACTTCTTGATCACCAAGTGGGCCGGCCCAAAGCCCCAGTACGAACCCTTCGCCAGCCGTTGGGGCATGCGCGCCGCCAGCCTTCCCGATGAGGAAGTCGTCTCCGGCCTCATGCTAGAGCTTGGCTTCCACGTCGAACAGATAGAGGAGGCAGGCCCGGAAGCCGACCTCCGCCGGCGCCTGACCCGCGCGAGAGCGCTTCTGGATGAGGGGTATGAATTCATCCACTTGCACTCCAAGTACCCTGACCCGATGTCACACGACAACAACCCGCCACGCGTGCTCGAAGCGATCGAAGCGCTCGATACCGGCATGGAGACATATTGGCGCGACCTGGCGTCGGACGACGACCTCATCACCGTGCTCACAACCGACCACACCACGCCGTCCGTCTGGGCTGACCACCCCCGCGGTCAGTTCTCGGACCAGCACAGCGGCGAGGAGGTCCCGATCACAATTCGCGGCGGCAACGTGCGCGTAGACAGCGACACGGAGTTTGGCGAGCGCCCAACCGCAGCCGGCGCTCTCGGTCACCTGCGCGGAGAGGACCTCATGCCCGTGCTCCTCAACGCCGCCGAGCGCGCCAACATGTGGGAGATGCGCCCAACGCCATCACGCCGCCTCCACCGCCCCCACCCGGACGAGATCGAACCGTTCCGGCTTGAATAATCGCCCGAATGTAGCGGAGTGCCTTCAGGCCTCCGCAAGCGCCCCCCTTCACCAATCACCCAGTCACGCCCGCTTGCTGCCCGCAGCGTCAATAACGCAAACTACCATCCGCAACTTCGATTTGTGGCAAATAAGGAGCACCTCATGGACCCCAACGGCAAAGTTGCCCTCATCACCGGCGGCGGCTCCGGCATTGGCCGCGCAACGGCCCTCGCCCTCGCCGACGAGGGCGCCTCCGCCGTCATCGCCGACCTCAACGATGACAATGGCCGCGAGACCGTGCACTTGATTGAAGACGCTGGCGGGAAAGCTGCCTTCGTCCATGTGGACGTGACCAGGCGAGACGACCTTGGGCGCATGGTCTCATTCGCCGAAGAGACGTTCGGCGGCCTCGATATCTTCCACAACAACGCCGGCATCGGCACGCCGCAGCCACGTTTCCCCGCCGCTGCCCCCGATCTCTGGGAGAAGACGCTCTTCGTGGACCTGTGGGCCGTGATCGCCGCCGTGCAAGCCGCCGTCCCGGCCATGCGCCGCCGCGGGGGCGGCGTCATCGTCAACACCGCGTCTCTCGCCGGCCTCATCGCTCACCTCCCGGACCCCGTCTACTCCGCCGCCAAGCACGGCGTCGTCGGCCTCACCCGCTCGCTCGCCTTCCTGAAGGACGAAGGGAACATCCGCGTCAACTGCATCTGCCCCGGCGTCGTAGACACGCCCATGGTGCGCGGCCGCCCGGAAGAGATGAGCGAGGCGGAACTAAAGGCCCGCGAAGCATATATCTCCACGATGCCTTTGATCCGCCCGGAAGAGATCGCCGAAGCCATCCTCGAGTTCGTGCGCGACGACTCGCTGGTAGGACAGGCTATGGCGATCACGCACGGCCCGCGCCTCCGCCTCATCGATCCCCCCCTCAGGTTCCGCGACGACCCTTCGCAGAGGTAGTGCCCCTCAAGGTCGCTAGCCCTGATTTCCGGTAGGGGCGACCTTGCGTGGTGGCCCTCAGCCCTAGCAGTCAAATGATCTCCGCACCCGCTCAGCACTCGCTAGCCCTGATTTCCGGTAGTGGCGACCCTGGGTGGTCGCCCTCAGCCCTAGCAGTCGAATGATCTCCGCACTCAGCACTCAGCACTCAGCACTCGCCTTGACACCCCCTGCGCCCAGCACGTAGATTGGCCTAGTCACAGGGGGGCGTCCGGCGCGGGAGCCCAGATGGAGGGGTATCGTGGTTCCTATCGCTCGCAGGAACCTTCTCGCCGATAAGGTCAAACTGCTCGTCGCGGTCGGCGGCGTGACGCTCGCCATCGTCCTCATCATCGTTGTCCACAGCCTCTACCAAGGCGTCCGGCGCCAAACCGACACCTTCATCCGCAATCTCCCCGGCGATGTCTGGATCGTCCAGCAGGGCACGACCGACCTCGTCTTCTCCAACTCGAACCTTCCCGCAAGCGCGGTCGGCGCCGTTCGTTCCGTCGACGGCGTGAGGCAGGTCTACACGCTGAACGGGCGCCTCATGGCCTTCGACGTGAACGGCCGGGAAGTGCGGACCTATGTCATGGCCTTCAATTTTGCCGGCGGCAGCGGTGTCCCCGCCGGCGAGGAGTTCGTTCCTGAAAAAGGTACCATCATCCTCGACCATACTTTCGCGAAGCAGGCTGGCCTGAGCGTGGGTGATGAACTCGATTATGGCGACAAGTCCTTCACGGTCGCCGAAGTCCGCAGCATCGGCAACGTGCTCGTCACGCAGTTCGCCTTCATCACGCCCGAGTCCTTCCGCGAGATCTTCAACGTGCCTGACTCGGTCAACTACCTCCTCGTCACCCTGGATTCAGGCGTCGCGCCCGATAGCATTATGGAGTCGCTCGCGGAGCAGGTCCCCGGCTCCTCCGTCTACACCACGAGCCAGTTCGCCGGGCGCGCCAGCGAGAAGGGCACCGGCGACTTCCTGCCCATCATTCGCGTTATCCTCGTGATCTCCTTCATCGTGGGTCTGGCGATCTTGAGCCTCGTTATCTACTCCGCCACCATTGAGCGCGCGCGTGAATACGCCATCATGAAGGTGATCGGCGCCTCCCCCATGGGCCTCTATCGCATCGTTATCAGCCAGAGCATGTTCATCGCCGTGGTCGGCTTCGGCACCGGCGTGGGCCTCGCCTTCGGCTTCAACGAAATCGCGGGCGACTTCGTCCCTCAGTTCATAACTTACATTCGACCTAAGGACATCGCCCTGGTCTTTGGAATCACCATCTTCATGAGCGTCGTCGCCTCCTATCTCCCCATCAACCGCGTCGCCCGCGTAGAGCCGGCGAGCGTCTTCCGGGCGTAACCAGAGCGATGCAACTCGCCGAAGAAGTGGAGGGAACGCAAACCGGTCGCGAGACGATTCTTGACGTCCGCGGCCTCACCAAAGTGTTCGGCGCCGGTCGCGCGGCCGTGCGCGCCGTGGACGCCATCGACCTTTCGGTGCGCCGCGGCGAACTCGTTCTCGTCATGGGCCCCTCCGGCTCCGGCAAGACCACGCTCCTCACGCTCATCGGCGGCCTCTTGCGCCCCACTTCCGGCACCGTCCGCGTCAACGGCCTCGAGATCACGCGTCTAAAAGAGGCCAAACTCACGAAGTTCCGCCGGCACTACCTCGGCTTCATCTTCCAGAGCTTCAACCTCCTGGAGTCCCTCAACGCGCGCGAGAACGTTGAGGTTGCCCTCAACTTCGCCGGCATCGGCGGCCGCAAGGCCCGCAAGCGCGCGACCGCCCTCCTCACCGACCTCGGCATGTCTGACCGCCTGCGCGCCAAGCCCCGCACCCTCTCCGGCGGCGAACGTCAGCGGGTCTCCATCGCCCGCGCCCTCGCCAACGACCCGCAGCTAATCCTCGCGGACGAACCGACCGCCAACCTCGACTCCCGTCACGGCCACGAAGTCGTCGAACTATTGCACGACATCGCTCGCCAGCAGCAACGCACGATCGTCATCGTCTCCCACGACCACCGCATCCGCGACGTCGCCGACCGCGTTCTCTGGCTCGAGGATGGCCGCTTTCATGAGCTCGATGAGGGAAACGCCCAGCAGTCCGCGTTGCTGAACACCGCGCGAGTCTTATACGGGGCAGTGCCGGAGACCGCGGTTCCGCCTGCCGCTCAGCGGTCCCACGAGAAGCGCGGCGGCTGGCTCCCCTGGCGACGGCCCTAGACCATTACCGCGGCGCGTAGCGGCAGGCTATCCGCGCTTGGACTTGGCGCCGGATAACTTCTCGCGTCCAATCAATTCCGTGATTTCGGCGATATGGTCTCGCATTGGCAGCAGGTCACGCCCAATGCGCTTCCAGTGGATCGGTTGTACTATCGCCATCGCTTCTCGCCAGCAATACCTGGGGTTCCCACAGAACGAATGGTTGGTGTTCCTTATATCCGAGGGCCATCTGGTTCCCGCATCTTCTCCACACCACGAGCAGGTCGCGGGGCGACTGCCGACGCAGGCCTTGCTGCAGCGTGGCCCCTGTTTCTCGCCGATCGTGACTCGACGAAGGAAATCATTGTAGTCCTTTCGCCGCCTCCAGAACTTCTTCCCGCAGATGATGCATGTCAACTCGACTAGGGTCCGTTTGTGCCGGCACTCAGCGCAGACCCGGAGCTTGTTGTCCCTAATCCGCTTTCCGCAGTCTACGCAGTCGACAAACTTCCGTCGCGCGGGTTCGACGTGCACCCCGAGCCTCTTCGCGATCTGTCTAACACGCTCGCGGCTACAGTTCAGACGGCGGGCTATTGCCGCCATCTCACCGCGCCGAAGATCGGTTCGGCCGAGCAGTTCTGACCTAACTAGCCACGCAGTTCTGCCCGGCCAGCTCAGCTCGTTCGCAGCTGCTGCCAAACCACCTAACCCCGTAACGCCGCTATCTCCGACGCATCCGCGATCGCCAGCCCCCGCCGGCCCAGCATGCGTGCATTCTCGCCGATCGCCTCGAAGCCGGCGCCCACTGTCCCGCCGCCCAGAAAGCGTTTGTACATATTCTCCAGGATCACGCCCAGCTTGAAATGCGCCAGCACCGTGTAGAAGTCTAGCCCGCTCAGATCGCGCCCGCTCTTCTGCTCGTACCGCGCCGAAGCCTCCTCCCACGTCGGAAAGCCCTCGAGCGCCATCACCGGGGTCCCGGCGATCGCGATCTCCTGGCTCGAGCCGCGGCTCCAGTACATCTGGAGCAGGCCCATGTCAGCCAGCGAGTCCCCCAGCGTGCACATCTCCCAGTCCAACACAGCAATGATGTGCCCAGCGTCATCGAGGATCGCGTTATCCAGCCGGTAATCGCCGTGCACGATCCCCGGCGCCCTCTCGGGCGGAATCGCCTTCGCCAGCCGCCGCGCCAGCTCGTCCAGCTCCGGCGTCTCGCGGTAGCGGATCTCCTCAAGCTGCTGCGAGAACCGCCGCACCTGCCGCTCCAGGTACCCCTGCGGCTTGCCGAACCCCTCCAGCCCTATCTCCGACGGCACAAACGCGTGCAGCCGCACGAGCACATCGACCAGTTCTTCGCCGATCTTTCTCCGTCGCGACTCATCGAACCGCCTCGCCACTTCGTTGGGATCGACCGCCACGAGCCCGTCGACGTACTCCATGATGTAGAACTGTGCGTCGTTAATCGACGGGTCCTGACACAGCGCGATCGGCTTCGGCGCCGGGAACCCTGTCGGTGCCAGCGCTGACAGGATTCGGAACTCCCGCCCCATGTCGTGCGCCGTCGCCTGCACGTGCGAAAGCGGCGGCCGCCGCAGCACCCACGATCGCCCATCATTATCGAGGCGGTACGTGATATTCGACCGCCCGTGCCCGATGACGCACCCGGTTAGAGTATCAACGGCCTCAACGTGCACCCGGAACCAAGGCAGCACACGTTCGAGATCGAGACCAGGGGGCGAAGGCGCTTGAACGGTGTCGTCAGCCATTGCGCCGCTCTCTCGCTGCTGGAGCAGCTTGCGCCAAAGTCTTATCGCTCACGATCTCTTCCTGGAACGAAGACGACGCTGCCTGTTCCCTTGCCATGCGCTCCGCTCGCGCCTTTACACCTAGCAGATGCTTCCATTGGAAGAAGATGTCGCCCACATCCACTGCCAACTGCATCGCGAGTATGGGAGGATTGAACCATCGATACTTGTCCCGCATCCGGATAATGAGCCGTGTGCGATGCTCGTCAATGGGATCCAGGAAATAGAGAAACGATCCGATGTCGGCCACACCGTCCACGTTGCCCATCCTCAAGAGCATCCAGCGCGGTTCCTCGAAGTCCCGGCAATACATCGCAGTCCAGGGGCTCATAGGGAACTTCGTACCTATCTCCAGCTTCTGGTGCTCGGGGAGGATTTCCCAGGCGCTTGGTTTGAGGCCGTTATCTGCCCAGTCGTAGCCGTACCAGCCGGCCCTGCCCCAACCCACCTGCACCAGCCAGCGCCAAATCTGCTCAGGCGTCGCCTCCACCGTCAGGGCCCGCGTCGAGTTCCACGTAGGGTTCTGAACGAGATCATCATAAGGAAGAGTACGCGTCGCCTCTTCTGGAGTCGCGCCCCAGCGCATCTGCCGTGGCCTGATGACGCGAATGTAGGTTGCCACCAGCCCGCCGAACAAAGCAGCCCCCACGAGAGTTCTCTTCCTCATGAGACCCTAATCCGTGACAACATCTCGATGCGGCAACTACAATGGCGGGCAGACGATTACAGGAAGCGAGGTCCCCACTATGCCCGTTGATTTTACTCTCCCGCCCGACGTCGAGGAAGTGCGCCTCCGCGTCCGCAAGTTCATGGACGCAGAGGTCCGCCCCGCCGAAGAGAAGCTCGAGAACAACGGCGCCGACCGCGGCGAATACGTCCGCACCATAGTCGGCCTGCGCGAGAAGGCGAAGGCGGAGGGCCTCTGGAACCCGCACCTGCCGCCGGAGTGGGACGGCATGGGCCTGGGCCCGACGGCGATGGCGTTCGTCTCCGCCGAGGCCGGCCGCACAGGCATCGGTCCCTTCGTCATCAATGCCCAGGCCCCCGACGAAGGCAACATGCACACGCTCCTGCACTGGGCCACCCCGGAGCAGAAGGAGCAGTATCTGCGTCCTTTGGCCGAAGGCCGCGCCCGCTCCTGCTTCGCCATGACCGAACCTGAGGTCGCCGGTTCCGACCCGACGCTCATCCAGACGAAGGCTGTCAAGGACGGCGACGACTGGGTGGTCAACGGCCACAAGTGGTTCATCTCCGGCGCGAAGGGCGCCAACTTTGCCATCCTCATCGCTTGCACAGACGAGAACGCCGACCCGCCGCAGGCCCGCAACTCCGCCTTCCTCGTCGACCTGCCCGTCGAGGGCTGGGAGGTCGTCCGCGACATCGACACCATGGCCGGACGCGGCAACCACTGCGAGATCCGCATCACCGACCTCCGCGTCGCCGACGACAAGATGCTCGGCGGCCGTGGCGAGGGACACTTGCTCGGGCAGTACCGCCTTGGCCCCGCACGCCTCGCCCACTGCATGCGCTGGATCGGCAACGCGGAGGTCGCGCTCGAGATGCTGATGGATCGCGCCCTCACCCGCTTCGCCCACGGCTCCCTCCTCGCCGACAAGCAGGCGATCCAGTGGATGATGTCGGAGAGCGCGATGGAGCTCTACGCCGCCAAGCTCATGGTCCTCCACGCCGCCTACAAGATCGAGAACAAGCTCCCCTTTCGCCAGGAGGTCTCGATGGCCAAGTACCACGTCGCCAACACCCTCTGGCGCATCGTAGACCGCGCCATCCAGGTCCACGGCGCGCTCGGCTACTCCACCGACACGCCGCTCGAGCGCATGATGCGCCACGCCCGCTCCGCGCGCCTCGTAGACGGCGCCGACGAGGTCCACCTCCAAACAATCGCCCGCAACATGATCGCCACCTACAAAGAGCACGGCTCGACCAAGCTAGCGACGGGCGACCTCTTGTAAATCTCTTGTAGGGGCGTTTCATCCTGTACCGCCCCCGCAGTCAACGCTCCTAACTGATCACCGACGACACCAGTCCGAGAACGTCGCCTGATGCTACGCCCCTGACGCCACCTCTTCCAAGCAGGCGGCTCGTGCGGCGACAATAGAACTCCGAATACAGTACAATCCCGCCAAATCCACCAATCGCCCAGCGCAGAAGGAGGCCCCAATGCCAGAGAGCGTATACAAGATCATCGAGCTTGTCGGTACCAGCTCCGAGTCTTGGGAGGCAGCCGCATCGGCCGCTGTCAAGATGGCGTCCGCCAGCCTGCGCGACCTCCGCATCGC
>WNGA01007993.1_pt1 | contig 14583 bp, 11 predicted proteins | sample 5400061 | NCBI WGS metagenome assembly WNGA01 (sample SAMN13153366, study PRJNA577476) | soil metagenome | isolation source: 100 cm soil or saprolite under grassland replicate 2 | place: USA:California | collected 2016-06-15
AGCCCAAACCAGCACAAGCAGCTCACTATGCGAGGTGGTCTCTATGAAGTGCCAGCCCCATATCAGCAACGGCATGCCGATCACACCGGTCACAATTGCGGCGTGCATTGAAGGAAAGAGACGCATAGGCCTAACGAGATGGAGCTGAGCCACCGCTGGCGAAGGCGAGCGTGGCAAACATCGGAAACTGTTTCATAAATCAAATGTACGCATCGCGACGGCCAGCGGTTGGCTCCAGCGATTGGTTAGGCATTTAGTGTGACTGCTTATTGGCGCGTAGTCTGGGACGAGTAATGGTTGGCAACCAACCGCCAGTGCCCTTGCTGCTTTACCCACACCCTGGTAAAGCGAGTGTCACGGGGAACAGTTTTGCCTTTATCTTGCCCAATCATTGTCGAGAGGCCGGTCTCCACAGCGGTGTCTCCATAGACGCGCACTTGAACGTCATCGGTGGTGATAGATTGAAATTTCAAATCACCTGACGTGAAATCTAAAATCACCTGGGGCTTGGTTCTCACTGTGCCACTTGGCCCTACGCCTATGAAATCAGCAGCATAGATGCGATCAAGGGCCGTCGCATCAGCATGAATCTGTGCTTGAATGCGTTCGTTATCCAGTTTTCTAATGGTCTCCTCGACACTTGTTCTGTGACTGCCCCTCGCGCTCTGCTCTTGCCCTACGCCCATAGGGGCCACTGCAAGGACGAGGACAGCTATAAAGAGTAATGGTCTCATGTAGAGTTCTCCATACGCCTAGACCTTATGGCTGCGGGCGCGAGGTGAGCGCGCGAGCACGGGGTTGAAAAGAGGGGTGTGTTTGCCGTTCATATTTTTCGCGGGCTACTCGCCTTTTTTGAGGTGGAGCAGAGCCGCACCAACGGCCGGGACTCGAGGATTCCGGAGCGTTGCAGTTTAACAAGTCGAACAAGCAAACACACCAATGAAAAAAGAACTCTATCTTGGACTGGATGTCCACAAGGACTGTATCATCACGGCGGTGGCGGAGGAAGGGCGCAAGGGGGAAGTGCGCGAGAGCGGTGCGATCAGTAACGATTTGCACGCGATGGAAAAATGGATTGGGCGGCTGCGCAAAGCCCATGGTAAGGAAACGCTCTTGCGAGCGTGCTATGAAGCGGGTCCGTGCGGCTTTGGCCTGGCGCGACGGTTGCGGCAGTTAGGAGTGGAATGCCAGGTGGTGGCGCCCTCGCTGACGCCGACGCGCTCGGGCGAGCGGGTCAAGACCGACAAACGTGATGCGCGCAAATTGGCGCGACTGTTGCGGGCCGGGGAACTCACCCCGGTTTACATTCCCGAACCCACCGACGAAGCGATCCGGGATTTGTGCCGGGCGCGGAGCGATGCGGTGGATGATCGGCGCCGGTCGCGGCATCGTTTAAAAGGCTTCCTACTGCGGCACGGGTATCGTTACCAGGGAAAAAGCAGCTGGAGCGCGGCGCATGAACGTTACCTGCGCGAGCTGGTGCTGCCGCATGCGGCCATGAAGGTGATCCTGGAAGAATATCTGCAAGCGATCGCAGCGGCAGGTGAGAGGATCGAGCGCTCCGAAGAGGCGATGCGCGTTCTGTTGGAACAATGGCGTCTGGCGCCGGCGGTGCGCGCGCTCATGGCGATGAAAGCTTTTCAAACCGTGGCGGCCATGATCCTGGTGAGCGAACTGGGCGAAGTGCATCGCTTTGCCCATCCGCGCCAGGTGATGGCCTATCTGGGGTTGGTGCCAACGGAGAATTCTTCCAGTGACAGACGCCGCCAGGGTCACATTACCAAATGCGGCAATGCTCACGCCCGGTGGTTATTGGTGGAATGTGCCCAGCATTACGCCTTGCCGCCCAAAGTGAGCAAGGAACTGAGCGGGCGCCAGCAAGGGCAATCGGCTCAGGTGCGGGGCATCAGTTGGCGCGCCCAGAACCGGTTGCACAATCGCTACAGGCGCCTGCTGGCACGGCGACTCCAGCGCAACAAGGCGATCGTGGCCATCGCGCGGGAGCTGTGCGGTTTTATCTGGGAGCTGTTGCGCACGCAACTCTGCTACCAGGCGCAATCCACACCGGTCTGAAAAGAGATGGTTCGAGGGGAACAGCACTAACAAACAGGGAGGTAAAACACAGACACACACACAAGTTAGCGCACCACACATACTAAACAGCAGAAGAAGCGGATCTGAGGCGGTAGGTCACGGTAGCCAACCCACGAGCTCTCGTTAGCGTTAAGGCTGGACTTAGTCCAATCCGAGCACGCGTCACCTAGACTGTTGGACCAAGGCTGCGGTGAATTAAAAGAATGCGGATAGATCTGGTCGCAAGGCCGGATAGCCCGCGAATATCAGCATCACCAACCGCCGGGAACCTAACACACCCCGACTGATCGGCCGCCTCAAACCCGCTCCTACTCACTTCTATTACGAGCGATGCAAACACTCGCACCAGACTCCTTTTGCCCCTTGACAGATCCACAGCCATATCAACGAGAAAGAGATAAGCCACCGCAGGGGGTTGCAACAACTTCACTGAAGTTGCATCGCAATGGGGCGGTTGGCTTCATCGATTGGTTAGATGCTTAGGTCTCGCCTTCATCTTGGTTGACCCAGAGCCAGAGAAGCACGAGCGGCCAGAACGCGATGTAGACGACAAAAATAACTGGCGATGACACGACGATCGCCTGAAAAAGAAAGAGCACGTTTCGCGCGTGATCTTTTTTCTCCCAAAGCATTCCACCAGTCGGCGGCCGACGGAACTTCATCCCGCGCGCGACGATAACCCACGCAAGAATGAATCCAACAAGCAGATACAGGAGCAACCCAACCGCAATCGGTTTCGAGAACAAATCAGACCACTGCTGTGAGGTGATGCTTAGCATCTAACGAGAAAGAGATAAGCCACGGCAGGGTGTCGTGGCAAACACACTAAACTTATTTCGAAATGGGGCCGTTGGCTTCATCGACTGGTTAGACGTGACGGAGCGGGATCGATGCAGCCCATAAAAGGAAAACGAAGGAGAACACGACATAAACTCCGATGATGAGTCCGCCGACGATGCTCTGGCGTTCGCTCTCGTGACCGAACTCTCGTACGAATCGCCTGAATCTTCCACGGTGCAGCAACACGAAGTACTGCGGCACCGCAAGTACAGCAACACCAAAGGCGAAGCTCGTGGCCGACCATGTGAGAGGAAGCGAGAACGCGAAGAAACGATTTAGAATGATGTACAGCGAGAAAAGATTGAAGAACTGGAGCGCCAGCATGAAACCAAACGCGGTCCAACCGGGGACGGGATCGAACATCATGCGCTCGAATACGCACAGCTTGTAAAACAAATACTTGTAGGCGCGGATCATTCGGAGCCCGAGTAGCGCATGCGTCTAACGAGAAAGAAGTGAGCTACCGCCACCGAGAGCGAGCGCTGTTCGAAGTGAAGAGGTTCTAGTCATCTCAAAACGTGAGTGCATGCCGGGTGGCGGTTAGCTCCACTGACTGGTTAGACCTCATTTGTGCATTTCTGCTTGCGCAAACCTCTGCTTCCAGGATTCCCACGGCTGCTGCTTTATCCAGCCCCCGGTGGATTTCCGAAAAGTCCCATCGACGCCACAACCGATACGTGTGTCGCAGACCGAACAAAAGCTCAGAATCAAGCTGTCCTTCGATTTTTGAAAAAGCAATGCGACGTCATGGGGCTCGCAATCCTCGCTGCCACCTGTAACCCAGTTCCAATTGTCCAAATTGCACAGGGTGTCGGCAAGTGCTTTCCGGGCTTCCGGCCCGAGACGTCTCAAGGCTTTTTGGTTCGGGGTCTCGGGGGAATTCGGCTTCACCGAAAATATGTATACGGCTTCGGCGTGCCTAATAAGCTGAATCTCTCCTCCCGAAAATGGACCTAAGCCAGCTTCTTCGGTGCTGTCCTGCGATATGACCGGAGTGATTGCAATGGCACAACCAACAAACAGCAGCGCGATTCCAATAGCGTTCAATCTCACGTGGCTCAAGGTCTAACGAGACGGAGCTGAGCCACCGCTGGCGGCGGCGAGCTTTGCTTTCACTTTATCCTTCATAATTCATCCTTCAGCCTTTTAGTCCGGCGGCCAGCGGTTGGTTAGACCCATTCGCGTTGCTGCAGATCAATGGTGGCATATCTTGCTGCAGTCTTTTGTGACCATGTTCACTGAGTAGTTTTCAGAAGCACCATCCGGAAACTTCAGAACAACAACCCAACTTTGCGATGTGAGTGGCCCAATATAGAGAATATGCGGCTTTCGGTCGAAGACGCCCCACTGCCGCAGCACCTCGATAACTTCGCGGCGATTTCCCGGTGGAGATGGTGGCGGCTCTTCGGCGACGACAAGAGATGTGCTGTCGCTGAGAATGGTGGCGGCGACGACGACTAGAAACAGGAACCGCACGAGAAGCTTCATGGGTCTAACTATAATTAGACCCCGATTTTTGTACGGGGCGGGATATTTTTGTGTACACAGGGGATTTTCATTTATCTCTCGCCGGCGGCAGTTTGTCACGATAAAAGGGAAGCATGCCGCGCCCCAAAGCGCATTATTCGCTGGTGGTAAAGAATCATCAAACGGGCGAGCGGTTAAAGATCGATCTTGTCGATCTGCCATTCGCTACGAGCAAGAGTTTTCGCTTGCGCGTGAATGGTCGATGGGCTCAAAAGCTGCCGGTGGCGAGCAAGACAGCTGTGCTGCGGCAATTGCGCGCCTGGTGGGTGGCGCATTAAAGGATTTTCGCGGCGGCTTCGCACCGGGGGGCGGATGTCGTTTCGCGGCTACACGTCGTAATACATCGCGAACTCGTAGGGATCCACTTCGCCAACCAGCCTTCGCTTAGGGCTACGGCGAGTCGAGAGGCTACGGCGTGACAGGTGCGGGCAGAAGAGCAACCGTCAAACGTCATAGTACATGGCAAATTCATAGGGGTGAGGCCTTAAACGCAGCGCGTCGTATTCTTTTTGTTTCATGTCGATCCAGTTGGCGATGAAGTTTTCGTTGAAGACGTCGCCGCGCAGCAGGAAGGAATGATCGGCCTGGAGCGCTTCGATTGCGCCGCGGAGCGAATCGGGGACGCTTGCGACTTGCGCGAGTTCTTCGGGCGGTAACTCGTAAAGATTTTTGTCCAGCGGATCGCCGGGATCCATGCGATTTTGGATTCCGTCCAGCCCCGCAAGAAGCATCGCCGAGAAGGCGAGATATGGATTTGCAGCGGCATCCGGCGTGCGGAACTCGATGCGCTTTGCCTTCGGGCTCGGTGAGTACGTCGGAATCCGAATCGCGGCGGAGCGATTGCGAGCGGAGTAGGCGAGATTGACCGGCGCTTCGAATCCGGGGACAAGCCGTTTGTAGCTGTTGGTAGTGGGATTCGTCAGGCAGGTGAGCGCCGGTGCGTGTTTCAAAATTCCACCAATGAAAAACAGAGCGATATCACTGAGCCCGGCGTAGCCGTTCCCAGCGAACAGCGGTTTGTCGTCTTTCCAAAGCGAAATGTGGGTGTGCATGCCGCTGCCATTGTCTCCGAAGATTGGTTTCGGCATGAACGTCACCGTTCTGTTGTGCCGTTTGGCGACATTCCGCAGGATGTATTTGTAATACTGCATGTTGTCGCCCATGCGTTTGAGCGGCGCGTAACGAATATCGATCTCTGCCTGGCCGGCAGTTGCGACTTCGTGATGCTGGCGCTCAATCGGCACGCCCGCTTTCTCGAGCTCCAAACACATTTCGTTTCGAATGTCCTGTAACGTGTCCATCGGCGAGACCGGAAAGTACCCTTCCTTCGGTCGAATCTTGTAACCGAGGTTTGGAAATTCCTCGCGCGCGCTGTTCCAATGTCCTTCGACGCTATCGACGACGTATGACGCTGCGTTGCCGCTATTGGCAAATCGCACATCGTCGAAGATAAAAAATTCTGCCTCCGGCCCAATGAATGCCGTGTCCGCGATTCCTGTCGATTTGAGGTAAGCCTCTGCTTTTTCGGCAACACCGCGCGGATCTCGATCGTACGGTTCGCGAGTGATCGGATCGACGATGGTGCAAATAAGGCTCAGGGTGGGTTCGGCATTAAAGACATCGATCCACGCCGTGGCCGGATCTGGAATGACGAGCATGTCAGAGGCGTTGATCACTTTCCAGCCGCGTATGCTCGAGCCGTCGAACCCAAGTCCGTCCGTAAAAATGTCCTCGTTATATTCGGTGAGCGTGGTGGTGAAATGCTGCCATGTTCCTGGCAGGTCGGTGAATTTGAAATCCACAAGCTTTACGCCGTGGTCTTTAATCATTTTGCTGACGTCGGATGGAGTTTTGTCTTTGGCCATATTCAGAAGTTTTCAGTTCATAGTTGAGAGTTGATGGAAAGCAAAATGACGAAATCCGAACGACGAATTCCGAAAGAATGACTGAATGAGGAATCCGGCCGCGGCCTGGATTTCGTCATCCGATTTTTGTCATTGTTTCGTCATTCGTCATTTGAGCTTCGTCATTCAAATCACACCGCTTTTTCGCCGATCTCTTCAGTGCGGATGCGCACCGCGTGTTCCACTGGGAGCACGAACACCTTGCCGTCCCCGATCTTTCCGGTCTTCGCCGCGGCCACCACGACATTGACCGCTTTTTCAATCAAGTCGTCCGCCATTACCACTTCCACTTTCACCTTCGGCAGAAAATCCACCGTGTATTCGCTTCCCCGGTAAATTTCGGTGTGTCCTTTTTGACGCCCAAAACCTTTGACCTCGGTGACGGTCATCCCTTCGATACCGAGCTCTGCAAGCGCTTCTTTGACCTCTTCGAGCTTGAACGGTTTAATGATGGCCTCCAATTTTTTCATGTCGCAGTAACCTTGGCATCGCGCGGCGCTTTGCAACCGAAAGCCAACCGCAGCACGCGCTCTCATAGCAATAACACGAAACCGATGCAAGCATCGATTTCGTGGTCGTTAAAGTTGTTAAAAGCGTTGAAGCGTTAAAGGGGTTGCGCGAGCTTGGCGATCTCGCTTCAACGCTTCAGCGGTTTAACGTTTCAACGAAGGCAGATACGTAGGTAAATTTGCCAATTCTATTTGACGTTTAATACTCAAACCTGATGTCCCGCGACTCATTCGTTCACCTTCATCTGCACACCGAATATTCGCTGCTGGATGGAAGTATCCGAATGAAGGACGTGATGAAAAAGGCTGCGGAATTCGGGATGCCTGCCGTGGCAATCACCGACCACGGCAATTTATTTGGCGCGATTGAGTTCTACCAGGAAGCGCAGCGCGCCGGGGTGAAACCGATCATCGGCTGTGAGGTTTACGTGGCACCGGGATCGCACAAGGACCGGCCGCCATCGCGACGGGAATCGGCGTATCACTTTACGTTGTTGGCCGAAAACGAAACTGGCTACCGCAATCTCGTGAAGCTGGTGACGGCAGCGCATCTAGATGGATTTCATTACGCGCCGCGGATCGACAAGGAGATGCTGGCGGCGCGCTCGGCGGGTTTGATCGGATTGAGCGGCTGTCTTGCGGGCGAAATCAACAGCGCGATTCAGGCAAACAACATCGAGAAAGCAAAACAGAGCGCTGCCGAATATCGGGATATCCTCGGCCCGGGAAATTTCTTCCTGGAATTGCACGATCACGGGATGGAGGAGCAAAAGAAATGCAACGCAGCACTCGTGCAGATGGCGCGCGACTTTGGCGTTGGCTTGGTAGCGGCCAATGACGTGCATTTTCTCCGCCGAAGCGACCATGAGGCGCATGATGTGATGCTTTGCATCGGCACCGGCAAAATGGTGCAGGACGAAAGCAGGATGCGTTATCTGCCGGAACTGTATTTCAAATCACCGGTCGAGATGCGGCAGGTGTTCCGCGATTTTCCGGAGGCGATCACGAACACACTACACATTGGCGAACGTTGCCATCTCGATCTTGAGTTTGGGAGTTCGAAATATCCGGAGTATCCGGCGCCGGCCGGAAAAACGCGGGAAGGATATTTGCGTGAGCTTTGCTACCAGGGTTTGCGAGCGCGCTACGGCGAACGGGCGACCGCCGATTCGGAGCTAACCGGGCGGCTCGAGTACGAACTTGGCGTTCTGGAAAAAACAGGGTTCGTTAGTTATCTCCTCATCGTTTGGGATTTCATTCATTTCGCGAAAGAAAAAGGGATTCCGGTTGGTCCAGGACGCGGCTCGGCTGCAGGCTCGATCGTTGCGTTTGTCCTCGGCATCACAGACATCGACCCGCTTCAGTTCGGCCTGATTTTCGAGCGGTTTTTGAATCCTGATCGCGTTTCGCCTCCGGATATCGACGTGGATTTCTGCGAAGCGCGCCGCGGCGAGGTCCTCGAATACGTTCGACAAAAATACGGCGAGCGCCGCGTCGCACAGATCATTACGTTCGGCAAACTCAAGGCAAAAAGCGTCGTGCGCGACGTCGCCCGCGTGCTGGGATGGACTTATCGCGATGCAGACCGTATCGCGAAGATGATTCCCAACGAGCTGAACATTACGCTCGAAACAGCAGCGGGAAAGAACGCGGAGTTGAAACGCGCGATCGCTACCGAGCCGCCGACACGGCAGCTGTTTGAGCACGCGAAACTTCTCGAAGGTTTGTCGCGCAACGCTGGCGTGCACGCGGCAGGTGTAGTCATCGCAGATCGGGATTTGTCCGATTACATCCCGCTTTGCCACGACGTAAAAGGCAACGACGTGATCAGCCAGTACGCAATGGGACCGCTCAACGATCTGGGACTCCTGAAGATGGATTTCCTTGGATTAAAAACGCTAACCGTCATCGAGGATACGCTGACGCTGATTCGCAACCGTGACCCAAACTTTTCGCTAAAAGATATTCCGCTGAATGATGCTGCTGCCTTCGCGCTCTACAACCGCGGCGAAACGATCGGCCTGTTCCAGATGGAATCCGGCGGCATGACCAGTCTCTCGAAGCAGTTCGATGTCAAAAAGCTCGACGACATCATCGCATTGATCGCGCTGTACCGGCCCGGCCCGATGGAGCTGATCCCGGAATACGTGAAAGCGAAAAAGGGGATTACGCCGATAAAATATTTGCATCCGCTGCTTGAGGATATCTGCGCCGACACCTACGGCGTGATGATTTACCAGGAACAGGTAATGGCTGCTGCCAGCAAACTTGCCGGCTACTCGCTTGCGCAAGCCGATCTTCTCCGGCGCGCCATGGGCAAGAAGGACAAGGAGAAGATGGCGAAAGAACGCAGGAACTTCATCGAGGGCTGTGCGCGCACGAACAAGATTCCTGAGAAAAAGGCGAACGCCATTTTCGATTTGCTCGAAAAATTTGCCGGTTACGGATTCAACAAAAGTCATAGCGCGGCGTATGGCGTGATCAGTTACCAAACGGCGTTCCTCAAGGCGCATTATCCGGTGGAATTCATGGCCGGTTTGCTGAGTAACGAAATCAATAACACCGAAAAAATTTCGGTGTTCGTAGGTGAATGCAAACGGATGGGGATTTCCATTCTGCCACCGGACATTAACAAGAGCGGTTTGAAATTCACACCGGAAAGAGTGGCAGCGGCGCCCTCGCCGCCATCTTCGTTCCAAAACGCGACGGGGGCGTCGCGTCCACAAAGCAATGCAATTCGTTACGGCCTGGCTGCGATCAAAAACGTCGGCGAGGCAGCCATGGCGATCGCCATTCGCGAGCGAGATCAACGCGGCGAGTTCAGTTCGCTCGAGGATTTTTGTACGCGGCTCGATTCGCGCCTGGCCAATCGCAAAATGTTGGAAAGTCTCATTAAGGCCGGCGCGTTTGATTTTACGGGGAGGGATCGCGCGGAGCTCTTCGCGTGCATCGATGAATCGCTGAACGCGTCAGCAATAGCACAGCGCGATCGGGCAGCCGGACAGGTTTCGCTTTTCGATGAGCAAACGCACGCTGCCACGGCAGTGAGACGGCAACCAATCAGACCGTGGAACGAGCATGAAAAGCTCTCCTACGAGAAAGAGCTTCTCGGGTTTTATGTCAGCGGCCATCCGCTCGACGCATATGCCGACGTTTTTGCGGCAAAAAAATATCGATCGATTGCCTCGTTAGGGGAACTGGACGATCGCACACAATTCAAGATCGCGGGAGCGATCGTGGAGGTCGAGAAAAAGTTTACGAGGAAAGAGGGCAAGCCATTTGCGGTTGTCTGGCTCGAAGATCTTGTGGACGTACTCGAGGTGGTCGTGTGGAACGAGGTTTATCTGAAGGTGTCGGATGTTCTCCTGCCCGGGGGTGTTGTTGAATTGAAAGCGACGTTGGACAGACGCGACGAAATGCTTCGTGCTACGGCTTTGGAAATTAAGCCGCTGGCAGCGGCAAGAGCCAATGGCGCAACCGAAAGATCGGAAGATACATCACAGCTGTCCGCGATTCGTCTGCGGTTTTCTTCGGCGACGACGGGCGATGAGCTGCGTCAGGTTCGCAACATCCTCGTTAGCTCACCCGGACGTCAGCCGGTCCAACTGCTGTTTGATCGCGACAACGGCAATTCGTTGCGGCTCGATGCGGGCACTGAGTTTAGAGTGGATCTTACCCCGGATTTGACGGAGAAGCTTTCCCGCTGGCTTGTCACCGAGCAATATCAGTAGCTGAGCTATCGCCGCTTCTCTCCTTTTTCTGGACCTTCTTTGGGACGACTTCAGCACGCGGGACGGCGCCGAGTAACAATGTTTTTCCCTCCGGGCCTATTCCAAAACAGAGAGGAAAAATGCGCTCGGGACCGCCCAACGTCGAAACAATTGGAAACTGGCTACCGATTTCTTCTTTCAAGTTGATGCTCCAGCCGGATTGAAGAAGAGGGCCGCGAAACTCCAGCTCGGTCGCGGCAGGAGCAAGTGGCAGGGCCGTCGGCGCAATTTCAATTTTGTTCACGCAGTCAACGGGATGCGACATTAGATCGAAAATAGGTGTCGCTCCGACGATTCTAACCACGACGTGTTTTGTATTTTCGAAATCAATTTCTCCGCGAAGCGCGAGGTCTACATCTTTGGTTGCGAGATTCAGAAACTCGAGGGAAGCGTGATTGCCATCAAAAATGGCCAGGGTGCTGGCTCCAATGACGTTTAAGAAAGACTCGCTGCTAGCCAGTTTTCCATTTACAAGCTGCACTTCACCAACGATGCGGGGACGCTGCAACGTTTCGGAGAGAGAGAGTTTTCCACTCAAAATGCCGTCTTCCAGAATGTTTGAATGGAAAAACTCCGGTGCCGCCGCCAGAAAGAGTGCCGGGAAATCCAGCGAAACATTGAGAGGCGACATTTGAAAAGCGTTCCAAGTGATCCCGATGGGCAGCGGAAAACTCGCAGTGAAACTGAGTGGGCTCGATTTGGGCAAGTGAATCACGCCGCGCGCATCCCACTGACTCGAGTTGATGGTTGCTTGAAATTCTACCGGAATCGGACCCGCTTTTTGTCGCAGAGACCCGCGCATAGTCGAAACGTAATCGCGCAAATCGTTCGTCCAAGCGTCGAGTATCCCTGAATACTTGTGCTCCGGTGAAAGATCAATCTTGCCCTCACCCGAGAGAGAATCCTTCTTCCGAGCCAAATCGAAGCGTTCGATTTCCAGCTCGCTCGGTTTCAAAGTCACTTTTGCACTGAAGCTGTCGATATCGTGTTTGAAAAACGTTAGCGAGGCGCCCTCGATCGTGAGGTCACCGCCGAAGTTGCGGGCGTGAGTATCCATCGACCCTTGGATGCTGATTCTCCCAGCGAAATCAGCTGGGTTTGCACCGAAAAGAGCAAGGAACTCACCAAGTTGATTAATCGACGCCGAAATATTTCCCCGAAAATCCGGCCTGAGCCACTCGGACGAGGTCGCGGGTAGTGCAGCTTCGCCGCTAAGGGTGAACTGGTTGCTTTTTTGCCTGATGTAAAGTTGCTGAAGTTGAATCTTCCGGTTGTAAAGTGCGGCGCCGAGCATGAGCGCTTCTGCTGTGCGGTCGCGCCAGGTGAGATCGGTTAATTCACCCCAGAGCGACGCGGTTGCGCGGTCCGGCTCGGCCAGGTTGCCGCGAAACGTGAAGTTGCTGGCGTGGAGCAAGCCATTGACACGATCGGCGAAACCGAGCGCATCTGAAATCTGCGCCAGCGAAAGGTCGGTGGCGCCACCCGCAATCTTCCAGTTTGAATGTGGCGAGTGCCATTCATGTGAAATATTCGCCCGGAGTTTGCCGCCGAACGCATCGACGTCGAACTGCAATCCCATTCGCCGGTTCCCCAGCCGCGCAAGGTCCACCGTCGCGGCCTGCAAGTCGAGGCCGTGAGTCAAAGTCAGTCCAGCGAGCGTCAAGCGATTGCCTTCCCAGTGGGTTGCGCCGCGCAACTGCGAAAAAGTTTGGCGCACCCATGGTGAGGTGATCATGAGCTCGGCAGCGGTGAACCGCCCGGGTTCCGTCTCACTTGCAGATAGCGAAGCATTCCGCAGCAAGATCAAACTCGGCCCGTTCTCGACCCGCGTTTCCAGCTTGGCGATACTTAAGGTTTCCGGGAGCAATCGATGAAGTGTCGCCCAACCGCGTTCGCTTAGTGCTTGCACATTTGGATTCGTGCGGTGCAGCTCGGCGTGGAGTTCTCGAACGGAGATATTTCGAATGTCGCGGCCGCTCAGGTGCAGAAAGACGTGCTTTAGATTCAAAACAACTCGCGCGTCAAGTACAGTGACATCAACGCGGACTGCATCGTCACGGACGCTTTTCAGGTGAATCTGACGAATGGCAATGGGACGCAGAAAAGGCGCGTCGACCCCGTCGATGGTGGCGACGAAGCCCTCCTGGCGGGCGAACCACCAGACCCAGAGGCGAACCCCGCTGGAAACCGCAATTGGCGCAAGCAGGACAGCAGCGAGCGCCACGATGATGATCACCAGAATGAACAGGAAGATTCGATTCTTAAACGGCATCGCTGTGAGACAAAGAGGTGATCAGTGAAGGGAGGAGCGATAATCGGTAATTACACCTGCGTGTGTCACTTAGATATTGATCTCAGTTCATCGACCACTATTCACTTTTCTTCTCGTCTTTGAAGACCAAACGCAGCGGCTCCGCCGTGTGAATTCGTTGTTCGAGTTGCTGCTGCAAAGTTTCCTCGGCTTCAGTGGGCAGCTCGCTTTCTGCTGCTTTCGTCCAAGCCAACTCAGGCAGCACTGACAATTCGCTTTGAACATCCTGCCCGGAAATGCGGTTCCACAACCCGTTTTCGAATACGAGCACGTCCACTTGTTGTTGCTCAACGCCCAAAATCTGCGCGTGCGGCAGCTGCACCATGATTTCATCCGGCCGAATGTCGACCGAGAGGCCTTTCCTCAGATCGAACCCGGCTTTGGCAATGAATGTACCATGCAGCTTCACGCGTTTGGAGCTGCCCACCCACGTATGGAGCAATTCGTGTTCGACTTCGATGCGGCGGGACAGGACGACCAGCTCGCTTACCGGGGTCGTCTGTTCCATGTAAACGCGGTCATTGATCGTGATCCGTGGCTGCAAATGCGCGATGTCGACGAACGCAGCGCGCAGATTCTTGCCAAGCCGCTCCAGCTCAGCCGTGCTTTGCCGCGCTGTGCGCGTCGGCCAACTCTCCAAACGCAAGAAGATGACGAGAATCGTCGTTGCAAAGATCAGTGCCAAAAGCGTCAACGCGATTGGCCATGAAACGCGATACGGGTTTGCTGATTTCGACATTGGATGTTCCGCGTTGACCGTTTCTGTTCAGACGCAATCGAGCAAGAGCAGATCACGAGCAAGAAGAAAGCGGTGAACGTTTGTCCCCCAAAAAATTACCGCCCCCCACGCCCGATAGGCGTGAAGGGCGGCTGTTCCCCCCAGAACAATCGTAGAAAACTTTCAAGGCTCTAAGCGAGGTTTCGCCCGCTCGCAACAAAATTCTACACAAAATTTTCAAAAATTTTTCGGGCAGTTTTGCGATTGCGATCTCCACGCTAAATGAGGGCACGACAGACTGAATACGAGGTCGTATGGCAGCGCGATCGAAAGGTTGCGCAACCGCGCGTCGCGGTCTCTAATTTCGCATGCATGATTTGGGCGATGAAGGGGTGTCGCGCAATTTTGCCGGTTCATTGCTGGTCGCTCATCCGAATATGGTCGACCCGAACTTTCGGCGCGCCGTGCTTTTTGTTTCTGAGCATGAGCCTAATGAGGGCGCCTTGGGCGTGATAATCAATCGCCCGCTTGACCGGCCAGTGGCTGAACTGGTCTCGGATACGCCGCCTGCGGGGCTCGCCGATGTACCGGTGTTTTTGGGCGGTCCAGTTGGAAAAAACCAACTGATGTTTGCGGCGTTTGAATGGCAGAAGGGCGCAGGCCTGAAACTCAATCACAACATCGCGTTCGACGAAGGAAGCGATGCACAGGTTCATAAAAACTTGCTTACGGTTTGCGCTTTTGTCGGCTACGCAGGCTGGGTTGCCGGCCAACTCGAAAGCGAGGTGAAGCAGAAAGCGTGGGTTGTGCAGAATGCCAATCCATCGCTGCTAAAACTTGATCGCCTGCCAAATCTGTGGTTCGACATTATGCGAACGCTGGGACCGTGGTATAAAATGCTCGCCGCTGC
>WNGA01007995.1_pt1 | contig 14583 bp, 15 predicted proteins | sample 5400061 | NCBI WGS metagenome assembly WNGA01 (sample SAMN13153366, study PRJNA577476) | soil metagenome | isolation source: 100 cm soil or saprolite under grassland replicate 2 | place: USA:California | collected 2016-06-15
GCGTTCGCCGGTTTCACGTTGGCGGCCGCCCTCTCGGCGCTCTACCTCTGGCAGGAACGGCGGCTGAAGCGCCGCGAGACGTCTGTCCTGCGCGTGCGCGCGCCCGCGCTCGCGCGGTTGGACGAGGTCGCTGCTCGGACGATCGCGGTCGCGCTGCCCGCCCTCACGTTCGGCATCGCCGTCGGGCTCGCACGCCTCAGCGACCGCGGCGGTGGCGTCGACGCCCTCATGGCCGTGACGGTGCTGACGTGGGTCGTGTACAGCTGCTATCTCGCGCTGCGTCACGTCGCCGGTTGGCGGGGCCGCCGCGCTGCATACCTCGTGCTCGCCGGCTTCGTGCTCGTCGCGGTCGTCCGGCTCGCCCTTCCCGTCACCCACTTCGCGTCATGAGCGTCGTCCTCGTCGGCATCTCGCACCATCAAGCGCCCGTCGAGCTGCGCGAGCGTGTCGCGCTCGACCCCAGGCGCGCAGGTGAGCTCGCGGCGCGGCTCGCGGGAGAGCACGGCGAGGCCGTCTGCCTCTCGACTTGCAACCGGACGGAGCTCTACCTCGCCGACGAATCGGCCGACGAGGCCGAGCGGAAGGCGGAGGCCGCCCTGCTCGCGCTCGAGGCGGAGCTCGGTCCCGCTCTCTATCGCCTTCGCGACGAGGCCGCGACACTGCACCTCTTCCGCGTCGCGGCCGGCCTCGACTCGATGGTGCCCGGGGAAGGGGAGATCCTGGGTCAGGTCCGCATCGCGTACGAGACCGGCACCCCCGGCCGGATTCTCGACCGGCTCTTTCGGGACGCGCTCCATGCCGGCAAGAAGGCGCGTGCCCAGACGGCGATCGGCGAGAGTCCCGCCTCGGTCTCCTCCGCCGCGGCGGCCCTCGCGGAGCAGGTGTTCGGCGACCTGCGCGGCCGCTCGATTCTCGTCATCGGTGCGGGCAAGATCGGCGAGCTGGCCGTCCGTAACCTGGTCTCACGCGGCGCGATGATCACCTACGTCGCGAACCGCACCGCCGGCCGCGCAGTGGAACTGGGGCGGCGGTTCGGCGGTGAGCCGTTGCCGCTCGAGCGGGTGGAGTCGGCGCTCGCGAGCGCCGACGTCGTGCTCTCGTCGACGAGCGCCACGGGCTGGATCCTGACCCGCGAGCAGGTCGAGCGCACGCTGTCCGCGCGCAAGGGCCGCCCTCTCTTCCTGATCGACCTCGCGGTCCCACGCGACCTCGACCCGGCGATTCACGAGCTCGACGGCTGCTACCTCTACGACATCGACGACCTCGAGGCGGTCGTCGCCGAGACACTTGTCGGCCGCCGCCGCGAGGCCGAGCGCGCCGAGGCGATCGTCGGCGAGGAAGCGGATCGCTTTGGCGCCTGGCAGGCGTCGCTCGACGTCGTGCCCGCCATCGCCTCGCTGCGCGCACGTGCCGAGGAGATCCGGGCCGCCGAGTTGCGTCGCGCGAAGCTCAACGACGCCGAGCGTCGCGCGGCAGAGTCCGTGACGGCGGCCGTGCTGAACAAGCTCCTGCATCTGCCGACAATTCGAATGAAGCAAGCCGCGGCGGCGGCCGACGGGGTGATTTATGCTGACGCGGTGCGTCACCTCTTCGGTCTCGAGGACGAGCGCTGAAGACGGCGAGCCTGATCGGGCGCCCGCTGCCGGTCCAGGCGCCGACGGCGTTCGTCCGCATCCGGCGCCGCAGGACCTGCGGCCAGCTGACGGCGACGCGAACGTGGTGCCGTGCTGATCCGCGTCGGCTCCCGCGGCAGTAGGCTCGCGCTCACGCAGGCGGAACTCGCCGCGCAGCGGCTGCGCGCGCCGGGAGTTGAGCTCGCGCTCGTCCCGATCACGACCGCCGGCGATCGCGACCGCAGCCGCCCGTTCGGCGAGATCGGAACGCGCGGCGTCTTCGTCAAGGAGCTCGAGGAAGCGTTGCTCGACCGACGTATCGACGTCGCCGTCCACTCGGCGAAGGACATGACCTCGACGGATACCGACGGCCTCACCGTCGGCGCCTACCTGGGGCGGGAGGACCCGCGCGACGCACTGTGCGGTGCCGAGGAGCTGCGGCCGAACATGCGGATCGGGACCGCTTCGATCCGGCGGCGAGCGCAGCTGCTCGCGCTCGAGCCGACGTTGTCGATCGAGCCGATGCGCGGGAACATCGACACGCGCCTGCGCAAGCGCGGCGAGCGCGGGCTCGATGCGATCGTGCTCGCCGCCTGCGGTCTCGACCGGCTTGGACTCGGCGGAGAGATCGGCTACCGCTTCGACCCGCAGGAGTTCGTGCCGGAAGCGGGGCAGGGCGCGCTCGCGCTCCAGGTTCGAGCCGGCGAGGAGGATCTCGTCGCAGCGAGCGACCACGGCGAGACACGGCGGCGGGTCGAGGCGGAGCGCGCCTGCGTCGCCGCCGTCGGCGGAGGTTGTCTCGCACCGGTCGCGGCGCATCACGACGGCCGGCGGTTGACGGCGCTCGTCGCTGCGGAGGACGGCAGCTGGATCGAGCGCCGCACGGGCGACGATCCTGTCGCGTTGGCTGCAGAGCTCATCGCTTCGGTTAGATGAAGGTGGTCGTTACGCGCCCGCGTGAGCAGGCGGAGCCGCTCGTCGCCGCCCTTCGAGAGCAGGGCTTCGAGCCGGTCGTGTTCCCGCTGATCGAGACCATTGCCATCGAGGATGGGCCGATCGAGGTGGAGGGCTACGACTGGATCGTCGTCACGAGCGCGAACGGAGCGGAGCAACTCGCGCGCCGACGACTCGGCCGCGTTCCACGAGTCGCCGCCGTCGGTCCGGCGACCGCAGCAATGCTCGCCGAGCACGGCCTGGCGGTGGACTTCGTCCCTCATGAGGCCGGTCAGGAGGGTCTCGTCGCCGAGCTTCCGCGACCCGTCGGCCGCGTGCTGTTCGTCGGCGCCGAGGGAGCAGGTGAGTCGTTGGCCTCGCAGCTCGACGCGGACGTTCGCGCCGTCTACCGCACCCGCGAGCTGCGACCGGACTCAGCCCCGTCCGGCGATCTTGTCCTGCTGGCCTCCGGCTCCGCAGCGCGTGCCTGGGCGAAGCTTCGCCTCGACATCCCGGCGATCTCGATTGGCCGGCAGACGACCGCCGTGGCCCGAGCCGAAGGCGTCGAGGTCGTGGGAGAAGCGCGAACACCGGACGTCCAGGGGCTCGTAGACTCCGCCGCGGCGTGGCGCGGTTCATTACGTTCCTGACGGACTTCGGCCTGCAGGACGATTTCGTCGGCACCTGCCACGGTGTGATGAAACGGATCGCGCCGGACGTCGAGATCATCGACATCACACACGGCATTGCGCCGCAAGCCGTGCTGCAGGGAGCGCTGACTCTGGCGAATACGCTCCCGTTCATGCCGGAGGGCGTTCACCTCGCTGTCGTCGATCCCGGTGTGGGCGGCGCGCGCCGGGCGCTTGCACTTCGCGACGGCGAGGGGCGCGTCCACGTGGGGCCCGACAACGGTTTGCTCATTCCGGCGGTCGAGAAGATGGGTGGAATCGCCGACGCATACGAGCTCACGAATCCCGAGTACGCGCTCGAATCGGTCTCGCGAACGTTCCACGGGCGAGACCTTTTTGCCCCCGCGGCCGCACATCTCGCCCTCGGCGTACCGCTCGCCGAGCTGGGACCTCCGATCGATCCGGACGCGCTGGCGCGTCTCGATCTCCCGCAGCCGGAGATCGGGGCGACGCGGATCCGCTGCACGGTTCTCTCGATCGACCGCTTCGGCAACGTGCAGCTCAACCTCGACCGCTCGCATCTCGAGCAGGTCGAGCTCGTGCCGGGCACGCGTATCGAGCTGCAGGTCGGCGCCGGGCGGTACTACGCCGTTGCCGCACGCACGTTCGCCGACGCCCGGCCCGGCGACATCATCCTTTACGAGGACGCGTACCGGAACGTCTCGATCGCGATCAGCGGTGGGAACGCCGCGGCGATGCTCGCGGTCGCCGAGGGACAGGACGTACGAATCCACCTCGACGCGCCGTGAATCGCCGAGAGCTGGGCCAGAAGTTCGCTCGTCTCGCCACGAATGCTGTCATGCGCAATCCACGCCTCTGGCGGTTCTTCCGCCCGCTGGTACGGCTGCAGTTCGACGCCATCGCGTCCGAGTGGGACGCGATACGGATGGAGGACTCGTTCGCCCCGTACGAGACCGCCCTGGCCGCGGTTGACCCCGCGCCTGCGCGCGCCCTCGACCTCGGCACCGGAACCGGCCACGGCGCCTTCACCATCGCACGGCGCTTTCTCGGCGCCGAGGTCGTCGGCGCCGACCTCTCCGACGCCATGCTGGTAGAGGCGCGGCGGAAGACGCCGGCCGCGTTCGCCGACCGCATTCGCTTCGAGCGCGCGGATGCGTCGGCGCTCCCGTACGCGGACGAGTCCTTCGATCTCGTCGCGCACGCGAACATGATCCCGTTCGTCGACGAGCTGGCGCGTGTGCTCGCGCCGGGCGGACAGGCGCTCTTCGCCTTCTCGTCGGGCCCGACGACGCCCATCTACGTTCCGTCGCAACGCTTGCGCGAGGAACTGGAGAAGCGTGGATTCACGGACTTTGCGGACTTCACCGCGGCACGTGGAACAGCCCTGCTTGCCCGGAAGCCGGACCGCATCTAAAGTTCGGTACACAAGGTCGTTCGCGGCGCGGTAGCACCGGCCCGGACGGCCTTCTTTTGCGTGGGAGAACCCATGGTTCCCCCACGGGCCCCTCCTTCTGGGCGTCGGCAAGGCGGAGGTCCGCCTAACGCCGCTTCGCGCGCGTTAGGCTCCGGCTTAGGTGGTCGCGGTGGTCGGGTTGCGCGCGTTAGTTGCGCTCGAGCACGACGTCGAAGCCGCGGGCTCGCGCCTGGGCGACGAACGCTTCCGCTTCGTGCTGATCCTCGAAGCCCGTCAGGTAGACCTCGAAACCCCCGCACGCGTCGTTTCGCAGCTTGAGGCCGGGGAAGCCGGCCGCGGCGGCGCGGCTGACGATCGCATTGGCGGCCGCCCGGTCGCGGCCGTGGCCGAAGACCGCCTCGAGGCGCCCGATCTCCTTCCCCTTGATGCACTCGAGGGTGACCGGGAAACCCTCCTTGCGCGCTTCGGACTGGAGGTCGACGCCGACGTCGAAGGTCTCGATCCCGCGGAGGACGATGCGGAACCCGGTCGGGCAGTCGTTGACGATGAACGCGTTGACGAACCCTCTCGTCACGACCTGGTTTCGGTACGTAATCGCCTGCTGGTGCGTTGTCCGCCGGCCGAAGACGGCCTCGAGTCCGCTCTGGAACTCCACGCGTCCGCAAACCTGCTGCGCACGCTCGAAGCTGGGCTTCGACTTCGAATGCCCGAGCGACGGAACGAAAACGGCGACGCTGGCGGCCACCGCGGCCAGCGCCAAGAGACGAGCGGCCCTCACGGCGCACAGTCCTACCAGACCCCGAAGCGGGCGGTCGCAGTCTTAACGAATCCTTTAGAACGATCTCCAAGGCCCCACGCCCTACCGATGCCGGCTTGGCGGCGTCGGCACTCGACGGCGTCCTCTTCATCGACGAGGCCTCTTCGCTCGCGCACGGTGACGAGTCAGGCGGAGGCGGCCGCTGATCCTCCATTTGGGGGTGCCGCGGACCGCGCGGAACACCGATCTCGGTGCCGATGCCGCCGCGTCTGCCTCTCGTGCTTCTTACCGTTGCCGCGGTCCTCGCGGGCTGCGGCTCCAGTCACTCGACGAAGGTCTCGGCGAAGCAGATCGAGCGGATGCTGGAGCAAGGAGGGAAAGTTGACGTCACCTGCACGGACGGCTCGAATGGTTGGGACTACACATGTCACTCGGGTGGCCGGAAGATGGGCGTGGACGTCGGACGGCGTGCCCCGATCGAGGTGAGCGGCTGGGTGCGGCTGGACGAGCCGCTGGCGGTGGGCCCGGGCGGAGAAGGTGTAGCGGTGCACGCCCGTTTCATCGAAGAGGCGAGCGCGGTCTGCACGAACGTCGCGTCGCAGATCAAACGTCTGCCTCGGCCGGTCAGCCGGATCGACGCCGTCAGCCGGCTGGATCAGGTGCTCGATCTCCGGCGGCAGGAGCTGGTCCAGTTGGAAGCAATCAAGCCTCCCCTCGTGCTCACGCCCGAGTACGTCTCGATGCTCGGTGCTCTCGGTCAGATCGCCGACGATGAGCGCCAGCTGCGCGACGCCCTCGCGACCCGGGTCCAAGCCTCACGGCGCGCCGCGGAGGCGAGCCGTCGCCGCGACGCCGTGCAGGCGAAGCAGTCCGCGCTCCGGCTCGGTCTCCCGGCGTGCGCGAATCCGGCGATCCCGCTGCGTGGACTCGTCGGCGCGCACTAGATCGGGCAGCCCAGCCGGGGTCCCGCCTTTCCGGCGCGGTATGCGCTCTGACGACCTAGCCTCTGGCCGTACTTGCCAAAGCGGTATGGATAGAAGTGGCGAGGGCCGGAATCGAACCGGCGACACCACGGTTTTCAGCCGTGTGCTCTACCGACTGAGCTACCTCGCCCCGCGGGGCGCAGTGTAGCTAGGGCGAGGTTTCGACTCGTGTCGCGGCGAGCCGATCGACGAGGACGTCCACGAACTCGTCCTTGACGAGGACCGCGTCCGCGCCTGCTTCCGCCACGGCTCGGTGGAGTGCAGGCTGCTCGTCGCCCGTGAGCGCGATCACGCACATGTTCGGATGGTCGCGTCGAAGCCGAGCGACGGCAGTGACGCCGTCGAGTCGCGGCATGTGCAGGTCGATCACGACGGCGTCGGGGGAGAGCTCGTCGGCGAGCTCGATCGCTGCGAGGCCGTCGCCCGCCGTTCCGACGACGGCCAGCTCGGGCTGGCGCTCGATCAGGGGGGAGAGGGCGTCGAGGAACGGTTCGTCGTCGTCAGCGAGCAGCACTCTGATCTTGTCTGCCGCCTGAGCGTTCCCCATTCACCGGGAAGTTAGCCTTGCTCCGGTGGCTCCGCAACACATCGGCCGCAAAGTCGCAGTTATCGGCGCGGCACTCGATCTCGGTGCCGGGCGTCGCGGCGTTGACATGGGTCCATCAGCGATCCGATATGCGGGGCTGGCAGCCAAGATCTCCGGCCTCGGGCACGAGGTCGTGGATCTGGGAAACGTCCCGACGGCGGTTGCCGAGGCAACTGCGGTCGGCGATGAGCACGCGCGGTTTCTCCCACAGATCAAGGCCACGTGTGAACGGATTGCGCGGCTCGTCGCCGAGGCGGCCCGAGGCGGATTCCTGCCCGTCGTCCTTGGCGGGGACCACTCCGTGGGTCTCGGGACACTTGCGGGCTTGCACGAGGTGAACGGGCTCGGCGGTGCGATCTGGATCGACGCGCACGGCGACCTCAACAGCCCCGAGACCAGCCCGAGCGGCAACGTGCACGGGATGGTGCTCGCGGCGGCGCTCGGTCTGGCGGGCGAACGATTTCGGGATGACGGTTGGGGTCTTCCGGCGCTCGCCCCCGGGCGTGTGGCGCTCGTCGGGGTGCGCGCGCTCGACGAGGGGGAACGGGCGGTGCTGCGCGATCTCGACGCCCGCGTCTTCACCATGAGCGACGTCGACCGGCTGGGCGTGGAGCGTGCGGTCCGCGACGCGCTTACGCACGTCGCGGGTCCGGGCTTCGTGCACGTCAGCCTCGACATGGACGCGCTCGATCCGGACGTCGCGCCCGGTGTCGGCACGCCCGTCCGCGGTGGTTTGTCCTATCGCGAAGCGCACCTCGCGCTCGAGCTCGTCGCAGAGTCAGGTCTCGCGTCGTCGCTCGACGTCGTCGAGGTGAACCCGATCCTGGATCGCGAGAACCAGACCGGCAAGCTCGCGGTCGAGCTCGTTGCGAGCGCATTGGGGGCGCGCATCCTCTAAGCCAAGGCACCGCTTACGGTGCCGTCCGTCTGAAATCGCCGTCCGAGCCGCTCGAACCTCTACGACCCGGTCGCGAGGAACCGATCGACCGCTTCGGCTGTCTCCGCGTAGGCGTCCCAGTAGACGATGTGCCCACCGCGCACCTTCGCGAGCTCGAGCAGATCGCCGAGCGCCGCCCGATACGCCTCGATCTGCTCCTCGCGCACGAGGCCGAAGTCGCTCGAGTGGAGGAGAAGCGTCTGCGCGCGCAACTTCTCCGGCGGCGGCGGCGGCGTGCACAGCTCTCCGTAGAGCGATACGACGGCCGCCTGGCAGTAGCGGAAGCGGAAGCAGCCGTCCGCCGACCGGACGAGATGCTCGGCCATCTCCTCCTCGAGCAGCTCGCGCGGCGCCAGTGAGCCGCTTTCGAGCCGCGCAGTGATCGCCTCGTCAGGTGACTCGAAGGTAAGCTCGGCTCGCTCGCGCTCTGCGAAGTCGTAGCCGACGTGCGGCAGGAGCTGGATGGCGGGATCGAGCAACACCGCCCGGTGGATGCGGTCAGGTGCCAGCGTGGCGATCTCGAGCACGAGCCTGCCGCCGAGCGAGTGCCCGATCCAGTCGGCGCGCCGCACGCCGGCCGCGTCGAGCGTCTCCAGCACGTCGTGAGCGAGCGTCGCGATCGTCCAGGGCGGCTCCCAGTCCGAGTAACCGTGGCCACGGAGGTCGGGGGAGAGGACGCGGAAGCGCGGGGCGAGCCGGTCTTCGGCGAGACGCCTGAAGCGGCGGCCGTGGGCATTCACGCCGTGGAGACAGACGACGGCGGGCGACCCCGAGTCGCCCCATTCGTGGACGTGGAGCTCCATTTTACGAGACTGCGCTCAGCAGTGGCGGCAGAAGGTCGCGCCAATCGCCGACGAGGCCGAGATCGGCGGCGGCGAGCATCGGAGCCTGCCGGTCGGCATTGATCGCTGCGATCACGTTCGCCTTCACGAAGCCGGTCAGCTGCTCGAAGTCTCCCTGCACTCCCACGGCGATCAGCAGCCGCGGCGCAACCGGCCGTCCGTAGAGGCCCAGCTGTCGGCTTCGCGGTAGGAGCCCCCGTTCGCAGACCTCGCGCGTTCCGCCCAACGCGACGCCGGCCGGAAGGTCCGGCAACTTCGCCACATCCGGACCTACGCACACGACGACGTCGGCCTCGTCGAGATCCCACGCCGGGACTACCTTCAGGTCGAGGAGCCGGGCTCTCGGCTCCGGCAACTCGCCGACCTCGATGCGTTCGACCTTCGGGCCGACATCCTGTGGCTGGAGTGGGTCGAACATGCGCGGGCGAACGGTCGCGAGCTGCGGCGACGTCCTTCCCATGATCACGGAGACGATGTTGCCGCCGTAGGCCGGCTTGTTCTGGAGCAACCGTCCTCCGCGAGCGATGTCGAGCCCGACGCAGTCGCCTGTCATGCCGAGCTCCAACTCGCCGGCGACGCGAGGGCCGAGATCGCGGCCCATCGACGTCGCGGGGAAGAGCAGGACGTGCGGCCGCGCTCGCTCGACGACGGACCGCAACGCGTGACTCCACACCTCTGGGTGATACGAGGCGAAGCGCTCGTCTTCGACGACGACGACGCGGTCGGCGCCATGCCGCGCCGCTTCGCGTGTAGCCGAGTCGACGTCGCTTCCGAGGACGAGCGCGATGTTCTCGCCGCCGAGCTTGCCGGCGAGCGCGCGGCCCTTTCCGATCAGCTCGAGCGAAACACGCGCCGGGTGGCCGTCGAGCTGCTCGACGAACGTCCAGCAGTCGTAGCTCTTGCCCGGCTTCTCGCCGATGTGTGCCGGCTTGTCCCACGAAGACGCTTCGACACGTCGCTCCTCGAGCAGGGCGCGAACGCTTCCGGTCGCGTCCTCGACGGACTCCAGGATCTCGCCGCGACGTTCCGGCGTGACGTCCCGCACCGCGAGCACCCGAGTGGGCGAGCCGGGCTGACCGAAGCGCTTGTCGCTCTCGCGCAGGTCGTCGACCAGGTCCGCTGCCGTCCAGACGTCGATCCGGCCTTCGCCTGCGCCGTCCGCGTCGCGGGCGTAGGCGAGCGAAACGACAGCCGGGCTCTCGACCTCGTACGTCTCGAAGCCGCGGTCGGTCTCGCGCGTGGCGCGAATGTGTCGGCCGACGAGCTCGGTCTCGACGACACTCGTCAGGTGCGGCCAGCCGAGGAACGCGGCGGTCTCGGGCGGGACCTGCCACGTCTCGGAGTCGGTCGTCTTACGGCCGCAGAGGACGAGGTCGACGCCGCCTTCCTTCTCGATCGCCATGGCGAGCGTCCGGGACGTGCCGAGGGTGTCTGCGACGGCGAAAACTCGGTCCGAGAGATGGATGCAGCGGTCGGCGCCGAGGGCGAGGCAGGTTCGCAGCGCGTCCTCGGCCTGCGGCGGGCCCATCGTCATCGCGATCACCTCGGCCCCGGTTCGTTCCTTCTGTGCGGCTGCGTGAGCTACGGCGGCTGCGTCGAACGGGTTGAGCAGGAGCGGGACGCCCTCTCGCCTCAGCTGCTTCGTCTCCTGGTCGAACTCGATCGCGTCGGCACGCGGAACTTGCTTGACGAGGCAGACGATCTTCACCTATGGGAGCCTAACGAGGCGTGCTCGCTGTCCTGTACGACATCCACGGCAACCTCGTTGCGCTCGACGAGGTCCTGACGGATGCGGAGTGCGCGGGTGCCGACAGTTATCTCCTCGGAGGTGACTTCGCGTCATGGTCGCCCTGGCCGCGCGAGACGATCGAGCGTCTGCGCGCCCTGCCGAACACGTGGTGGGTTCGCGGCAACGGGGAGAAGTGGCTGCGCGACCCGCCCCTCGAGCGGCCGGAGGTTCTCGAGGCTCTGAGGGAGCGCGACTCGGGGCTCGGCACGGACGAGGGCTGGCTCTTCTCCCTGCAGACAGAGGTGGAGCTCGCCGGCGTCCTCTACGTGCACGGCTCGCCGCTGTCCTGTGTCGAGAGCTTCCCGGCCGAGCCCGGCGAGAAGGACGAATGGATGCTCAACGGTGTCCGGGACAAGACCGTCGTCTTCGGCCATAGCCATCTGCAGTTCCGTCGCGTTGGTCCGCACGGGACGACGCTCATCAATCCCGGCAGCGTCGGCATGCCCCTCGACGGCGACGTGCGTGCTGCGTATGCGCTACGGCACGACGACGGCGGGTTCGAGTTCCGCCGCGTGGAGTTCGACACGGAGCGCGTGGCGCAGGCCTGGGAAAATCTCGGCGGCACGTTCGGAAAGTTCGCGGCCGAACGAACCCGCCGCGGCTCCGATTAGGGAAGGAGCTGAATCGTCTCCCCCTCGAGACGCGCGCCGCTCTGGATCAGGCTGCGACCACACGGGCGGCAGTAGATGAAAACTCGGTAGCGACCGGGGCGAATCCGCGGGATCCGAAACGCGAAGTGATGTCTCGCGTACTGGCCGTACCGACCCGGGATCCTTCCCAGGAAGACGAACGGCGCGCCAGGTGCTCTCTTCGAGGTTGGCTCACAGATCGCCTTGTCGTCGTGGCACGCGTAGCGTCGAGGAGCGAGCGCTGACGGCACGATGTAGACCGGGAAGCCGGAGCCGTTGCTCCACCCACGCAGAGTCCCGCCGACGTGGACGACGGTCGTCGACAACCGGATGCCGATGTCACCGCGTGCCGTCGAGGTGCCGACGAGCGCCACAACAGCTGCGAATCCTGAGACCGCGAGTCGCCTGAACATGCCCTTCCTACGGGCCCGGCTGGTCACGGAGTCCATCGGCGATCAAAGACGTGTCACCGCGAGTCACGTCTGGGTGTCAGACACCGTCACGGAAGTGTGACGAACCTTCCACAGGTCATGGAGCGAAGCGCGCCTCGTCGCTGGAGGGACACGTAGCTCTGCGCCAGGCCCCGGTGTCAGACACCGTGCCGGAGGTGTGACGCCTACTCGGGCGATTCCTCGCCGGCGCCGGAGGGCTCGTAGTAGGTCGTGCCCTTGAACTCGTCCGGCAAGTGGTCGACGTCGAATCCTTCGGGGTCTGAGTGGGGGTACACATACCCCTCGCCGTGGCCGAGCTGACGGCCGTACCAGCTGGCATCTCGCAGCGCCTTCGGCGGGCGGATGTTGCCGCGTTGCTGCACGTCCCTCGTCGCCCGCTTCAGCGCCTCGTAGCTTGCGTTCGACTTCGGAGCGCGCGCTAGGTAGATCGCCGCCTGCGCCAGGTTGAGCCGGGCCTCCGGCAGGCCCACGTGCTCGACGGCCTGCGCTGCCGCGACCGCGACGAGCAGTGCGCGCGGGTCGGCGTTGCCGATGTCCTCGGAGGCCAGGACGATCATGCGCCGCGCGATGTAGCGCGCGTCCTCACCGCTCTCCAGCATCGCCGCGAGGTAGTACACGCTCGCATCCGGATCGGAGCCGCGCATCGATTTGATGAACGCCGAGATGAAGTCGTAATGGGCGTCGGCGGCCTTGTCGTACACGAGCGGTCGCTTGCGGGCGGCATCCTCGACGTGGCCCTCGCCGAGCGACTCGCCCGCGGCCTGCGCAGTCTGCCACGCGAGCTCGAGGATGTTGTGGACGGAGCGCGCATCTCCACCGGCACGCACTGCGATCAAGTGGATGAGCTCCTCCGGAACGTCCGCCCCGAGCTCGGCCGCTCCGCGTCGCGCCACCGTCTCCAGCTCCTCGACCGACAGCGGCTCGAGCTCGTAGACCTGCGTTCGCGAGAGGAGCGCCGAGTTGACTTCGAAGTACGGGTTCTCCGTCGTCGCTCCGATGAGCGTGATCACGCCCTCCTCGACACCCGGCAGCAACGCATCCTGCTGCGCCTTGTTGAAGCGGTGGATCTCGTCGAGGAACAGGATCGTGCGCTGCCCGGTCGCGCCGAGCCGCTCGCGCGCGCGCGCGAGAACTTCGCGTACCTGGGCGACCGTTGCGGAGACTGCCGAAAGCTCCTCGAACGCCGCACCGGTCGCATGCGCGACAATCCGCGCCAGCGTTGTCTTCCCACTGCCCGGCGGGCCGTAGAAGATCGCCGACGCAACACGGTCCTCCTCGATCGCGAGCCGGAGCGCGGAGCCCTCGCCGAGGACATGTCGCTGACCCACGAAGTCGTCGAGCGTCCGCGGCCGCATCCGCAACGCGAGGGGTGCGACCTCGGGCAGGCGCTGCTCGGCTGCGTCGGAGAAGAGGTCGCTCATTGCAGGGGAAGTATGCTCCGCAGGCCCCGTGGCAACCGAGACACACGAGGATTTCTCGGAGCCGATCCTGCCCGGAAAGGGCGCGTCGGATTACGAGCGCTACCTCCGCACCGACGACCTGCTCGCCCTGCAGAAGACGCCGGAGGAGCAGGTTCACGCGGATGAGCTGCTCTTTCAGACCGTTCACCAGTCGTCGGAGCTCTGGCTGAAGCTCGGCACCTCGGAGGTCGCCCGCGCGACCGCGCACGTGCGCGTCGGCGAGCTCGGCGCCGCGTTGCGGCTGCTGCGGCGAGCGTCGCTGTGTCTGCAATTCATCACGCGGCAGCTGGACATGCTCGAGCAGATGTCGCCGTGGGAGTACCAGACGATCAGGCGCGTCCTCGGCCACGGCAGCGGCTTCGACTCACCCGGCTTCCGGGAGGTCCGGCGCGTGACGCCGCCGCTCGGCGAGGCGTTCGACGCCGCCGTCGCGGGCGCCGGGCTCGACCTCGTCGAGCTCTACGTCCAGGGACGCGAGCAGGAGGAGCTCTACCAGCTCGCGGAGGCGCTGATCGAGTGGGACGAGCGCATAACCATGTGGCGCATCCGCCACTACAAGGTCGTCGCGCGCGTCATCGGCGACCAGGTCGTGGGGACACAGGGGACGCCCGTAGAGGTGCTCGGGAAGATGATCCACCACAACTTCTTCCCGTCACTCTGGCGGGCGCGGAATCAGCTGACAGCTCGGGCGAAGGAGGAGGAGGAGGAGGCCAAATCCGACGTGCCCGGGCACGGCCTCTGATGGCGACCGTCACGCCGCGCGCCGAGGTCACCGAGCTCCTCCAGGAGCTCATTCGCGTCGACACCACGAATCCGCCGGGCAACGAGACGGCCGCGGCCGAGCTCCTCCGCGCCTACCTCGAGCAAAACGGCGTCGTCTGCGAGCTCTACGCGAAGGTGCCTGACCGAGCCAACCTCGTCGCGCGCATCCCCGGCCGCGGCGACGGGCCGACCCTGCTCCTGCTCTCGCACACCGATGTCGTCCTCGCCGACCCGGCCGAATGGGCGGCCGATCCTTTCGGAGGGGAGGTGCGGGACGGGGAGGTCTGGGGTCGCGGCGCGCTCGACATGAAGGGTCAGGTCGCGGCAAGCGCCGTGGCGATCGCCTCGCTCGCGCGGGACGGCTTCGAGCCGGCGGGCGACCTCATCTTCGCGGCCACCGCCGACGAGGAGGTGGGAGCCGGATTCGGCGCGCAATGGTTGTGCGAAGCACACCCGGACGCCGTGCGCTGCGACTTCTGCATCAACGAAGGCTCGGGCGACCGGCTCGAGCTGGCCGGGAAGCCGTTCTACCTCTGCTCGGTCGCGGAGAAGCTGAGCGCCCCCTTCCGCCTGCGGGTACGGGGCCGCAGCGGCCACGCGTCGATGCCGGGGATCGCGGACAACGCACTCGTCAAGGCTGCGCGCTTGATCACCGCTCTCGGGGAGTACGCGCTCGAGCGCCGGCTGACGCCGGAGGTGGAGGCTCTGCTCGAGACGGTTGCCGGTGAGCGGCCGATCTCGCCGGACCAGGCGCTCGAGCGCGCCCGTGCGATCGG
>WNGA01021697.1_pt1 | contig 14576 bp, 15 predicted proteins | sample 5400061 | NCBI WGS metagenome assembly WNGA01 (sample SAMN13153366, study PRJNA577476) | soil metagenome | isolation source: 100 cm soil or saprolite under grassland replicate 2 | place: USA:California | collected 2016-06-15
CTCTTTGAAGCGCGCCTCCCCCAGTTCTGGGGGGAAGACATCACGGCCTGCGCCTCCGATTCCCGACACTTCCGGGCGTGGGATCAAAATTTACTGACGGAATGGCATGCGCGCTATGGCAAACCCGGCATTATGATCTATTGGCATGTCGACCGCAAAGCCGCGTGTATCTATTCGCAGTTGAAGACGTGCGCGTCCTCTGAAGTCGCGGCCATGATCGAAGGCGTGTTGCGTCACTGTACGACCATGGAAGTGGACCGGCAGTATGTGGATAGTCATGGACAAAGCGCCGTGGCGTTTGCGTTCTGCCATTTGTTAGGCTTCCAGCTCTTGCCCCGCCTGAAAGCGATCCACAAGCAACGGCTCTACCGGCCCGAAGCGGGGCGCCCGGAGGCCTATCCCAACCTCCAGCCGGTCCTCCGGCGCCCCATCAACTGGAACCTGATCGCGCCCGAGTATGACAATATGATCAAATATAGCACCGCGTTACGGCTCGGCACCGCCGAGACCGACGCGATTCTGCGTCGCTTTACGCGGCACAATGTCCAGCACCCCACCTATACCGCCCTGTTGGAACTGGGCAAAGCGCGCCGGACCATCTTTCTCTGCCGCTCTCTCCGACTCCGCGAACTCCGCCGCGAGATTCACGAAGGTCTCAATGTTGTGGAGAATTGGAACAGCGCCAATGATTTCATCCTCTTTGGCAAAGGCGGGGATATCGCCACGAATCGGCGGGAAGACCAAGAATTGGCGGTCCTCACCCTGCATCTCCTCCAAAACGCACTGGTCTACATTAATACCCTGATGCTCCAACGGGTCCTCGGGGAGGCGGCTTGGGCCACGCGGTTGGCGGTGGAGGATCTCCGCGCGTTGACTCCACTGCTCTATGGCCATGTGAGTCCGTATGGCCACTTCCTCTTAGATATGCAGACCCGGCTCGACATCGAGCCGTTGCTGGCCCTTGGAGACCCAGGCGAGATGGCGTCTATGGCCCCAGAGCGCTCTACGGCTCGGCCCACGCGCTCGCGTCGCCGTGCAAACGCGCGGCAACTCGCGTTGTTCTAGCGAGATGACGTCCGGGTCTCCGGTGAGTTTGCGGCTGGTGACACGAGTGTTGGGTTAGGGCCATGTTGGGCGCCGCGATTATCCATCCGGACTGGCGTGAAGTGATTCCGTTGATGCCCGAACCGATTGTGCAGCAAGATGGCACGGACAAAAATGCTTGTGAACGGAATGCCGCCAAACGCTTCCTGGTCAAGCTGCGCCAGGACCACCCGCATCTCACGTTCATCGTCACCGAAGACAGTCTCAGTTCCAACGCTCCCCACATCGAGACGCTGCATGATCACGGTTGCCACTATATTCTCGGGGTCAAAGAAGGCGATCATGCCTATCTCTTCAAACAGGTGCAGGCCGCTGAGGAAGCCGGGCGCCTGACCGATTATGAGCGGCATGACCGTGCCGCGGGGGTGGTGCATCGGTTTCGCTTTGTGAACGACGTGCCGCTCAATGCCTCGAGAGCGGACGTGCGGGTCAATTTCATGGAGTATTGGGAGATCGGCCAGGACACGGTCCAACACTTCAGCTGGGTGACGAACTTGCGGGTGAGTAAGCGTAACGTCTATACGCTCATGCGCGGTGGCCGGGCGCGGTGGAAGATTGAAAATGAGACGTTCAATACGCTGAAAAACCAGGGCTATAACTTTGAGCACAACTACGGCCATGGCGAGCAGAACCTGTCCGTGGTGTTTGCCACGATCATGATGCTCGCGTTTTTGGTAGACCAAACCCAACAGCTTTGCTGTGCCTTATTCCGAGCGGTCTGGGCCAAACTGGGGAGCAAGCGCCTATTGTGGGAGCGCATGCGGGCGTTGTTCTATGACTACCGCCTCGAGTCCATGCGAGAGTTGTTTGAAGCCCTGTTGTACGGTTACGAGAAGCATCGCCCCATCTTAATCACGGATTCTTCTTAAATCCCACCTGTTTCCCTGACGTCTCTGTTGGTGAACCCGACGCCCCCCACTCGTCACAGGCGTCGTCTGCTCAGATCACGACATGTTCCTGTTTTCAACCTGACATCGTGCCCATTTGGATCACCATTCGACTGGTGTCAAGACAAAATGGATGATCAAACCGCTCACAGATCATGCCATTGACATCAAAGGAAGAGGTTGTAAGGCTATGAGCGGGAGTTGCTGCATAACATTCCACCTCCATTTGCTCATGTCAACTGTCACCTACCCTTTTGACCACTACAGAGTTTGTAAAATACTAACATAATTATTTAGGCTGTAAGAGACTAACACCATTGGTTAGCAGCAGGCTTTGAAGCAGGGCTTGGCCGGCGTGTGACCGCAAGGGAACCGGAGACCAGGCATCGCCGGAGGCGTAAGGAGGGCTGCCAAGGTGACGCGCTTCATCGTCAAAGCGGCGACAGGTGCCGGCACTTGCTGACTTGATGCCATCACGATTATAGTGTCTGCGTCGCCTAAGCATGATGCGTCAGCCCTATGATTCCGCTACCCCATTTCTCGGAGCACCTGCATGCGAGGACCCAGGCCGTTTCGCCTTTTTCTCATGATCATCCTGGCGCTCACGCCCCTGGCCCAGTCCTTCTGGTTTGTCCAGGCGTGGCATGTGATCGACGCGGTAGCTTGGCCGGGGCCGCGCACCCTGTTGCAGGGTCTGTGGATCGGGGCCGCGCTCGTCGTGCTGGCTGCGGCCCTCGACATGCTGCGAGTCCGTATCCTCCCTCGTCGGGCGTTCGGGCCGTGGAGGCGAGCGGTTGTCCGACTCTGGCTCATTGCGTCATGTCTTAGTTTTCTCGCACTGACTGCAGTGGGGAGCCTCGAATGGTTCTCGCGGCCCGCCATGGCGGGCCTGCCGGTGGCGCAGTGGGTGCGTGTCGAGCCGGCTCGAGACACCGTCTTCCGCTACGCTGCCTGGCTGGCGGGTGGTTTGCCCTTCCTGGCAGCGGTGTATGGCGCCACAGTGGGACGGCTCCGGTATCGCCTCGTCACCGTCGAGGTGCCGATCACGGATTTACCTCCACATCTGGATAGACCTACTGTATGCCCCTCTAGCGATTCCGCTAGTGTACTGTCATATCAATAGGTTCCAACGATCACCCAGTGTGGCAAGGCCATTGCCAGGAGGCGAAAAAGAGGAGAGGCGGGCGGGCATCGCATCACGAGGCATGGTGAAGCGATTGGATCGTTTCTCCTCACGTGTGTGACCACGGGGTTGTCCCTCATCGCGGTGTGGTGCCTGAGCGGTGCAACGCCTCGGAGGCAGCCGTGGACACCTGCTGTGATGCTACCGCATGGGCGCGACGGGCTGAGCGCGCGGCGGATGGCGGTGTTGTATACGTTCTGCGAGCCCTCTACGGGTCGCCAATAGCACCGCGAATTCATGCGCAGCGCGTTGCTCGATTTGACCCCTATCATACCCGCAACTGCTTGCCACCAAAGAAATTATGTCAAGACATACAGTAGGTTTAAGTGGGATAAATTCATATCACTTGGTTCCACGATAACAGCTAGGAATGCTGGAAACGCGGCTCCTTGGATTTGTGGTTCTGTTCATCAAGTCGATCCACATCGGGTTGGAGGCGCCTCCGGTCGGGGGCGCTACTCTCGGACGGTGGATTAAATTCCTATCCTTTTTGTGCTCGTTGAGCAGTAGCAACCTCGACACGGACAGGCAGTATTCGCTCGGTGAAAACTGTCCCCGGTGTTAGGGATCTGACAATCACATTTGCCTCATATGTAATGCCTGAAATGCCTTTAAGTTCGGCCTCGCGAAGCTCCGCCCCTAGATCGGCAGAATGCATAGATAGCGTGATCGGGTATGGTGTTGTCCCGGCGCTCGGCTCGACTGACAGCCACGGGACATCCGTCGACGCCTCCCACTCTAACTGACCTGTCCCGGAGATGGGATCCAGGTTGATCACATCTACAGTATGCCGCACGACTTCTTGAGTCTCCGCCCTTACCTCCATAACCAAATGGGTTTTACTAAGCCCCAGGACAGGCCGAACCGCGCCCGGATATTCCAGGTTGCCAGCCCGGTCTTCGGAATACGCCATTACGATCTTGGCATCAGGCGGAAGTGTGAATGGCTCAGTGTAGATAGAACGGCTCATTCCATCGGTCGTGTAGTAGGTGCGCAGGACACCCGCCCCGCCGGGGTTATCAGTTGCGGAGAGGGTAACGACATTATCTTTGATATCGATCTGCGTCGTTGGTGGCACCACGTCATCACTGGCCTGTGGACTCAGGATCACAGGTTGGATCCGCTCGATTTCGCCATTCCCCTCACGGTCGAGGGCAAGAATAAGCATGGCCGACTGGTTAGCCGTGTCATACACCAACCGCGCTTGGCCTCGCTCGGTCATAGGAACCCCCTGGAAGAAGAAGGTGTCGAATTTGCTTACAGAATTGTATAGGCTCAACGAGACATGCATGCTATTGGGGGTTTGTGCGATGAGCGTGAAGGTGTAAATGCCCGGTTGGTTCAGGAACACGGAACTGAAGACCTGTCCGGGGCTGTAGCTCGCTCCGGGGATCTGATTCTCCACCAAGGTAGGAAACTCCGGATCTCGACCGTGGCCAATGCGGCGACCTTCCTGGTCCTCAACTATGACTTGCACCAAACCTCTCACCTGTAACAGCCAGCGGTCTGGGACGGAGGAGCCATTGGTGGATATTCGGGAAGAGACGGGATCTGACAATTGACTCGGCTTTATCAGGTCGTGTACCTCTAGCCTGCGGCTCATTCGACAACCTGAAAAACCGGGTAAAATACGAGACTTTAGCATCACTGCCGGGATTTATCCTGCCTTCGTAGAGTGAAGGGTAGTTCGCGTTTCTTGGCGATCTTGTTTGCGGGCATCACGAAGCATATCGAGAGCGATGCGGGCGGTGAGGTGTTCCTGGGTTCGCACGCGGTAGACCGTTTTCTGCATCTTGCGGTATCGGCGATTGCTGCGCTCCACCGGAGAATCGTCCAGGAAGGTCAACGCTTTCTCCAGGTTGGCCGACAAGAGCTTCTGCAAGGTGCGGCGGACCTGCCGGAAGCGACGGACCCGTTGACGGAGCCGGGCCAATTTGGCCAACGCGGTGTCGGTGCGGCAGCGGCGATCGAACAACCGAGAGACCTCGTCCATGATGGCCCGCAAGGAACGCAGTGGGGGCAGTCCCTGCGTGATCCGTTGCAGCGTGTGCCGTTCGGCAGCCGTGAGATGGTGCTGCACGAAGAGAGAGCGATGATCAAACAAGGCGCGGACCTTCTGGTGCACCCGTTGCCGCTGCCGAGCAGCCCGCTTAGCTGGACGGGTGCTGGGGCGTCCCCGCGGCAAGGACGGCTGTTGCACCGCCAGCCGCTTACGCTCCTGAGCGACGGCCCGCAGCATGGCCTTTGTCAATGCCTTGATCACAGGGAACGCGCAGAGTTGATGCGGCACCGCCCCAAAGACTTGGGCAATCGGCTCCGGATACAGGGGCGACGCGTCGGTGGTGATCGCCCGGACCCGCCTGCCGCCGCCTCCTGGCAGCTCAGGGACAACGGGCCGACCTACTGGGCCGTTCTCCCCCCATCAATCACCATCTCCGACCCGGTCATGAAGGATGACTCATCGGAGGCCAGGTAGAGGACCCCATAGGCGATTTCTTCCGGGGCTGCCCGTCTACCCATGGGGGTGCGTCCCTGACGCGCCGGGTCGTCAGGCGCATCGCGGACCATGGGGGTGTCCACACCACCCGGATGTACGGAGTTGCACCGGATATTGTCCTTGACATGTTCAAGAGCCGTCGCTTTGGTCAAGAGGCGCACCGCGCCCTTGGTCGCAATGTACGCCGCCAGCCCAGGACTGCCCCGCAGACCGGCCGTGGACGAGATATTCACAATGGAGCCACCGCCAGCCCGCCGCAGCGCAGGAATGGCATGTTTGGTCCCCAGAAACACTCCCTTCGCGTTGACCGCCATGAGGTGATCCCACTCCGCCTCGCTGGTCTCCTCCAGACGCTTCCAGAGCACAATACCGGCGTTATTCACCAGGATATCCAGCTTGCCATAGCGGTTGGTCGCCGTGCCCACCGCCTCGACCCAATCGGCGTCGCTGGTCACATCCAGATGTATGTATGTCGCTTCGCCGCCTGCGGCGCGTATTTCGGCCTCGACCTGGTGCCCCTCGGCATCCCGGATGTCGCCCAACACCACTTTCGCGCCTTCGCGTGCAAACAGTTTCGCCTCTGTCGCGCCCTGGCCCCGGGCCCCGCCGCTGATCAGGGCCACCTTCCCATCGAGTCGTCCCATGTGTGTCTCCTTGTCCTGGTGGTGCCTACCCCTACCCTCCTGGCGAGCCGATGGTCCTCCAGCCACATGGCCAGCTCCTGCCAGAGCCATCGGCAGTCTCCCCAAACGATGGTCTTCCACCATCCGTGGGTGGCTTCATGGTGTGCCAGAGTGTATCCTACGCAGAAGCATAGACGACTTGCAAGACTGTTGCGTACCCGCCGGGACGCCGAGGACGCCGAGGTCATGAGGTCATAGGCCTGGGAGGTGGTGTAGACTGGTCGTTCCCATGACCGGAGCCGGGTGATTGGTAGAGGAAACGAAAGAGGTGGGTGATGCGTATAAAGATAGAGCCCAAGGCGTTCTTTATGTATGCGGTGTTTCTCGCCTTCAGCAAGGAGCACCCGCACCCGGAGGACGAAGCCATCAAGGCTTACCTCGACGCGCATGAGCTGATCCCCAAGGCTCAGGGCACCGACACGTTTGAAGACCAGGACTTTGATGTCATGTATTTCGGTGGCTGTTATCTGGGCAAACACCTCGAGGTCATTCGCGACATGCAGCGGCAGGCTGTAGAGCACCAGCTGCTCACCGTGGACATAGAGCGTATCCTCCAGGAAACGACAGCCCCGGAGACTCGCAGGGTGGCTGATCAGACTCCTGAGCCCCAGATGAAGGCACTCATCGCCACCTTGGTCCAGGCGTTCCACCAGGACGCCTCTTTCGGGGCCAACGAGGCAGGGTATCTGCAGGTGACCCTCGAGCCCGCCGTCATTGAGCAGAGGTTCTTGGAACTGGTGGGGAAGAGAGTCTAGTCCTCTCGTGCTTCCTCCCGTGGCCGATGCAGATCCCACTTTGGGACCTGCATCGAGTATGGCACGTACACTTATGGTGAGCCGCGACCGGATTCCCGAGCACGTGCGCGCCGCCTTCGACGCGGAGACTGCCACCAGTGGCGACGTGATCGCGATGGGTCTGGGATCCGTCAGGAACCGTCGTGGCATGCGCAATGTTGGGCTGAAAGCCTCGACACCAGCCTGGGAGTCTGTTCAGCTGGCGACCACGGGCGAACCAGGACAGGAGGTCCTGGCCATGAAGTGCAACCGCTCCCCCACGAGCCTGTGGTCGTCAAACACCGCGTCACTGCGTGCTCCGGCACAGATCTCGAGAGGCTGCTGCGGGCGCATGACATCGACACCCTGGTCCTGTGGGGCACGCGACGAGCGGGGTCATGCTGTCGACGGTACGCTATGCGGCGGATGCCGATGATCGCCTGGTGGTCGTAGAAGATGGCTGTGCTGACCGCGCCGCCGAGGGGCACACGTTCCTGATGCAACGCCTGTTCCTACGCCAGGCCACGGTGGTCAGTGCGGAGGCCGTGATCCAGGCTTGAGTCAGCCGATAGGCGCTGCACCGCCCTGGCATCCTGCAAGGAGGGTTCCCATGGCAGCAGACAAGATACGCGTCGGTATCATTGGCGCCAATGCCCATTACGGCTGGAGCATGCGGGCCCACCTGCCGGCCCTGCGGGCCATGCCCGACTACGAGCTGACGGCGGTATGTACGTCGCGTCCGGAGACAGCGGCAGAGTCGGCCGTGCACTACGGGGCGCGCCTGGCCTTTCACGACTACCACGCGATGGTCAGGCATCCTGACATCGACCTGGTCTCCGTCTCCGTGCGTGTGCCGCTCCACCATGATATGGTGATGGCTGCCCTGCACGCGGGCAAACACGTCTATTGCGAATGGCCCCTGGGGGCCACCCTGGCTGAAGCGGAAGCCATGGCAGCCTTAGCACGCGCCAAAGGCGTGTGCACCATGATTGGCTTACAGGCCCATGGCGACCCGGTCTTGCTGCGTCTGCGGGAACTGCTGGCAGAGGGCTACGTGGGCGAGGTGCTCTCCTGCACCATGGCCATGTTCCTGCCTGGCCTCCTGCAGAGAGGGCGGGACCGCGCCTGGATGGCTGACCGTGCCATGGGGGCGAATACCCTCTCCATCGCCACGGGGCATGCGATTGATGTCCTGTGCTGCTGCGTGGCGGAGTTCAAGGAGGTCGCGGCCCTCTCCACGACGCAGGTGCCCGTATGGGAGACGGCGGAACCAGGCAAGACAGTGGACGTGACCGCTCCCGATAACGTGCTGGTCAGCGGCGTGCTGACCAACGGTGCCGTCGCCTCGGTGCACGTCGCCACCGTTCCCTGGCACGGTACGGGCTGGAGGCTGGAGGTCTATGGCCGGGAGGGCACCCTGGTTGCTGCCTCTGAGCAGATGGTCCAGTACGCCCACATCCGGCTCCAGGGTGGGCAGGGAGAGGACAGGGCCTTACAGGCGCTGCCCGTGCCGGACCGGCTGACCTGGGTCTCTGCAGAAGTGCCCCAGGGGCCGCCCTTGAATGTGGCCCAGATGTATCACGGCCTGGGCAAGGCCATCCGGGAAGGGCGGGAGGCGCAGCCCGATTTCGACCTGGCGCTCAAGCGGCACTGCCTCCTGGACGCCATGCAGCGCTCGTCGGACCGGGGGACGCGCGTGCCGGTGTCGTAGAGCTCGTGGGGCGTGGGGTGAGTGACGTGCAGGGGTATTGACAGCGCCACACAGCATGTAGGTTGAGAGGTGTCTCACAATGGGAGGCTATCCAAAGGGTTTTGTCCCGTAGTAATGCCTCCCTTGTTGTATGCCTTCCGGTATGCCAGCTTCCCCTGATTGCGCCTGACCACCTCCCAAGGCGTGAGAGAGACGTCAGGACAAGTGATCCGAACGTGTGGTGGTGCACCACTGAGCTCCCTTACGCCCGTCCTACTGCGGCGTCGACGCGGGCCATGCGCTCGGGGGCCAGGACCCCTCGGGCGTCTGCCATCATACACTCACGGAGCTCGGTCCGATTCTTCACCCCTAAGACGATCGTTGCGACCCCCGCCAGGGACAGCGCGTAGCGATGCGCCAGGGACGCTGGCGACTCGCCAAGCTCGCGCGCCAGGGCACGGAAAGCGGCACTGCGCTGGTAGTCCAGCCTCTCCGGGTGATCCCCTGGTATCTCCCGATCAAAGGCATCAGTCAGCGCGCCCGCCTGCACTGCCCGAATCCCCATGACGCCTATGCCGCGACGGTGCGCCGCCGCGATGATCTCCCGCGGCCGGGGCGGCTCGTCATAGCGCTGCATGGCTCCAGGGGAATCGAGCAGGTTGGCGACGACCTGGACGGCAGCGGGCGCCGGGTCATCGTTGAGCGTCGCGATGATCGTGGTCGGGACACCGATGCCGGTGATGCCCCAGGCCCCAATGCGGCCACGGGCGACGAGCTGCTCAAACGCCGGACGCACCGCCTCGACAAAGAGGCTGTGGGGTGTCCCCGGGATCAGGTCAGCGCTCGCATCAGGGACGATCTGATTATGCAAGAAGAAGAGGTCCACCCGCTCGAGCCGCATACGGGCCAGACTCTCGTCGAGACTCCGCTCCAACAGTGGCAGGACCTCGCTGGCGGCCCGGTTGCCGACGGCACACTTGGTCGATACGCGTACGCCTTCCGGCAGTCGGGCCCCAAAGGCCTCGCCGAGCACCACCTCGGCTTCGCCACGGCCATAGCTCGGGGCCACATCGAAAAAGGTGATGCCAGCCGCCCAGGCCTCCTGCACGGTCGCGATCGCCTCCTCGCGGGTGGTTGGACCCCAGACCTGACCAATACCACCACCACCGAGGGTGAGGGCACTGATGTCACCGAGTTGCCCAAAGGTTCTCTGTTGCATGCGTCGTAAGCCTCCATCAACCGAAGGTGAGCGTAGCAGGTGCCGAGACACACGGACCATCACGGCGATGCGCTGTGCGGCTACCACTGCGTCGTGCGGCCGCAGGGACGAGGCAGGCCTCGCCCCTCCCCCCTTATCGTGGCACGATGGGCAGCGTGATATGGGAGGGGTACTGCGTGCTGTGCAGAATGGTCTGCAACGCTGGTTGGAGCGCGGCGTCCTCGGCCATCCGCCTCCCCGTGTTGGTGTTCCGGTCGAAGCGGGGGAAGTTGCTGCTGGACACCTCCACCCGTATCCGATGCCCCGCCTTGAAGACGTTGCTGGTGGCCCACAGGTCGATCGTGTAGCCATACGCCCGGCCCGGCTCCACCAGGCTGGGAGTGGATGTGGAGTCGCGGTAGCGGGCGCGGATGATGCCGTCGGTGAGGTTGCGGGCGCAGCCGTGCTCGCATACGTCCACCAGCTTGGCCGTGAAGTCGGTATCGGGGGCGGAGGTGGCGGCCCAGAGGGTCACGGTAATGGGCCCGGTGACCTCCACGTCGCGCTCCAGGGGCGGCGTCGAGTACACCAGCACGTCCTGCCGTCGCTCGATCTCCTGCTGGTCATAGGCCCCACCGGCCATGAAGTAGGCGTGGCAGCAGAGGGGGCCGCCCCGGGTGGGGACCGGGTCTGCGGGGTTATAGAGGAACACATCGGGGGGCTCATCGCCGGGAGGCTGGGGGCTCAGGACCCCATGGCCGCTGGTAGCATTGGCCTTGCCCTGGCTATGGAAGTAATAGTTGACGAACCGGGCCCTGGCCAGGGGCCAGGCCGGCTCGTCCCGCCAGACGTTGTCCCCCATGACGAAGATCCGCACCGGCGGCTCGTCCATGATGCCGTTGTGTGCGCCCTTGAGCCAGTAGTCGAACCAGCGGAGGAGCACACCGTCGAGATCGATCGCCAGGGGGTCGGACCCCAGGCCGAAGTAGTGGTCCCCAGCGATGCCAGGACCTCTAGAGGCCCCGTGTTGCCAGGGGCCGAGGAGCAGCTTTTGCCCCTGTCGGGCCTCCTGGGTCGCGCCCTGCTCCCGCATCCCCAGGTAGTTGCGGAGGGTGCCGCCCAAGAAGATATCGTACCAGCCGCCAATGTTCAGGGCCGGGACCGTGATGCGGGCGTGAGACTCCTCGATGGACAGGTGCTTCCAGTAGTCATCGTAGTCGGGATGCGACAACCAGTCATAGAAATAGTCGGCCAGGCCGTCCTGCAGGTGAGGCAACGCCTGGAGGGGCAGGAAGCGGAAGACGGAGTCCATCGCGTCCACCGCCTGAGCCAGCTGCACCCTCCGGCTCTGGGGTAGCTGCTTCCGGGCGGCGAGGCTCGGGAAGTTCGCCAGGGTGAGGTTGCCCAGCGTCCAGGAGACGTTGAAGCCCAGTTCGAAGGCCCCTCCTTGGTAGGCCCACCCTTCGTGGTAGTTGGAGGCGGTGACTCTGGGGGCGATGGCCGCCAGATGGGGCGGGCACGCCTTGGCTGCCTGCCACTGGGTGGCGCCCACGTAGGAGTTGCCGTACATCCCCACCTTGCCCGAGGACCAGGGCTGGGAGGCAGCCCACTCGACGGTGTCGTAGCCATCATGGAGATCGTCCCGGAAGGCGTAGAACTCGCCCCCGGAGGTGTAGCGTCCCCGGGTGTCCTGAATGACCACCACATAGCCATGCCTGGCGGCTTTGAGCGGGTCCAGCATGCTCAGAGAGAGGGGCATGGTCTTATCGTAAGGGGTGCGTTGCAGCAGGACCGGGAAGGGCCCGGGCTCCTCTGGGCGGTAAATGTCCGCATACAGGATGGTGCCGTCCCGCATGGGAACGGCCACGTTGGTCTCCATTTTCAGCGCTTGGGATTCTGGCACGTCCCCCCTCCTGCTGTTGGCTATGGGCTCGTGGTACTTGGCAGAAGTATGCAGGTATACAGCTCGCGGTATAGTATCATAGGAGCCGTCCATGGCCAAGTGCTGACGCCAGGGGAGTGCTACACAGGTCGCTCAATTTATAGCAGTTTGTAGCCCGTCAACACTGGCGAAAAGCTGTGCATCTCTTGACCGTTTTCGAGCTCATCTCGTTAAAAATAAGCAGCACCCGCGAAGTTCGAGGCAGAATTGTTCACTGGTAAGCCAATGAGTGGCCCATATTTGCGGCGCATAGGCTAAGCATTTCATCTCAAATTTCTCAGGTGCTGCTTCTTATAGGACGTACGGGCGTCGGTCAATGACTCCAGGAGAAGAGGGGGTCGCATTATGCGTCCGAGGCAGGGAACGACACGCCTGGACCGAGGAGAACAGACCATGGCGCACGAGACGCGCACTGGGACCAGGCCCACATCGAGGCTGTCCTCGAGACGTTGGCGGTCACAGGCGCCTCGCTGCTTCACGTGGGGGTCGGCAATTCGCAGCTCGCCCAACGCTTTGCCAGCCGGGCGCGCCGCATCGATGGCCTGACGGTATCCCCGCAGGAAAAGGCGCATGCGGCGGCCCTCGGGCTTCCTCATTACACCGTGTATGTGCTCAATAAATATAGTCCAGCATTCGGCTCGGTCCTTATGAACACGTACGATTTCATTATCGACAACAATCTCGCCTCGTTTGCCTGCTGTACCTATCATTTCTCGGTCATGGTCGAGCATTATCTACATGCCTTAACCACGCATGGGCAGATCTTAACGTGCCAAATTGGCATGGACGCCTACCAGGACGATTGTGGATGGGCCCTGACGTATGCCGACCTGGTACGGCTGGAATGCCAGTTTCCCATGCAGGTCGCGCCGCTGACGGAGCTGGTCTATGCGATCACCGTGCGGCCCTGACCCTGCGGCACACGCGTGTGTGGTGGCACATCTCCTCGTCTCTCCTCCATTGCCATAGCGGATGTTGGCACTCGACTGGCACGCCAGGTGAGGCCGTGAGTGCCTCCCATCGCAGGAGCACCCATGCTCGTGCAGGTCCTGATCGCTATGGCGGCTGGCTCCAGCGGCCCCAGCCCCAGGGGATCGCGTCGTGGGGTCGTGTACCTGAGCCCTGCGGATAAATATCACAGGCTCATCCACCGACCGTCACAGGAGCACAAAGGCCTAGACGAGAGGGCTCTCAGGGCATCCCAGCGGGCCTCTCACTCCTGGTGACGCCCTCGACGCCGGCCGTGTGGACGCACGGCGCCTGCTCAGGCTCCCTCTAGGCTGTAGAAAATTCTAAAAGGTTGTAGAATGTCCTTTCGGCGTGATCGATTCCCAAGGGGCATATTCTCAACGTTTGCTCCCTTACCACGAGTTCCAATCCGCTACAGCATTGCTGCTCATTCTCGGTGGATGGCTTTTCTTTAATCAATGGGATATGGATGATGACGGCTCAGGAACGTAAAGATTTCTGTCGAGTCCAAGAGTCGAGGGAGACATGGAAAAAGCGGGCAGTTCGTCGTGGCGAAGACAGGCGCCGCTTCAGGGAGAGACGCAACGAAGTCGACCGCAGTCGGCAAGGGTGGCGCGACCGTGCTCTGGCTGCCGAACGTCGAGTCGAACAGCTTGAGGTTGAGAACCATCAGCTTAAAAGCACTCTGATGCGAGCCCCTGATCCCTCCACCATCGACAACACCCATTTTTTTTAAGTTATTTGCATCTCCATCTGGTGTTTCACTGTACCCTCTCGTTCCACGCCTCGAGCAAAGTTCTCCGTTCACTTCTTCTAGTTGGGGCTGGCTTCATCTCCTGGGTGCCTCACTTCACGACAGGTATTGGGTGGGCCTTGCGTCTCGGCCTACATTGCTTACAACAGGCGCAGCGCCACCTCGATGAGCCGTGGGTGTGCATCGCCGATTTTACGATTCAGATTGGGTGCAAGAAAGCCCTCATCGTGCTGAGGGTCCCAGTCTCTGCCTTCAGCCAGGGCAAAGCCCTGACGCTGAAACAGGTTGAGGTCATTGGCCTGCGCCTGGGCGAGACATGGAACGGTGAACGGGTCAACACGGTTCTCCTCTCGCTTTTCGAGCGCTGTGGGTGGCCCTCGCACGTAGTGAGTGACTGCGGCTCCGATATCAAGAAAGGAATCGTCGAGACCTTACTTGAGGCCCCCAATCGGGCGTCTTGGATCAGCGATGTGAGCCATTTTGTCGCCAACGCCTTGAAACATTACTATGCCAAGTTGTCCCTCTTCCAGCAGTTTCAGAGCCTGTGCACGCGGATTCGCCAACGTCTTCAGCAAACGCGATTTGCCTTTTTGCTGCCTCCTAAAGCCCGAGCCAAAGGCCGATTTCTCAGTGCGAGTCGACAGGCAGAGTGGGGCCTTCAAACCCTCGCTTACTTGGAGGCGAAAGAACGAGAGGCCTCTCCCGATGTCTCCGCTCTGGCTCAGGCGCTGCGAGGCCTCAAGTCCTTTAAGCTGTTTCTGGGTATCCACGTAAAGCGGGACACTATACAATGTCAGGGACTTAACGCCACATCGTGTGTTCGTTGCCGAGACCGCGGTAAGACCTCAATATGGGACAACACCGTTTCAAAGAGATCCGGAAACGTCCGCCTGAAG